>JACCEC010367722.1_pt1 | contig 15070 bp, 10 predicted proteins | sample 7450121 | NCBI WGS metagenome assembly JACCEC01 (sample SAMN15323455, study PRJNA562643) | freshwater metagenome | isolation source: river surface water | place: USA:Blue River Watershed | collected 2017-08-18 | reverse complement strand
GGGCGTGGTGGCTGGTTTGAGCAGCACGCAAGTGGGTGCATTGACGACGGCACAGGTGAGTGCGCTCACGACGGCGCAGGCGGCTGCGCTCACGACGACGCAGAGCGTGGGCTTGAGCAGCACGCAGACCACGGCGATTGAGAGCCAGGACTTCACGGTACTGACCACATCCGCCATCGGCGGTTTGACCAGCAGCACGTTCCGAGCCTTGTCAACTTCTGCCTTGACCACCATCAGCACCACCCAGATGGGTGCCCTCAAAGGTGAACAAATCACGGCACTGACCACGGACGGTTTCGCCTCATTGGCGCCTGAAGTGGTGGCTGTGTTGAGTTCGACACAATTCGGCGCTCTGAGTACCGATCAGGTGGCCGCGTTGACCACAGGCCAAGCTGAGAGCTTGACAAGTAGCCAGGCCATGGGCATTACCAGCAGTCAGACCACAGTTTTGACGACGGCCAATCTCAACAAGCTTACGACTGCTTCGTTCGCAGCGTTGTCCACTGACGTGGTGGCCAGCTTGAGTTCGACGCAAGCCGCTGCCCTAACGACGGCACAAGTGGTGGCACTGACGACGGTACAAGCCGCAGCATTGACCTCGATCCAATCGGCTGGCTTCAGTACCAGCCAGACGGTGGCGCTGGAAGTGGCTGACCTGTCGAGGTTCGCCACCGCTGCGCTGGATGCCTTGTCCCTGACAGCATCGGCCAGCCTGACGAGCACCCAGATCAACAGCCTGACCTCGGCCCAGGTGGCCTCGCTGACAACAGATCAAGTGGTGGCCCTCGTATCCGGCCAGGTGGTGAACCTGGGAACCTTGCAGGCGGCTTCGTTGACCAGCACGCAGGTGGTGGCCCTGGATGCCACGGATCTGGCGAAGATTAATACGTCGGCATTCGCCAGCCTGACCACGAGCGCCATGTCGCGTCTGGATGTTGCGCAGGTGAATGCTGTGACGACCGCTCAGATCGCCGCCCTGACAACGGCCCAGGCCGCTACTCTGGGCACAGACCAGGCTGCCGCCTTGACCGGGACGCAGTTGGCCGCGGTGACAACCCAGGACATCGCCAAGCTCAGCACTGAAGCCATGGCGGCGATTGCCCTGGCCTCGTTCCCGAGATTGACCAGTTCGCAACTCAACAGTCTGACCACGTCACAGGTGGTGGCGCTGACGACGGCCCAAATCGTGGAAATGGTCACCGCCCAAACGGCCAACCTCGGCACGTTGCAAGCCTCAGCGCTCACGAGCACTCAGGTGGCTGCCATGGAGGTGACCGATCTCAGCAAGCTCAACACCAGCGCCACTGCCAGCTTGTCCACCAGCGTGGTGGGCAATCTGGATGCCAACCAGGTGGCGGGTCTGTCTACCGCGCAGGTGGTGGCTCTGACGACGGCCCAAGCGGCCGCACTGGGCACCGTCCAGTCGGCAGCCTTCACTGGTACCCAGGTGGCCGCGGTAACCACCAGCAATCTGACCAAGCTCGGGACGACGGCAGTGGCAGCCATCGACTTGCTGGCGGTCTCCAAGTTCACGAGTACCCAAGTGAACAGCCTGACCACTGCACAGATCGCCTCGCTCACGACCGACCAGGTGGTAGCCTTGGTGTCTGGCCAGGTGGTCAACCTCGCCACACTGCAGGCGGGCGCCTTGACGAGTACGCAAGTGGTGGCACTTGAGGCGTCCGACCTGGCGAAGATGAACACGTCAGCCGTGTCAACACTGACCACCAGCGCGATGGCCCGCCTTGATGTCACACAGGTGAACGCTCTGACGACCTCGCAGATTGCTGCGCTGACAACTTCGCAGGTGGCAGCACTGGGGACAGACCAGGCAGGTGCCTTGACGGGCACGCAATTGGCAGCAGTCGAGACGCAGGACCTGGCCAAGCTCAGCACCGCTGCGGTGGCTTCGATTGCGCTGGCCTCGGTGCCTAAACTCACGAGCTCGCAATTGAACAACCTGACCACCGCACAAGTGGTGGCACTGACCACGGCGCAAATTGTCGAGTTGGTCACCGCGCAGGCCGCCAACCTGGCCACATTGCAAGCCTCCGTGCTCACGACCACGCAGGTCGCAGCCATGGAAGTGACGGATCTGGCCAAGCTGAACACGGCTGCATTCGCGAGCTTGACAACGGCCGTGATCAGTCGTCTAGATGCCAGCCAGGTAGCGGGTCTCTCGACCACGCAGGTGGCGGCGCTGACAACGGCCCAAGCTGCGGCACTGGGCACATTGCAGGCAGCGGCCTTGTCGGGCAACCAGGTGGCAGGGATTACCACCAGCGACCTGGTCAACCTCAGCACCCGTGCATTGGCAGCCATTGACCTGTTGGCGGTTCCCAGGCTGACCAGTTCACAGATCAACAGCCTCACGTCTGCCCAGGTGGTGGCACTGAGCACGGACCAAATTGTTGCCTTGTCCACTGCACAAGTGGCCAATTTGGGCACGCTGCAGTCGGCCTCTCTAACCAGTACGCAGGTGGTGGCCATGGAGGGTGCTGACCTCGGCAAGTTGAATACCGATGCATTTGCCAACCTGACGACCACGGCAGTGCGCAGCATCGACTCCGCACAGATTTCGAGCATTACCTCGAGCCAGGTGGCCTCGTTGACAACCACGCAAGCGGCCAGCCTGGTGACACAGCAGGCGGCAGTACTCAGCTCAGCCCAGGTGGTGTCGCTGAATACGAGTAACGTGACCAGCTTGACCAGTTCAGTCCTCAACGCACTGACCGTGTTTGACAAACTCACCACGGCCCAGGTCAATAGCCTGACGACCCGACAGTTTGCTGCACTGAGCACGGACCAGGTGGTGGCCATGAGTACAGTCCAAATGGCCGCACTGGGTGATGCACAAGCCGGCGCATTGACAGCCACGCAACTCAATGCCATGCAAGTGACGGATTTGTCCAAGATGAACACCGTGGCCTTGCAGGCGATCACCACGGCGGCATTGTCTGCACTTTCTACCGACAGCCTGAACCAGCTTACGAGCACGCAGTTCGCAAACCTGAGCCTTGCACAGGTGACAGGTCTGAATACTACGCAATTCGCTTCGCTGTCTACTGCCCTGGCCAGTGCCATCACGAGTACACAGGTCACATCCATAGAGACCCGTGATCTGCGTGCGATGTCGACTGACGCTGTTAGAGCCTTGACCACCGAATCGTTGTCATCCCTGACGGATCAGCAGTTGCTGAGTCTCAGCACGACTCAGATTTCGACCGTGAAAACGGCACAGTTCAAGCAATTGACGGCCAACCAGGTCAGCGTTCTGTCGAGTACGCAAATTCAATCGGTCACCTCTGACCAGTTGAACTCACTCAGCTCACAGTTGGTGACAGTCTTGTCATTGGCCCAGTTGAAGGCGATCACGACGGACGTACTGAGTGCCTTGTCCTCGGACAACCTACGCGCCATTGGCGCTGACAATTGGGGTGGTTTGCTGACCAGCCAAGTGTCCAGCTTGACATCGACCCAGGTTCAGGCGCTGACAGATGCGCAACTGGGTGCACTGAGCAATGCTCAGCTTGCCGGCTTGACCACTGACCAGGTAGCCTGGCTGACCAGTACGGAATTCGGGCAACTCTCCGGTCTGCAACTCAAAGCCTTGGGGACGAGCCAGGTGCAGGCCATTGAAACGCAGGACATGGTGGTGCTAGGACTAGATCAAATTCAGTCACTTGCGACTACAAGTATGCAGGCGCTTACTACTAGCCAAGTGGCCTCTTTGACCACCAATCAGTCGTCATACCTGTTGCCCTCGCAAATCACGGCACTGTCATCGAGTCAAGTGCAAGCGGTGACTAGCAGCAACTTAAGAATTTGGGATATGACCCAGTTACAGGCTATCACCACTTCGGCCCTGGCCAGCCTGAGCAGTACGGCCATCCAGACGATTTCGAATGCGCAGGTGAGTTTGCTGAGTCAGAACCAGGTGAAAGCGTTGACTACGCAGCAGATTGAAGCATTGACCACGTCTCAGATTCAACAACTGGTGGATACGCAACTGGCTGTCTTGTCGACCACACAGGTACAGGCGATCGAAACCGGCGACCTGGCCGTGTTAACAGTGACCCAGTTGCCGCTGCTGACGCTGAACCAGATCAAGAGCTTGACGACAGATCAGATCGGGGCCATCACAACGTCCCAGATCACTGTTCTGGACGCCACGCAAGTCGGGGCTATGTCTGCAGCACAAGTGGGTGCGCTCAGCAGTGCTGACTTCAGACTGCTGAATGTGGATCAGTTGCAATATCTCAGCACATCAGTGGTGGCGAACTTGACAACCAGCCGGATTCAGCAACTCACCACGGATCAGATTGGTATGTTGAGTCAAAAACAGGTGAAGGTGTTAGATACAAATCAAGTGGTTGCACTCACGACAGCTCAGGTTGGCAATTTGATGGCAGATCAATTGACCGTGATGACCTCGATCCAACTGCGTGCTATTGAGGTGCAGGATATGCCGTATTTGACGGGTGCACAGTTTGACGCATTGGGCTACACCAAGGTGCGCAGCATGGCCACAGATCAAATCAATGCAGTGACAACTACGCAGATTGCTGCGATATCAGACACAACTATTTCGGATTGGATTCGATCGGTCAAAGGGATCTGATAAACACGCTGCATTCAGGTAATGATAAAAACCAAGTGAATGGAAATCCATTCCTTGGTTAAGAGATCAACGCTGAGTTTCTGAGAGTTTTACCAACCCTATTCTTGGGTAACTCCTGTGAATACTGGCAAGTTAACTTCAACGCGGTAATTCAGTTCATTGCAGACTATGAATCCTAACCAGTGTATTTATAGTTGGTCTCGTCATTCCCGCTTATCAACTGATTGGGCAGCATTACGATGGTGATAGGTTAGCTTATCGGTCTCGTCTCAGGAATCCGTTGGGTGTCACCGTAATCATGAGTTGTGCCTCAATGTCATGGTCGATGCTGAACTCTGGATTTTTTGGTAGCCAATCGCGAAGAGCTGTTTTAGGGTTATCCCCAACATCCCAAGGCCGGTCAGAAAAAAACTGTGCAGGCATGTCTTCAACGTAGGTGTCAAACACCACGCAGTAGCTTCCAACGCTGACCAGTGGCGCATAGGCTTTCAGCTCGTTCAGCACATGGTCGTGACTATGCATGGAGTCTAGAAAAACCATTACTTTGCGGTAGCCACTCGCTGCCTGATGAACTTGCTCCACGATATTGGGATCAATACTCGAGCCTTGGAACATCTGGATACGACTTGCCATTGGATGCGATTCGATCGCAGTTAAATTGTGAGGGCGAATATCAATGTCGATGCCAATAACCTTGCGTCCAGAATTGCGAGGGTCAATGGTCTTTCCTTCAACAATCGCATCACTCATGTCAAGTAGTGCGAGCATGGATGCGCTTAGAACAAGCGAGCCTCCATGTGCAATTCCGGTCTCGATAATTAGGTCAGGGCGAACCTTCCATACCATCTCCTGTACCGCGACTATGTCTTGAGGGTACTGGATGATGGGTCGCCCCATCCAGTCGAAGTTGTAGACATATTTGCGTGCCATAGACTCTTGCAGCCACTGTCTCGAAATCGACTGGAATTCGCTGTCTTGCTTATATTGTTTAATTCGCTCTTTGCGTTCAGATGCGAAATTTTTTTCGGCTGTCATATTTGAATCCTCAAATTACGAAAAAGTTAAATGTTGATATCATTGATGAACAGTCTCATAGATGCTTTTTTCTAAGCTGTTTTGAATAGTCCACCCCAATGACCGAAGACGCTGATTGTCACCCACAATCATGAAGGGATCTCTGGGGCGTTCGCTATCAAGTTGCAGTATCAAAGCCGGGTCTGCATCAAAGCAACTTGCCACTAGCCGCACGATGTCTTCGATGCGCGTGGGATTTCCTGAGCATATGTTGTAATTGCCATTGGCAACGGGTTCAAGTAACTTCACAAAAGCTTGTGCGGTGTCCTGTACAGGTAACATTCCTCGAATGGAATTGGCGTTCACCCCGAAAGCTGGCGTTTCATGTCTAAAGACTCTAATGAGCGATGGGATCAGTCGTCGAGGGTCTTCGTCCAGCCCAAATGGAAAGAAAACATGGCCCCAAGCCAGTCTTGTTCCTAGCTGATTACATAAAGACGTCAGTACCCGACGGGTGGCATCTTTGCATATTCCGTATGGTGTGTTTGGACTGAAGGGCGTAGCATTTTCACGCATGTACCCGTGTGTCCAATCGTATTCTGCGCAGGTGCCTGCAACTACCACGTGTTGGCCACCTTTCCTGCAAAAGGCATTAACGAGCCGAATAGTGGCTTGCAACCATTCGAAATTTTGTAACGAATTCCAATACTTCCCGTGTTCGACATACCAAGCTAAATGCATCAAGTGGGTAGCCTTGGCCTGCGCGATAAGTTTCTCAGCACCATCGGGCAAAAGCAAATTTGCTTTCAGCACTTCAACATTATGGACATTGAGCGGTCTCTCGTGGATCGCACATATTGTTTCGATGCCATGTTGTTGCAGGGCATGCAGTACATGGCGTCCGAGATATCCACTGGCGCCTGTAAGCAATACCCTCATGCAAATACCCTAAGTGAAGGGATCGCCGTGACAAATTGTCCGCCCCATTCGCGTATGTAAGAAAGTTGCGTCACAATTTCCTCGCGTAGGTTCCACGGTAGGATCAGTACGTAGTCAGGGCGATGTTGCTTCAGGTGCTCCTCGGGTACTATGGGAATGTGACTACCAGGCATGAATTTGTTTTGTTTGGTTGGATTTAAGTCAACCACATATGGAAGTAGGTGTGGCCTGACACCCGCATAGTTAAGAAGTGTATTGCCCTTGGCCGCAGCACCATAGGCTCCAACAGACTTCCCCTGATTCGCCAAATTAATCAGGAATGTAAGCAATTCACGCGCTATTTTAGGGGGCTGTCGATTGAACTCGGTATAACGTGTAGTGGTAAGTAGACCTGCCTCAAGTTCACGAGACAAAATGTCCGTAACCTTAGGGCTAAGAGAGTGCTGACCACTGTCAGTGCGTTGCGCGTAAACACGAAGACTTCCGCCATGGGTTGATAACTCTTCAATATCGAATACAGCGAGACCATTAGCCTTGAATATTGTGCAAACGGAATTAAGCGAAAGGTAAGAAAAATGTTCGTGGTAAGCGGTATCGAACTGACACTCTTGCACCATGCGTAAGAGGTGTGGGAATTCGAAAGTCGCAACGCCTTGAGGTTTGAGAAGTTTGGCAAAACCTTGGACGAAGTCGTTAATCGCTGGAACGTGAGCTAGTACGTTGTTAGCGATTGTGAGGTCGGCTTGTCTGCCAGCCATGACTAACTGTTCTGCCAACGCAACACCAAAAAAATCCTCCTCTACTTGCAGGCCCTTGGCCCGAGCTGCTGCAGCTGTACTGGCAGTGGGTTCAATGCCATAGCAAGGAATTGATCGAGATTGAACATACTGTAGGAGGTACCCATCATTAGCGGCTACTTCCACCACGCAACTTTGGGCGGTAAGAGAGAGTCGTTTCACGATCGACTCAACAAATTGTTCACTGTGAGCCAGCCATGAACTCGAGAATGAGCTGAAATATGCATATTCATCATTGAAAAGTTTTTCTCGTCCAGCATAGTCCTCAGTTTGGACTAGCCAGCAACGATCACAAACTAAAACGCGAAGGGGAAACCAAATCTCTGGTCCCTGCAAGTTCTCGTGAGATACGTAAGCATTAGAGGGCGGAGCACTTCCTAAATCAAGGAAAACTTTATCCAGTGAATGGCCACAATGGCGACATTGATTCATAGAGTAAGTCCTTGAAATGATGGCAGCAAATGAGGTTGTTGACGATCTTTGTCAGATAGAAGAGTGATGGGTGCTGGCCATGAAATAGACAGCTTGGGATCTTGAGGATTTAGACCTGCATCAGCGTTCGCAACATAAGGATGGGAGTGCAGGTACAGGAGTTCTGCTCCATCTTCAAGTGACTGAAAGCCGTGAGCAAATCCAGGTGGAATCAGCAGGGCTCGGCGGTTGTCTGCACTTAAATGATGTGCTGTCCACTTCAAAAAGGTGGGTGAATCTTTGCGCAGATCGACAGCAACATCCCAGATCGCGCCTCTAAGGCAACTCACAAATTTGGCTTCGCAGTGAGGCGAATTTTGGTAATGCATACCACGCACAGTGCCGCTTTTTGCGGTGAAAGCATGGTTTATCTGGGCAACCTGCCAATCCCAACCAATGGCAGAGAATGTCTCTGCACAAAATATCCGACTCAGAAATCCGCGGTCATCGGTCATGATCGAACGCTCAATGCACCAAACGCCTTCCAGCTTGGTCTTTTCGACTTGAAATCGGTTCATGGGCTTTCCAGAAATGCATGGAGGTCTGCTAAACAGAGTTGTTGTGCATCGATGCATCGCTCAAGGCCTTGGTACCAGTGCACTGTTCGCCGAACGGCTTCATCCAAATTCCAGCGTGGTTGAATACCGAGAACATGCCGGGCTTTGGAATTGTCTAGAACTAGTAAACCTGCTTCATGCGGCCCTTCAAATTGTTCTGCAAACTGAATTTGTCCGCGCCCAAAGTTATGCTGAGCTAGTGTGATCACTTCCTGAACGGTGGAGGCTTGGTCGGGTGGTGGACCAAAGTTGTAGGCTTGTGCCAATTCTGGCGAATCCCATAACTGCTCAGCCAGTAACAAATAGGCATTTAAAGGTTCTAAAACATGTTGCCAGGGCCGCACTGACTGAGGATTACGAATAATTAGCGCTTCGTTGCGGCTCCAGGCTCGTATTGCGTCAGGTATGAGGCGGTCGGTCGACCAATCTCCGCCACCAATCACATTTCCTGCCCTGGCTTTTGCAATTCCAGTGACTTTATGGTTTAAAAAAGATGCGATGTAGCTGTCTATTGCGATTTCACATGCTGCTTTACTTGCACTGTACGGGTCATGACCACCGAGCCGGTCATTTTCACGGTACGGATGTGTCCACTCACGGTTGTGATATACCTTGTCTGTCGTGACTGCGACTACTACTTTGGGCATGTATTCAGTTCTTAACGCTTCCAGAAGGTGAACGGTGCCCAATACATTGGTGGAAAAAGTGGAGACAGGGTTCGCGTAAGCGGTGCGTACCAGTGCTTCAGCTGCCAAATGAAAAACAATATCGGGCTGAGAAGTCTTCACTACATTTTTCACACCAATCAGGTCTTGAATACTCAGGATGTGTGACTCACATAATTTTTCCCCATTTAATTGAGTGAAGAGACTGGGGCTCGTATGGGGTGCTAGCGCCATTCCAGTCACATGGGCACCCATTCGGTGTAGCCACCACAGCAACCATGCGCCCTTAAAACCCGTATGCCCTGTGAGTAAGACTCGCTTTCCTCGCCAGAAATTTTGATCAGGATTCATCACCAGACCTTCCAGGGGGCCTTGCCTGATTGCCATAAATCTTCTAGCAAATTCTTTTCGCGAAGAGTATCCATAGGCTGCCAAAAACCAGCATGTTCGAATGCCATGAGTTCGCCCTGTCGAGCTAAACTCATCAGCGGCTCCGCTTCCCAGCTGGTGCTATCTTGGGAAATCAAGTCAATGCATCCGGGGGAAAGAACAAAAAATCCGCCATTGATGAGGCCGCCATCGCCTCTTGGCTTTTCCATGAAGCCTGAAACTTGGGTCCTTTCGAGTTGCAATGCGCCGTAGCGGCCGGGAGGTTGTACTGCCGTTACAGTGGCCAGTTTGCCGTGATTACGGTGAAATTCAATCGAAGCACTAATATTGACATTAGATACGCCATCGCCGTAAGTAAAACAAAATGCATCGTCCATCCGAACATAGTCTGCAACACGTTTAAGTCGACCACCTGTCATCGTATCTTCGCCAGTATCTACCAGTGTGACACGCCAAGGCTCAGCGTTGCGGTGATGTACTTCCATCCGGTTGCTTGCCATATCAAATGTGACATCTGACATGTGTAAGAAGTAATTCGCGAAGTACTCCTTGATAATATATCCTCGGTATCCACAACAGATGACAAATTCATTCACGCCATGAGCAGAGTACATTTTGAGGATGTGCCATAAAATTGGTTTGCCACCAATCTCAATCATAGGCTTCGGGCGTAGATGAGTTTCCTCACTGATTCGAGTCCCTAAACCTCCGGCAAGTATTACAGCCTTCATGGTAAAATCATTCTTTTTAAGAAAAAATCAAAGTGTTCACAACGATTAAAGTTGCTTACCCCTCATAATATGGAGCGCAGAGAATTTCAAAGCTCGGATTGGGCTGCGATAGTGCAGCATTTATTTCTGGTTGTAAGAAAACAAGTTGCAAGCGCTCTCCTATTACGTCAACCTCACAGGGGGAATGAGTTAATCGGATCTGAGCCACCATATCTAGTAATGTGAAGATGCCTACTGGGGGTCGCTCTACCTCTTCCGCAGGCCAGTCGTCTGCAAATATGACTTCTTCGGACGAACGGAGTGCTTGAGCTTGTTGAATGCTATCAGCATGAACTGCGGTTGCCCCGAATTGTGAAGCCAACTTGCTGCATAGACTTCCTGATATTACCCATACACGCGTGTACTGTGCATCAAAAAACTGTCTGCGCAAACGCTCAATCAGAATTTCATGTGCAAAGTAGTGCTCGCACCGAAGGGCAAGTAGATCATCAAGAACTCCAATACCTGAAAGTCTCTTAAGAAATAGCCAAAGCAAATACGGTTGCTTACGAGCGATTGACATTCTGGCTGCCTGAAAATACAAGAGGTTCAAAATTCGATGTCTAGCCTTTGTAAGTGCATCAGTTGGTAAAAAATGAAGAGCTTGCTGTGCAGCTAGTTCAAGATCAGCATTACACATGTCTAGGAACCATGCTTCAGCCATACGTGCTGTCAGACTTTCCCCTGTGGTCCTATGTTGAAAAAATGGCTTGTCTACTGCGATAACTTTACCAAAGCTAATTAAGCGAAAATATAATGGTATCAACATACTTGTTCTATCTAAATATGAACAATGTCGTTGAAATATGGTCCGACGCAACACGGGGTGGCCGTCACATAAGTGTAGGTTTTCAAGCAAAGCTGAATAGGCGTATTTTCCGACTGTGGTGACAACTGCATCATCGAATGAAACCGATAATTGTGGGTCTAACTGTCGCAAACTATAATATTTTCCCACAACCCCCATCACTTCAGGATCTGCCATTAGTTGTATGGCTAGGTCTAATGCATTTTCAAAGACAAGGTCATCATCATTAAGTATGTATAGATATTCTCGACTCGCACGGCGCAAGATGGCATCCATATTTCGGGCAAATCCCAAATTTTCTGGGTGCTTGAGGTACACTAAGTTATTCAAGCGTTTAGAGAAATCTGCGATAACTTTATCTGTATGATCTTCACTACAATTATTTCCAATTACCACTTCAAAGTCCTGGTCTGAAAATGTGCAAAGGTGCTCTAGGCACTCTGCTAATTTATCGGCCCTATTGAACGTTGGGATACAAATGCTAATTGGCTTCACTTTAGAATCCTTTATTCTTCACAATCTACAGGCAAGATTATTAAGCGACTTAGGTGGGGTTCTTAAAAATTTATGATGAATATAATTTTTTTAGACCGAACCGGCAAGTAAAGAATTAGCCCATTTAGGGAAATTTTTATAATAGACGTGTACCCCAATACCTAAAGAGCCAAAATTAAAATCATAATTTTCGCCTAAAATCTTTAGGCTTTTATATGAATGTAAGCTAACGTGACCATTTCTTGGGGAAGCATACCACCAATTCAATCTTTCATTTATTTTTATATTTCCATCATTAACTAATGTTGAAAATAAAATTAGCCCATCATCCTCGATTAATATTTTTAAATTTTCCATGATATCGCTTGGATTGGGAACGTGCTCAAAAACTTCAAATGCTGTTATAAAATTGAAGGCTCCCAAATCATTTATTTTGATTTGGGCTGTCGAGAAAGGGTCATAATTTTTTGAAATCCAATGGTTAATGGCTAGAAGTCTTGAAAGTTCACCGTTTCCCCCCCCGTAATCTAAATGTCTAATATTATTTTTTTTATCTCCAAAAAGACTATTTAGGAGTATTAGATTTGAATTGGATCTTTTGTTCAGATAATCTGGATCTACATCAATATATTTATGATTATAAATTTTATCCGTAAATTCTTCTTGAGTCCAGTTCGCAAATTCCGGGGCAAAGACGAAGCTGCATCCCTCGCAAATTGCGTAGTAAACGGGAACGCCTGTTTTTTCTAGAAATTTCCCATTTCTTTCCTCGCAATTTTTGTTGAAGTCAACAACATCTAAAATTTTCGCTTCCGAACTGCAGACGGAACATATATATTTCGGCATTTTGTATTGAGAATAATTGATAATTAATTTAAATGTAAGCCTGTCTGCCCGTCAATTATTTTGACCTGAAAATATCCAGTTGGAATTCAAAATAGGTGTGAATTGAATTGGAGACCTGCTGTAAAAATTTTTTCTATTTCTAAAATTCAATTGATCTACTATATTGCTGTACACGCTGTCGATCAGGTGTAATTCTTTAGCACTCTCGATAACTCCCAGCCAGTCAAAAAAATTCTCCGTGACAGGTGTTATGTTGATGAGTCTGGTGCCATTGTCCTTAATTCTTGCCGTCAGGTCCGTCTTGTAGTTTGAACCGGTATCTTGCATGACGATGTATTCCTCCTGCGGGGAGAGGCTCAGGGTCTCGAACAATTGCATTTCTCTCTCCCTGTTCCTTCGGATTTTTAGGTTCCACTTCTCCGCGAAGGGTACTTCGGCCACAGCGTACTTGTATCGATCGAAGCTAAGGAAGGTCGACAGGGTCGAGTGGGGGAATTCGTAACCCGTGAGGTGCGAGTAGAGTACGTGAACCTTCTCGCATCCTGCATTGGAAAGTAGTTCCTTCGGATGCTCGACAAAGTAGCTTGCAGTGTTGTTACCTGTGATCGACCTGTCGACCGGCAGGAACTGGATGCTGGGCAGGGCATAGGTGAAGGCCTCCAAGAACTCGGAGTCGATTGGCCAGAGGACCTCGTGCCCGCGATCGACCCAGTGCATCGCGATCGGTGCCGCGATGATGATGTCGCCCATTCCCCTTGTCTGGATGATGCCGATTCGCATGATTCCCCTGGCCGGTTTTTCCTGTCCCTGACATTTTCTGCGGCGAAAGGGCGCAGCAGACGTTTAGTCCAATTTCAAGCATGAACCGGGCCAGTTGCCCGACGGTTTGCCGACACTGTCCGTGTGCCTGGTGCATCTCGGCGAAGGGTCCGCTGTGATCCAGTCCAATAGGTGACCGGTATAAAAATCAAGTTACCAATCCGTCTGTTTTAGGGGGTACCTCTCGGGCTCGGATGCTTGCCACGAGTCCTTGTGGCCCTGGCGACCCTGGCGCACTGGACTAATGCGCAGTGCCTGAGCATCCTGTGCGGGTGGCTTAACCAGGCCCCCGTGACCCGCCTGGGCTCATCCTTATACTCCTGGATGGTGGTTGGGACAAGTCGGTCGGCTCGGTGAATATTGCAGGAGACCCAGGCTGGTAGGCCTCCACTCCCAGTTGGTGTGGGTCCCTCTTCGAACTCGATCCCACAGACCCCGGGGTGCTCATTCAGGAGTCAGCGCCATCCCCCAGTCCGACCAGGACCTGGGCAGGTGCCCTGGGCACCTCTGCGAGGTAGGCCTCACCTGACAGTGGGTCCAGGCCCAGTCGTTCGCAGGTGAGTGGCAGCCTCTCAATGTCCGTCTGGGTGTAGCGGGGTTGCCTCGACATTCCCATGGGGCCCTTCAGACCGATGCGGGCGAGGCGTTCCTGGCCATGCTCTGGGGCTACAGGAACCCACTGCGTGTGTCCGCGGTACGTGCCATGCTCACACGCCGTTACATCACCGAGTTTCTAGGGTCGCAGGCCCTTGGCCGTGCCCCCCAGCAGGGGCGTTGGTGCCGTGGCGGGGGCAATGGCGGGCGTCGGTCGTAACAGTGTGCTGCCCTGGTGCCGGCCAGGTAGGCTGGCCCAACAGTTTTTGGACTACTTTTAGCCAGGGCACGAGCCGTATGCAGAACGGACTGATTCTCATCTGGGCACGGGCCGGTGCGTGGGGGCACCTGCCGGGGCATGGCCCCGCCGGCCCACACCTCCGTGTAGGAGGCCCCTCAAGCCTGTTGCACTTATGCCTGTATCACTCAGACCTGCAGCAACTGCATCAGCCCCTCGGCCTGCTGCTCAGCCTTGACCGGCCAGTTCTCGGCCTGGACGTTGTAGCTCAGGTACTCGCGCACGTTCTCGCGTAGGAAGCTGTCATTCGCGAAGGCCAGCGCCTTCTCAAAGTAGTCCTCATAAGAAGCCGCGATCCCGGTCGTCAGCCCCAGGTCGTTGAACAAGCTCAAGGCCACCCGCGAGGCAAAACTCGACCCCGCCATCGTCACCGTCGGTGTTCCCGCCAGCAGGGCGTCGCCTGCCGTGGTGTGCCCCGTGTACGGGTAGGTGTCCAGGAAAACATCCGCCAGCCGGTACCGGGCCAGGTGATCCTCAACAGCCGGAACCCGCGTGGCGAAGTGAATCCTCGACGGCTCCACGCCGTGCTCCAGGGCCGACTTCGATACATTCGCGTGTGCCGTCTCGTTGAGCTTCATCAGCCACAGCACACTGCCCGGCACTGCCTTCAGCAGGTCCATCCACACCTTGAACATCGTCGGGTTGATCTTGTAGTCGTGGTTGAAGCTGCAGAACACGATGCCCTCATCCGGCAGCCCGAAGTCCGAGCGGCGCGGTGTGACGGGGGAGGGCACGACCGAGGTGTCGCGCGGCAGGTAGCAGTGCGGCAGGTAGAGCACCTTCTCACGGTAGAACTGCTGGTACTCGGGCGGTACGGTCACCTGGTCTGCGATCAGGTAGTCGATGAAAGGCAGTCCCGACGTGCCGGGGAATCCCAGGTAGGTCATCTGCACCGGGGCCGGGCGGTGCGAGAGCACGTCCAGGCGCGAGCCCTCGGTGTGGCCGGAGAGGTCGATCGCGATGTCGATCTCCATGGCGCGCATGAG
>JACCEC011800138.1_pt1 | contig 15072 bp, 10 predicted proteins | sample 7450121 | NCBI WGS metagenome assembly JACCEC01 (sample SAMN15323455, study PRJNA562643) | freshwater metagenome | isolation source: river surface water | place: USA:Blue River Watershed | collected 2017-08-18 | reverse complement strand
CAAGCCTCACCCAAGCAATTCAATACGCCACTGACAAAGGCGCACTTGTAATTGCGGCAGCAGGCAACGGTGGCGCAAACGATAAGCCAAAATGGCCTGCCTCATTAGATCTCACAATTGCCGTTACCGCTGTTGATACTGCTAACTCCGTAACGTCATTTGACCAGCGTGGCGACTACATCGATCTCGCCGCACCGGGCACAAGCATTGTTTCAACAGCCAAAGGTGACTACCTATCACTGAGTGGCACCAGTATGGCTGCAGGATTTGTTGCAGGTGCAGCTGCCTTGCTCTTTGCTGCAGAACCACGAATTACCAATGCACAAGTACGCGATATTTTGATTCGTACTGCGACCGACATTGGCGAGCCAGGGCGAGATACAACTTTTGGATCCGGCCTAGTCAACATGGTGGCTGCGATTGCAGAACTACAACGCCTCTTCCCCCCAGTTGCTGCACCAAAAATTGCTGCTGTAGGTCATGTGGGCGAAAAGCTCATCGCCAATCTTGACAGCATTCAAAATGTGGTCAGCGTGAACTGGTTTCGTTGCACGGCAGAAGGGCCAGCGACAGCAACTATTCCCGCCGATTGCATTCGCATCACAAGTGCAAATTCCCGCACCTACACCACCACGAAGGCTGACGCCAGAAAAACCATTCGCGTTGGCATCACCTACACACGATCAGGTGCAAATCAATTTGCGTTATCTACAACTGTTGGTCCATTTTTTATGATCTGGAAGATCTCCAACTCCGTTACAACGGGAACTTCTACGTCAATGTCAAAAATTTTTGGCAGCACCTCGCTTGGAACACGTACCTTTAAGGTGCTGAATGGTTCATGCAAGATCACCGGTTCGAGGCTGATTGCACCTTCGATCCAGACCATCTGCACTATTCGAATGACCGTGGCAGCACGTTCTCCATACCCGAGACTCACCATTGTTGGTGATGTCACAGTTTCTTAACGCATACATTTATTCTTCATGACTAACAGACTGGCTTCGCAAACAAGTCCATATTTGCGCCAACACGCTGACAACCCAGTGGACTGGTTTCCTTGGGGCGACGAAGCGTTTGCAACCGCACGTGAACGAAATGTGCCAATCTTGCTTTCAGTTGGATATTCGGCATGCCATTGGTGCCATGTCATGGCACACGAATGTTTTGAAGACAACGAAGTTGCTCAGGTGATGAACAACTTGTTTGTCAATGTGAAAGTGGATCGCGAAGAGCGCCCAGATGTTGATGCCATTTACATGGATGCAGTGCAGGCAATGACCGGAAGAGGTGGATGGCCGATGACCGTCTTTCTCTCACCTGACGGAAAGCCTTTCTTTGGCGGCACGTATTTTCCGAAGCCATCGTTTTTGCAATTAATGAACGCGATTACAGACGCTTGGCAGAATCGCCGCGATGACATTAATAACAACATTGATGCGCTCATGGAAGCACTTGAGCGAACGGCAAAAATTGAGCAGAACTCGGCGATTGCCGACTACTCCACATTTGATCTGGCCGTGTCGCAATTGAAAAACAATTTTGACTCTGCTTGGGGCGGATTTGGCAAGGCACCAAAGTTCCCAAGCACGATGAACATTGAAGTGCTGTTGCGCCAGTTACTTGCCGGCGAAGACTCAGAACTCGAGTCAATTGTGAAAACGTCTCTGGATGCCATGGCGAGTGGCGGAATGTACGACCACATTGGTGGCGGATTTTCTCGCTACAGCGTCGACGAGAAGTGGCTAGTTCCCCATTTTGAAAAAATGCTGTACGACCAAGCGTTACTCGCGCGCACATATTTGCATGCTGGCGTTTTGTTTGGCAACGAAACCTGGAAGCAAATTGCTCATGAAATCATCGAATATGTGCTTCGCGATCTCACACATGCAAACGGCGGTTTCTTTAGCGCAGAGGACGCAGACTCACTCGATGAATCAGGACACAGTCATGAAGGCCATTTCTACGTCTGGAGCAAAGAAGAATTCATGCGCGTGCTCCCCGCCGAACTTGTTGCACCAGCTCTTGAATGGTACGAAATAACTTCTGAAGGAAATTTTGAAGGGGCAAACATTCCAGCCCGATTACACCATCGCGGCGATTTAGTTCGACCACCGCAAATTGAACGAGCGCGTGAAATACTTTTCAGCCACCGAAACTTGCGAGCACGTCCTCTATTAGACGACAAAGTACTTACCGAGTGGAACGCAATGATGCTGTCCACTCTTGCCGAAGCAGCATTTGTCTTTGACTCTCCCAAATGGTTGCAGGCAGCTATCCGAAATGGTGAATTTTTGGTGACACATTTGCGCACAACAACGGGTTCGTGGCTGCGCAGTTGGCAAGAAGGCGGCTCGCCTCAGGCTCGACATCACGCACTTGCCGCAGACCTTGCGCAGTTGGTTGACGCCTTCACACGTCTTGCCGAAGCAAGCGGACAGGCCCGCTGGATCACCTACGCCCAAGAAGCCGCCGACGAAATGCTCACACAATGTTGGGATGCCGTGAATGGCGGCTTGTTCACTACTCCGCAAAACGGAGAGCAACTCATCGTTCGTCAAAAAGATGTCATGGACAATGCGACCCCTTCGGCAAACTCCACCGCAGCAGTTGCGTTATACAGGCTTGGTGCACTCACCGGAAATGGTCGCTACACAGAGCACGCAGACCAAATCTTGCGTCTACTTGCCCGCATCACAACTAGCGCACCCACCGCATTTGGCAATTTATTATCTGCAGTGCATTTGCGTCATGCAGGCATTACCGAAGTAGCACTTCCTGGAGAACAGCAAAACATGCTTGCAGAACTGCGTAAGAGATGGTTGCCCACCATCGTGATTGCGTGGGGCGAGTCATACGACTCCCCATTGTGGACAGACCGAAATGCCAACAGGGCGTATGTGTGTAGAGAATACGCATGCATGAAACCAGCTGAATCCGCTGTTGAGTTTGTGGAAACTTTGCGAGCAGCGCTCGCCTAGAAATTGCTACCAGCGCGAGTGGTGCACAACTTCGCTTTGTTTCTTTCGCGAACGACTTGCACTTCGACCTTTTTCTTGTTTTTCAGCTGGATGTCCTAATGCCACAGCGCCAAGCATTTGAATTCCATCTGGAATCCCCAATCGCTTTCGCAAGGCTTCCTCGCCGTTAAAGACAGCAAAGAACAACGCGCCAAGACCAGCGTCCTGTGCAGCGAGCAACAACGTCATCACAGCAAACGATCCATCTACTGTCCAATACGGCGTAGGCCATGCATTAATTGTCGTGCCCAAACCGGTAGCAGACTTATCGCTTTCCGAATAGCGATCGACATAGGCCTGAGGGTCTACACATGGCAAAACAATTACGTTGGCGTCTAACAATTGCTGCCAACGAAATGACTCGCGCTTTTCTTGCGGCAATGTGTCATTCCAGAACGCATCCTTATCTACACCTTGCAACACCACGAAATGAGTTCCCTGGGTCTTTCCTGCGGAAGGCGACCGCAGCGCAAGATCAAACAATTCAGTGAGCGCAGATGCGGGAATTGGTTCGCTTGTAAATGCTCGCGTCATTCGCCGCGCACGAACAAGTTCGGTGAATTCCACCGCGATATCCGTTAATGCTTTTCGAGTTTGCCAAGCTTGGCAAGTGACTCAGCCATGGTCCAACCATGAACAATGAGTACTCCACCCTTTGACTTCGTAACGCCTTTGAATTGAGCCGCTACGTCAGGGTTCACTTTTTCCGGCTTCGTTGATTCGTGATCAAGAAAACCGCTATGACCATTTGATTTAACGATAAAACTTTGTTCGTCGTAAGTGGCTTCCACGCCGAAACGTCGAGCGAGTCGTTTACCCCATGCTCGCTCTTCGCCAACTGCGCGGTGACCCGGACGAGGAATCATCTCAGTCAACGCTTTAAACGATTCCAAGCCATCTGCACTCAAGAAACGTGAGCCAACAACAACATCTTCATCAGGAAACGCCATCAGCGCTCGGTGATATGCCTCGGTCATGAGTCCTTTGAGAATTGAATCTCGCTTTGGTGTCCTCTTCACACTCATCATTCCAAGCAGCACACAAGGTGTTCCACCAATGCGTTCAAGCGTGGAGAAGGTAAATCCATGTACTTTGCCGCTAATTTTGGCGCTGGTAAAGAGCACCCAGTCTTCTTTTGCCTTGGTGATGGCTTCTAACGAAAAGTAGCCACCCATGGCCGCCAATTCTTCAAGTTCGGTTTCTGTAAGGGACGCACAATCTCGCGTTTCAACCTCAACCGACATACCTACAGTCTGCCAGCAAAATTGGCGTTTGCGACGGGTCAATGTCGCAATGCCTACTGCGTTGCAAATAGTTACTCGATATAGGCGTTTTCGCCAAACTCGGTTCGCAGCACCCCAATGGCCCGATCAACATTGACATTGAACTCAGAGCTCAATCGGAGAACGTTTTCGGGACCGAGATGCAAAAACACTGGCGATGTTCCTGGATACTCAAGCAATGTCGCCTTCAACGATTCGATAGTTGATTCAGACAACACCTGTGCCGCAATCTTGAGATGCAGGGAATCCTGAAACGCCCGCAGACCCTCGAGAACCGTGATGTCCATAGCCATGAAACCAATCCGACTGTCGTCTCGGCGATCAAGACGTCCTCGCACTGATACCAAAATGTCATCAGCGAGCTGATGGCCAAATTTTTGCAACGTCTTAGGGAACAAGGTGACTTCCACTGAACCTTGCAAGTCTTCCAATTGGAATGTTGCCATTTGATCACCCTTACGCGTGTACTTTCGGGAAAGACCATTGATGATTCCACCAGTCACGATGAATGCACCATCATCGCGTTCGAGTGCTTCGGGGATTGAGCAGTCAACCCGACGCCGCAACGCCCCTTCGATGCCCATGAGCGGGTGATCAGAGACATACAGGCCAAGCATCTCTTTTTCAAATTTCAATTGTTCGGTCTTATCAAATTGCAAATCTGGAATATTTTGACGCTCCGAAAACCCTTCGGTCTCTTCACCCAAGTCGCCAAACAGACTCATTACTCCTTGGTCTCGCTCGCGTCGGCGAACCATGGTGTTGTCAATGATTGATTCAAAGACTTGCAGAAGACCCTTACGCGGATGGCCCAACTTGTCAAAGGCTCCCGCCTTGATGAGTGACTCAATGGTTCGCTTGTTCAATGCTTGCTCAGGCACGCGTTCGGCGAAGTCATAGAACGACTCAAACGGACCATGAGCATCGCGGTGTTCAATGATTTGACGCACAAGTCCTTCACCAACATTGCGAATGGCACTTAGTCCAAAAGCGATCTGTCGCTCATCAGAGTTAATCACTGGTTCAAAGTTGACACCAGAGCGATTGATGTCTGGCGTGAGAACAGTGATCCCACTTGTGCGAGCATCGGAAAGATATACAGCGGCCTTTTCGTAGTTTGCTTTCACGCTGGTGAGCAAACACGCCATGTATTCCACTGGATAGTGAGCCTTGAGATACGCAGTTTGATACGAAATCAATCCATATCCGTACGCATGGCTTTTCGCGAATGCGTAGTCGGCAAACTTCACGATGGTGTCAAATAATTCCTCACCAAGATCAACTCCATAACCTGTGTTCGCACATCCAGCCACAAAGCTGCCACGTGCCTCTTCCATTTTTTCTGGAATTTTTTTACCGCAGGCTTTACGCAAGTTGTCTGCTTCAGCCATGGAAAAGCCTGCAAACTTTTGCGACACTCGCATGAGGCTCTCTTGATAAATCATGAGACCAAAAGTGTCACCCAAAACTTCTGCGGCATCAGGATGGAAGTACTGAATCTTTTTGCGACTGTTTTTATAGTCAGCAAAGTCATTGTGCATATTGGCGCTCATTGGGCCCGGTCGATACAACGCCAGCACAGCTGACAAATCTTCAAACCGCTCGGGAATGAGCGAACGCAATAGAGCCCGCATCTGTGTTGATTCCAACTGGAACACCCCGATGGTGTCTCCACGGGACAACAGCTCGTATGTAGCTTTATCGTCAATAGGAATTTCATCGATTGAAAAACGCTCATCGCGGGTCTTTCGAATCATCGCGTTGGCATCGGAAATTACGTCAAGGTTGCGAAGACCCAAGATGTCCATCTTGAGCAAGCCAAGGTCTTCAACGCCATGCATTTCGTACTGGGTCACCACCGGAGCATCTTCAGGTGATTGCCCTTGTTCTGGCTTACGTTGAATGGGCAAATACTCCGTGAGTGGCTCCTTGGTAATAACTACGGCAGCTGCGTGAATACCAACAGAGCGCTTCAATCCTTCAAGTCCTCGAGCCACATCAACAATGCGCTTTACGTCTGAATCGACTTCACACAAAGCACGTAAGTCTGCAGCTGCTTGGAAGCCAGCCTTATGTTTGCTGTCTTCTTCAAAGCAATACTTCAATGGCGTATCGCGACCCATGACGAGTGGCGGCATAAGTTTGGCGATTTTGTCACCGAGTGGGTATGGATACCCAAGCACTCGAGCCGCATCGCGAACGGCATTGCGCGCTTTGATCGTTCCAAACGTGATGATCTGGGCAACGTGGTCACGCCCATATTTATCTGCGGCGTAGCGAATCATTTGGTCGCGGTACCGCGAGTCAAAGTCCATGTCGATATCGGGCATTGAAATGCGGCTTGGATTCAAGAATCGCTCGAAGATGAGGTCGTACTTAATTGGATCAAGGTCGGTAATGCGCAAGCAATACGCGACCGCACAACCAGCAGCCGAACCACGACCCGGACCAACGCGAATATCTTGTTCACGCGCGTATCGAATGAGGTCCCACACAATGAGGAAATACGAACTAAAGCCCATTCCTCCAATTACTTCAAGCTCGTAATCAAGGCGTTGCTTTACCGATTCGGGAAGCGTTTCGCCCCAACGTTCGTGCGCGCCCTTGTAGGTGAGGTTTCGTAGATAATCGCCATCACCTTTGAATCCATCTGGAATTGGAAAGTGTGGCAATACCGAGTTTCCGAAAGGAATATCAATTTCTGCACGTTCAGCAATCCACAATGTGTTGTCGCAAGCTGCTGGAACTTCTCGGAAGAGATAACGCATCTCTTGCGCTGATTTCAAATAATGCTCGGTTCCTTCGAATTTGAACCGATTCGGATCGGCAATGGTGCAGCCAGTTTGTACGCACAACAATGCGTCGTGTGCCTCGTGGTCTTCGCGGTGAGTGTAGTGAGTGTCATTGGTTGCAAGTAATGGTGCACCAATTTTTTTCGCAAGTTCAATAAGTTGCGGATTGGTCTGATGCTGTTCAGCAATTCCGTGATCTTGAATTTCGATAAAGAAGTTGTCCTTACCAAAAATATCTTGCAGGCGACCTGCGTAGGTTTCGGCGCCTGAAACATCACCCTTCATTAATCGCTGCAGAACATGACCGCCCAAGCAACCACTTGTTGCGATGATCCCCTCACTATGTCGCTGTAGCAATTCCCAGTCCATTCGAGGCTGGTAGTAATACCCTTCAAGAAATGCCAAGCTCGACAACTTGATGAGGTTCTTGTAACCAACATTGTTCTCCGCCAGCAATGTGAGGTGGTAGTACACCTTTCCGCCACCTTCGGTTTCTCCTCCAGTGTCGTCAATGCGCCCACGACGTGATGGTCGCTCTGAGCGATGTTCGTGCGCCATGTACGCCTCGGTGCCAATGATGGGTTTGATTCCCTTTTCTTTGCACTGCTTGTAAAAATCGACAACTCCGTACATGTTGCCGTGATCAGTCATGCCAAGTGCTGGCATACCTTCCGCAGCTGCTTTGCCTACAAGTTCATCTAGACGCGACGCTCCGTCGAGCATCGAAAATTCTGTATGGACGTGTAAATGGGTGAACGAGTCCGCCATTACAAATACGTGCCTGGCCGGTCGTTGCCCGTAGTCGGGTCTGCTGAGCCCGGAAGCTGACGCATTTGTTCAAGCTGCTGACGTGCCGCAATTTGTTGGGCAAACAGGGTTGCCTGAATTCCGTGGAATAGACCTTCAAGCCAGCCAACAAGTTGCGCTTTTGCAACTCGGATTTCTCCTTCAGAGGGCACTACTCCATCACGGAAAGGAAGCGCCAACATTCGCAACTCGTTCCCCAATTCTGGAGACAAAGCTTCAGTGAGTTCAACAATGGAGCGCTCATAGATTTCGGCCAAACGCTCACGACTCGGTGCGTCCAAGTTCATCGAATGCACTTCATCTAGCAACTGCTTAATCATCGAACCAATGCGCATCACTTTGGCTGGCGCAGTTACACCTACCGATTCGTCCACAGCCGGCATCGGAGCATCAAGCCCAACTACTTCTGGGTTTCCATTTGCAGGCGTGATTGGCGTTTCGTTCGTAGACATGTCAGGCAAGTATGGCAATCTCAGCGAGCAATTGCCAGTAATGGAACGTCTATTTCAGCGTCAGTTAGCGAGCCGTGACGACAAACCAGCGAATAAGTCCCCGAATCCAACGGTTCGTCAAAACTGGTGTTGGTAAATGGCACGAGCGCGACATCTCCAAGTCGCTTTCTGGCCACATCGGTCACACGCTTTCCAAACCATTGTTGCTCACATGCTTCATCGCGTGATACCACCCACGCATCTTTACCGTGATGTTGCTTTGCGGCATCAAGTAAGTCAGAGGCTGCTCCCGATTTTGCATGCAGCCATCGGAACCGCCCTTCGCCCGACTGATGAGTTATGCGAGCAAGAACGTCACTATGAGGTGTCTGTGTGTTTTCGCCCACATGAACCTGCCCGTGATCGGCGGTGACGAGTAATACCGATCCAGGTACGAGCTGATCAGCAACGTCAGCTACAAGCCGATCTGCGTTTCGAAGTTCTGCGTTGTAATACTCGCCAAAACCACGCTCATGGGCAATTTTGTCGACGCCGTCGTAATAGGCATAAATAAATTTCTGACCAGATCGCAGCAGTTGCCCAACTTGCACCGCAATGCTTGAAGCACTCCTCCAACCCATTGGCCTCGATCCGCGCAAATGCGCTTCAGTAAATGCTGAACCTTCAAGCTCGGCTTTGCTGAGGACAGGAACAGACGCCCCCATAAATGGCGGGCACGGCTGCACAAGGTCGGGAGGATACGTCGAACGAAGGTCACCCTTATCGTCACCCCATCGCAACATCTGCACCACATGACCACCTAAGTCCATGCGATACCCCATCATTCCGTGTTCACCAGGAGTAAGACCCGTAGCAATTGAAGTAAGCGCAGTAACCGTTGTTGTTGGAGCAACGCTGGTGATACACGACCCCTGCATGGAAGAAAGAGTTGGCGCATGTTGTGCATGCTCTCGTAACTGATGCCACCCGAGGCCGTCAACCACCAGCACCACCACTTGCTGAGCGCCCTGGACACATGACGGCATCCACGTAGGAACAACCTCAGTTCCTCGCGGCCCTAGCAACGCTGGAATCAAGCCTGCAATTGAGCCACCTAGATAGTCGGGGACTCGCGGCATAGGCACCCGATCTACACTACAAGAGTGCGTGTATCCACCCGAGGCGACTATGCGTGTCGTGCGTTGCTGTCGTTAGCGCTTCACGCCGACGATCAAGGGCCAACTTCTGTTCGCGATATTGCAACACGCACCGCCCTTCCCCAGCCATACCTCGAACAGATTTTGCTCGTCCTAAAAGGTGCTGGTTTGGTGAAATCTAAACGCGGCGTTGGAGGCGGTTACGTACTTGCTCGACCAGCCGAAGAAATATTGCTCTCTGAAATCGTTGCCGCCGCCGATGGTCCTATCACCCTTGGCGATTTTGGACAACCACACCAAGACGGTGCATGTGATCACGAAGGACATTGTGTGCTTCTTGCTATTTGGAATGTTGCCGGTGAACACATGCGTCAACACCTTGCCGATTACACGCTCGCAAAAATTGCACAAGCCGCGCGTGGCACCGCACAGTGGCCTGAACTACACCACTAATTCGTTATTCGCAGCGGTTTATCACTGCTTGCATATCTGCAGGAACTGGTGCCTCAAACGTCAATGTTTCTCCGCTTACCGGATGTTCGAAACTGAGTTTTGCAGCGTGAAGCATTGGCCGTGGAGACGACAGCGAGCTTCGCGCCCCACCATAAGTCGAGTCTCCCACCACTGGATGTCCGATTGAGTCAAGATGCACACGAATCTGGTGTGTTCTTCCTGTTTCTAGTTGACATTCAACAAGTGAACACTGTTGAGGAGATTCAAATGTTTTCTTCACGTCGTAATGCGTGCGAGCAAATTTTCCATCAACGACCACTGCCATTTTTGTTGGATCCCGTTGATCGCGACCAATAGGTGCATCGATCAATCCCGTTGCAACTTCAGGGTGACCCCACACCAGCGCCGTGTACACACGAGTTACATCGCGTCGAGTTAATGCATCTACGAGCGCGTCATATGCAACCTGTGATCGCGCAACCACCATCAGACCGCTAGTTCCTGCGTCCAACCGATGCACCACGCCGGGACGAAGTTGGTCGCCAACTGTCGCTACTTCTGGGTACAGCGCAAGTATTCCGTTCACCAGCGTTCCACCTGCGTTTCCAGCACCAGGATGCACAACTATTCCAGGCGCCTTGTTCACCACGATGACATCACTATCGGCATACACCACATCGAGAACGACAGAAGCATCGGCTTGCGGTAACTCCTTGGCAGGAATCATGGCCGTGTTAACGGTTACTTCCTGCCCTTCGCGCACCTTCACTTTTCCTGCAGTTGCGACCACTCCATCAAGGGTGACTCCGCCAAGTTCGATGAGTGTTGCAGTTGATGCACGGCTGATATCTGCAATTAGTGCAACTACACGATCAAGACGTTGTTCATGCAACGCTGCGGGAATGGTTTCAATAAGCATTACTCAGTCCCTTCAAGACTTTCAGGTTTCGTTGTCAGCATGATGTAGGCAATCACCATTGCACCGCACACGATCCCGATGTCTGCAACATTGAATACGGGCCACCACTGAAAATCAATGAAATCAACAACAGCGCCGCCCATGAACCCTTCTCCGCGAAATACACGGTCGAGCACATTGCCAGTAGCACCACCAATAATGGATCCTGTCGCGATCAGCGAGTAAATATTGCTCGATTTTCTCAAAGTGAGAAACAACATGCCGATAACAAAAATTGCCAACATGCCAATAAATGGACCGACATTTGTGCCCGTTGAAAATGCCATGCCTTCGTTGTGAACAAGCGCAAGACGAAGCGTCCAAAACAACTGGATTTTGCGATCATCAGCAAGCGAAGAAACCGCCCAGTATTTAGTGACAGCGTCTAGCGCAAGAACAATGCTGGCAGCAATAACGCCTATTCGAATTGTGCGCGAAGGCGCAACCGGTGAGGTCATCGGCGACCGATGCCGCCAACCCGCTCCAGTACTGATTCAGTTGTCCACGGAATGGCCTTCAAACGCTCGCGTGGAATTGGCATTCCACTGTGCACCGAATATCCATACTCGCCACTTGCAATGCGAGCAAGCGCGGCATCGATTTCTTCCACCTCTTGACGCGCCTGCGCAGACAACATGAGGTCACGTTCGCGTTCCACCACCATGGTGTCACCCTCGCCACCTTCTTCGTCAAACTGCACGTCACCCATTTCCACGTCCTCAATCAGTGCATGAGCTTCGTCTTCTAAACGCACTGCCTGGTTGGTAAGGAACGCACGCTTTTCCAGCAATGCTTCACGCTGACCAAGCAAGAACTTGAAATCAAATTCTTTTGTTGCCTGAATTCCGTCTTGGAATTCAGTCTTAATAATTGGCGGACGTGGTGGTGGCTCTGGCTTACGCTTTGCGCGCAACGCTGCTTCGCGAGCTGCTTCCTTTTCTGCAATCGCAGCCAAACGAGCGGCTTCTTTCGCTTCACGAATCGCAATCTTTTCTTTTTCTGCTGCTTCGCGAGCTGCTTGTTTTTCAGCAGCTACACGAGCCTTTTCCTTTTCACGTTCTTTATCTGCAATAGCCTTAGCCTTTGCCTTTTCGGCAAGTTCTTTCTTCTTGGCAGCAGCTTGTTGCTTCTTGGCTATTTCGCGCTCACGCAACTGCTTCTTTCGCAATGCATCAGCTGCTTTCTTTGCGTCAGCCTTCTTCTTGGCCTCAATTTTCTTCTGCGCTTCGATCTTCTTTTTCAGCGCAAGCTTTTTAGCCAGCTCGGCCCTCTTGCGATCGGCGATCTTCTTTTGTTCGATTTTCTTTTTCAGCGCAAGCTTTTTAGCTAGTTCTGCTTTCTTTTTGGCTTCAGCCTTCTTCTTGGCCTCAATTTTCTTCTGCGCTTCGATCTTCTTTTTCAGCGCAAGCTTTTTAGCCAACTCGGCCTTCTTCTTTGCCGCCACCGCCTTATTGTTCAATGGCTTTTTTGCAGAAGCCTTCTTCGCAGTGGACTTTTTTGCTGCCGGCTTCTTTTTGGCAGGTGACTTCTTAGGAGCAGATTTTTTGGCTGCAGACTTCTTGGCAACCGGCTTTTTCTTAGCTGGCTTTGATGGCATAAATACCTCCCTGACTTGGCGCTTTACCGTAGTCGTTCCACAGCAACATAAATGGGAGTCCCATCCAGGTCTGTAGCCCGCGGCGCATCGGCATCATACGACAGGCGCTCAGCAAGGGTTTCCGCACAGATGTAGTCCGCAAATGGCGCCACCTGATCGGCAATTTCCTCGGGCAAACCGAGCGTTAAGGCAATTCGGTCTGACACAGCAAAATCGGCTTCTCGCCGCGCCTGCTGCACGATTCTCACTATGTCTCGAGCCGTACCTTCTGCGAGCAATTCGGGGGTGAGCGCAATATCGAGCAGCACAATTCCCTGGCCATCTGCCAATGCCGAACTTGCAGTTGTTTGCGCGTCACCAACGGCGGCAAGAAGTTTTAGTTGGTATTCATGTGGCTGCAATTCGTAACCGCCAGCAACGATCACATCACCCTGTTGCTTCCAATCACCTTTCTTCACTGCCACGATTACCTTTTGCGTGTCAGGACCAAGTCGTGGCCCTAATGCGGCTGGCACAACCTGAAGTTCATGTCGAGCAACTCCGGCAACATCGGCCGTGAGTTTTACTTCTCGAACATTTACTTCCTCCGTGATGATTGAGGAGAATTTTTCTAGGCCAAGCGCTAGCGGCGAGGCAACGGTGACGCTGGCAAGTGGAAGCCGTACCCGCCGTGAGTGCGATTTACGAAGAGACAGCGTTGTTGAGCAAACGTCACGAACCTGGTCCATCACCACGAGCAAGTCTTCATCGACCGGAATTTCAGAAGCAATTGGCCACGTAGTCAAGTGAACGCTGCGATTGCCCGTTAGCCCCTTGTACACCTGCTCGGAAATCAAAGGTAGGAGTGGTGCGGCCACGCGAGTCAACACGTCAAGCACGGCATGCAACGTGTTGATTGCTTGCTGATCACCGGCCCAAAATCGATTTCTACTTCGCCGAATAAACCAGTTCGTCAATACATCGAGGAACGTGCGCACCTGCTGGCATGCATTAAACAAGTCGTACTCGTCCATACTTGCTGTTGTGTCAACAACTAAGTGATGCAGTTTTCCAAAAATGTATTTATCCAAAACATTTTCTGACGAATAATCAACATTTCCAGATTTGTTCTCTGCATTTGAATACAGCGAGAGGAAATACCAACTATTCCAGAGAGGAAGCATTACTTGGCGAACGGTGTCGCGAATGCCCTCTTCCGTTACTGCAAAGTCTGAACCCCGCAAAATTGATGAGGACAGCAAATACCAACGCATTGCGTCGGCGCCATAGTTATCAAACACGCCCATCGGGTCTGGATAGTTGCGCAGACTCTTTGACATTTTTTGCCCATCAGCGCCAAGCACGATTCCGTGACTAACACATGTTGAAAAGGCAGGTCGATCAAATAATGCAGTGGCTAACACATGCAAGGTGTAAAACCATCCGCGCGTTTGGCCGATGTATTCAACAATGAAATCCCCTGGGTTGTGTTGCTCAAACCATTCTTGATTTTCAAATGGGTAATGCACCTGCGCAAATGGCATTGAGCCACTTTCAAACCAGCAGTCCAATACTTCGGGAACGCGACGCATCATCGACTTCCCCGTTGGGTCATCGGGGTTCGGTCGGACCAAGTCATCGACAACTGGACGATGCAGTTCGGTTACTTTCACCCCGAAATCGCGTTCAAGATCTGCAACACTTCCGTAGACATCAATTCGTGGATACTCAGGATTATCGCTCCGCCAAACCGGAATTGGCGAACCCCAGAATCGATTGCGACTGATGTTCCAGTCACGTGCGTTTTCTAACCATTTTCCAAAACTGCCATCCTGCAAGTGCTCTGGCACCCATCGGATTTCCTGGTTAAGTGCCACCATGCGGTCTTTCACCGCAATCACATTCACAAACCACGAACTCACAGCTTTATAAATGAGCGGCTTACCTGTACGCCAACAGTGCGGATATGAGTGGTCATAAGTTTCATGACGCAGTACTACACCGCGATCTTTGAGCGCTCGGATGATTAACGGATTCGCTTCAAAAACCTGAAGGCCTGCAAAATCTGGCACTTCGCTCGTGAATTCTCCCCGACTATTCACTGGAACAACAAGATCAATTCCGTTTTCTTTGCACACCTGATAGTCGTCTTCGCCAAAACCTGGTGCCATGTGCACTACCCCGGTTCCGTCTTCTGTGGTTACAAACGCGCCAGGCAATACTTGGAATGCATTGGCGTGATCTGCAAAATATGGAAACAACGGCGCATATCGCTGCCCAACAAGTTCCGAACCTCGAACCGTGCCAAGTACCTGTGCGCCTTCCAACTCTTTTGCGTACGCCCCAAATCGTGGCTCGGCCAACACAAACACCTTGTCACCATGTTGAACGCGCACATACTCAACATCTGGTGCAACTGCGAGCGCAAGGTTGCTCGGCAGCGTCCACGGCGTAGTTGTCCAGGCGAGCAAATTGTCTCCGGACTCCAACGTAAACGCAACAGTCAATGCGGGGTCTTGGACTTGCTTGTACGCATCATCCATGCGCGTTTCAGTATTTGATAGCGGTGTCTCTAGCGCCCATGCATATGGAAGT
>JACCEC010980074.1_pt1 | contig 15072 bp, 12 predicted proteins | sample 7450121 | NCBI WGS metagenome assembly JACCEC01 (sample SAMN15323455, study PRJNA562643) | freshwater metagenome | isolation source: river surface water | place: USA:Blue River Watershed | collected 2017-08-18 | reverse complement strand
CTTTAACTTTTTAATCCACCAATCGGGATAAGACGGATGGTCCTCTTCAGAAATTTCTTGATAAATTTTGTCGTTACGCAAAACCCTTCTCAGCACTGCATTGATTAAGCCTTTTGCATAAGAAAGATTTTTATCTAAGTGAGTTGCATTAACAGCCTCATTGACTAGCGTATGAGGGGCATACATTGACTCACCGTGCTGATCGGGCACCAAAGAAATTGCGGCCCATAACAAATAGAGGGTTAAACCAGGCGGAGTCTTTTGAACATATTGATTCAGTACCTCTTGTACCCAAAAGCCCCTTCTTAAACCCTGAAAGGAAATGCTTTGAACTGCAGGGCGAAGATCCGCAGACACGCCCTGCAATGCTGAAGTTAATGAAGCTCCGTTTTGAACTTCTTGAAGGACCCCTGCGGATGCAAAAAGTGCTTTAGAAAGACTTATGCCTTGTTGTTTTTTATCAAGCAGGGTAGTTTCCAGTTCTTGCCATTTCCATTAATCGGGCCACACGATCTTCTGTGGGGGGGTGTGTTGAAAACAACCCCGCCAAACCGCCGCCAGATAGTGGGCTCATGATCATCATTTGAGCAGTTTCAGGATGTCGTTCCACGGCATCAAAATGACGACCGCTGGCGACTTGATGAATTTTATCTAAAGCCATCGCTAAGGCTTCAGGATCATTACAAATCTCGGCGCCACCACGATCAGCCTCGTACTCTCGGGCACGAGAAATTGCCATTTGAATCAAGCTGGCCGCCAACGGTGCTAAAAGAGCCACCAAGATGCTCGCAATCGGATTGCTTGGACGACCTTCTGAATCTCGACCACCAAAAAAGAGTGCGAAGTTTGCCAGAGCTGACAAGGCGCCCGCCATGGTGGCAGAAATGGTTGAAATCAAAATATCGCGATGCTTGATGTGTGCCAATTCATGAGCCATCACCCCGCGAATCTCTCGCTCAGATAAGATTCTTAAAATTCCTGTGGTTGCTGCCACAGCTGAATTTTGTGGATTGCGTCCAGTTGCAAAAGCATTGGGGGCATCCTCTTCAATCAAATAAACACGTGGCATTGGCAGCTCGGCTTTTGCGGCCAACTCACTAACCATGCGGTAAAAATGTGGGGCAGTGACCTCGTCCACCTCTTTGGCATTCATCATGCTCAAAACCATTTTGTCCGAAAACCAATAGCTAAAGAAGTTCATGCCAAGGGCCAACAGAAGGGCCATGAGCATGCCTTGCTCACCACCAATCATGCCACCAACCATAATGAATAAACCGGTAATGCCGGCCATCAAAATCGCTGTCTTTAACCAATTAAACATCTTTTAATCCTCATTTGTTACCGATGTACAAATTCTAGAATCAACTAACCAACTTAGCATCATAAGCTTGAATTGTTGATGGTCTCAAAGGGTTGTTAATGAAGAGCTTGCCCAGGCTGCCAATCCAAAGATTTTGCAAGCTGAGTGGCATGGGTGCGTTTACCGCCAGGCTTTTGTATTTCAGTCAAACATACCTGGCCGCCAGCACAGGCAACTTGCACCCCATCTTTTGAAATTGCAGTGATGGTGCCAGGTTGAATTTGTGGTTCTTGATTTTCAGAGGCCAAAAAAAACGAATTCCAGACTTTGATCAATAAGCCCTCTTTTTCAAAAGTTGCTCCTGGAAAGGGATTAAACGCTCTAATTTTTGAGTCGATTGACGGTGCAGTTTGCTGCCAATCAATGCGCGCCTCTTCTTTTAGGATTTTTTTTGCATAGGTCACGCCCTCGTTAGGTTGAGGCATTGCAATCATTGACCCTTGTTGATCAAGTTGATTTAAAACTTCAACAATCATGGATGCTCCCAAGCTTGCTAATGCATCATGAAGTGTTTGGGTTGTTTCTTTAGGCGCAATGGGTATTTTTTTAATGGCCATGACAGGGCCCGTATCAAGGCCCAAATCCATTTGCATGATTGATATGCCCGTCTCTCTGTCGCCCGCCTCAATGGCTCGATGAATTGGGGCTGCGCCCCGCCATCTTGGCAGTAAAGATGCATGAATATTTAGACAACCCAATCGATTGGGTTGCTCTGCAATTTCAAAAACTTCTTGTGGAAGAATTAATCCATAGGCAGCTACGACCATCACATCAAAATCACACGCTTGAAGTGCTTTGATTGCGCTTTTTGCATCAGCGGCGTGGTCGCCATTAACTCGCAATGAATGGGGCTGAATCACTGGCAAATGTTTCGCTTGCGCAAACTGCTTAACAGGACTTGGTTGAAGCTGCAAACCACGCCCAGCAGGCCGATCGGGCTGAGTCATCACCATCACAACCTCATGACCAGCGTCATAAATTGCCTCTAATGCAACTCTTGCAAACTCAGGAGTTCCAGCAAAAACCACCTTCAGCATTAAATAACGCCCGCCTTAGATTTCTTTTTTAATTTGCTGGCAATGCGCATTCTTTTCAACGAAGACAGGTACTCAACAAAAACTTTCCCCTTCAGGTGGTCCATTTCATGCTGAATACAAACTGCCATCAAGCCATCTGCATGCAGTTCAAATTGCTTGCCCTCTAAATTAAGAGCACGCACCTTCACTTCAGACGGTCTTAAAACCTCATCATAAAAATCTGGCACCGACAAACAACCCTCTTGCCATACTTTCTTTTCTTCGCTAGACCAAATGATTTCAGGGTTAATAAAAACCTGTAATTGGTCGCGCTCATCTGATAGATCAATCACAATGACCTGTTGATGCACATTGACCTGTGTTGCAGCCAAACCAATGCCTGGGGCGTCATACATGGTTTCCGCCATATCTTTAACCAATTGACGTATGTCATCGTTGACCTGTGCAACAGGTTTTGCAACCGTATGCAAGCGCGGGTCAGGGTAATGAAGGATGGGTAATAAAGCCATTTCAGAAATTTCTTACAAAAAAGTTCTCAAGATTCTTATGTTGACGACGCCTTGGGTTCTTAGACTAGCATGCATGAACTCAATTATCACCATTAAATACTCAAGCCCCCATTATCCAAGGAGATTGCTTGATTTGCCGGACGCTCCCAAAGAAATTTACTGTCTAGGTAATCTTGCCATGCTCAGTCTTCCAACTATTGCTATTGTAGGTTCACGTCGAGCATCCCACGAAGGCATCAACAATGCTCTGATGTTTTCAGAATCTATTGTAAATAAAGGTTTTTGCGTCATTTCAGGTTTGGCCGAAGGTATTGACTCTGCAGCTCATCGGGGGGCGCTGAACGCTCGCCCACTGCTCTCAACCATCGCCATCTGTGGCACAGGCCTAGATCGATGCTATCCAGCAAAAAACGCTTCTCTTTTTAAAACCATTGCTTCTCAAGGGCTTCTTATCTCAGAATATCCGCCAGGCAGCGTCATTAAACCCCACTTTTTTCGACAGAGAAATCGGTTGATTGCCGCTCTATCTTTGGGGGTGTTGATTGTGGAAGGAGCCCTTAGATCAGGCTCATTAACCACCGCTAACTATGCCAACGAGCTTGGGCGAGAGGTCTTTGCAATACCTAATTCAATCCACAAAGAAAATTCGGCTGGCTGTCTGCATTTAATCAAAGAGGGGGCAAAACTAACCTGCAAACCATCAGATATTTTTGATGAAATTAAACTTATTTCGGCAAGAAACTCATTAAAAGTTTAATTAAATCAATAACATATATAGGGATTTTTTTATTTTCTTCCCACTTTTTCATTTATCGGTTAATAATGAAAAAAGGAAATTAAATTAATTTGAATGTTTCAGAAAGCTGTCACGTGGCAAAAACAACTGCTCAAAATGGCCCATCCAAGGCCCTCATCATTGCTGAAAAACCGTCTGTAGCGGCTGATATTGCGCGTGCGCTTGGCGGCTTTACAAAGCACGACGATTACTTTGAAAGTGATGAGTTTGTCGTCTCATCTGCTGTAGGACATCTATTAGAAATCGCCGCACCCGATGCTTATGAAGTGAAACGAGGCAAATGGTCTTTTGCTAATTTACCTGTCATTCCACCTCATTTTGATTTGAGGCCGATTGCAAAAACAGAGGCTCGCCTTAAAGTATTACAAAAATTAATCAAGCGTAAAGACATTAATCGCTTAATCAATGCCTGTGATGCGGGTCGAGAGGGTGAGCTTATTTTTCGTCTGATTGCTCAACACACCAAGGCACCTCAAAAAGTTGAGCGCCTTTGGTTGCAATCGATGACCCCACAAGCGATTCGTGAAGGTTTTAGCAAACTGCGCAGCGATGAAGAGTTACACAACCTTGCCAATGCAGCTCGTTGCCGGTCAGAATCAGATTGGCTGGTTGGTATCAATGGCACGCGAGCCATGACGGCATTTAATAGCAAAAGCGGTGGGTTCTTTTTAACCACTGTGGGTCGCGTTCAAACTCCAACTCTCTCAATTGTTGTAGAGCGTGAAGAGCTGATTCGTAAATTTATTTCTAGAGATTATTGGGAAGTCACTGCAGAGTTCATTTGTGCTGCTGGAATTTATCAGGGTAAGTGGTTTGACCCTAAATTTAAAAAGGACTCTAAAGACACACAATCTGACCCAGAAAAAAAAGATTCTCGCCTTTGGAGTGAAGCGGCCGCAGCAAGCATTGTGGCTGCATGCCACGACAGGCCCGGTAAAGTGACCGAAGAATCAAAGCCAAGTACACAAGCTGCTCCTCAATTATTTGACCTAACCAGCCTTCAACGCGAAGCCAATGCCAGATTTGGGTTCTCAGCAAAGAATACTTTGGGCTTAGCTCAAGCACTTTATGAAAGACACAAAGTGCTGACTTACCCTAGAACTGACTCGCGCGCACTGCCAGAAGATTATTTGCCGACCGTCACAAGCACACTTGAGATGCTAGCGGAAAGCTCTGATAACTATTATCCGCATGCCTCACAAATATTAAATAACTCTTGGGTCAAGCCGAACAAAAAGATTTTTGATAACTCAAAGATCTCCGATCACTTTGCGATTATTCCAACTCTTCAGGCACCCAAAAACTTATCTGAGCCCGAACAAAAACTTTATGACTTGGTCGTGCGTCGCTTTATGGCCATCTTCTTCCCTGCGGCCGAATTCAAAGTGACCACTCGAATTACCGAGGTTAATGGTCATCAGTTCAAAACGGATGGAAAGATTCTTGTTAGCCCGGGTTGGTTAAGTGTTTATGGCAAATCATCTCAGGATGACAAAGAATTGGTGCCTGTGGCTGCCAATGAAAAAGTTCAAACGGAAAGTGTTCAACCAACACCACTTAAAACCAAACCTCCCGCCCGATACACAGAGGCAACACTCTTGTCTGCCATGGAAGGGGCTGGCAAATTAATTGATGACGATGATTACCGTGAGGCGATGTCAGAAAAAGGTTTGGGTACCCCCGCAACACGTGCTGCCATTATTGAAGGTTTATTGGCTGAAAAATACATGGTTCGCGAAGCAAGAGAATTAATTCCAACAGCAAAAGCCTTTCAACTGATGACCTTATTACGCGGTCTAGGCGTTGAGGAATTAACTCGTCCAGAGCTTACCGGCAATTGGGAACACAAGCTGGCGCTCATGGAAAAAGGTCAGATTGATCGCAATACATTCATGCAAGAAATTGCTCAAATTACCCAGCGGATTGTGAAGCGAGCCAAAGAATATGACAGCGACACAATCCCCGGTGATTACGTAGACCTAAAAACACCTTGCCCTCATTGCGGCGGGTTGGTCAAAGAAAACTATCGTCGTTTTGCTTGCGAAAAATGTGGTTTCTCCATCAGCAAGATTCCTGGTGGGCGCGCTTTTGAGTATGCCGAAGCCGAAGAGTTTCTTAAAAATAAAGAAATCGGCCCGCTTCAAGGGTTCCGCAGCAAAATGGGTCGACCCTTTGCGGCCATCATTAAATTAGTGGCAATACCTGAAGACGATAAAGATTATCCAAATGCAGGCTTCAAACTTGAATTTGACTTTGGCAATAGCCAGGAAGACAGTTCAGCGCCGATTGATTTCACAGGCCAAACCAGTTTAGGCCCTTGTCCAAAATGCTCTGGCGCAGTCTATGAGCACGGCATGAAGTATTTGTGCGAGCAAAGTGTGGGGCCAGCAAAGTCTTGCGATTTTTCAACTGGCAAAGTGGTGCTGCAACAAGAAGTTTCTCGTGAACAAGTGGCTAAACTGCTCAACGAGGGCAAAACAGACCTGTTAACAAACTTCAAATCTTCAAGAACTGGTCGGGGCTTCAAAGCGTATTTAGCGCGTCAAGCAGACGGCAAAATCGGCTTTGAATTTGAAACGCCGGCCAAAAAACGTGCTGGCAGTAAAGCAGAAACTAAGTCATCTGATAAACCCGTTGCCGCTAAACGAGCCCCCGCCAAAAAACGTGCATCAAAGAAAGTTGAGTGACGCATCTCCTCTGCCAAATGTTCTGTGAACAGTTGGCAGGCGAGGGCAGACCACATCACCCCGCGCGAACCCAAAGCAGTCAAAGTATATAAACCGGGATGACCAATGACTGGCCCCATGATTGGTAAACGGTCGTTCGCCACACATCGAATTCCCACAAACGACCGAACAACTTTCAACTCTGTTGCATTGAAATTGTCATTCAACATTTCTTGAATCAAATCTAAATTTTCTTGATCACTGGAAGGCCAAGAATTCAAATCATCGCTGTTTTCATCGTAACTTGAGCCCACCGTCCACTCATACGATTGATTCTGCAGTTGCTTTGGGGGCAAACAGTAGGCTTTGCCCGATAGGGCAACCTTGGGTTGACGTTGTGCCCATGAACTGGTCTGTGCGTACCCAAAAGTTGATAGTTGGCCTCTTACGGGCTTTAAGGGCACCCTGAAATCAAGTTGACCTAAAAGGGGTTGAACTCCTAAACCATTGGTCAAAAAAACTCGGGGGCATACTCCAAGCAACATGTGTTTGGCGTCATACACATGCCAAAGATCACCGACTCGTTCAATCTTTTGAACGACTGTGGACAGCTGTTTTTGCTCCTGTCGAAGATCTTTAAAAGTTTCATCGCAGATTTTTTTCAAACTAACCCAGCCACCTTCTGGAAAAAATGTGCCCGCCACAGAAATGCCCACCTTTTCTTTTGCCTCGGCTGCAGAAAGTGGTTGAGCATTTAAATGATTGAATCCTTGCGATAGCAGGCGCTCACTCATTAACTCTTTATTGAAGTGATTAAGGTCTCTAGATAGGTGAAAAACCCCGTTTCCACTCCAATGCGAGGCCCAAATACTGATTGCTTCAGCAAACGCCATCATGCTCAAACGTTGCAATCTAGACGCCCCTCGACCAATATAGGGGTGACATAAGGCGTGGTCATGTCCACTGGTACCCATACCATGCGCAGGGTGGGCATCCAGTACCAAAAAGTTATTTAAATCATTGTTTTTTAATGCTTTTATGGCTGCAACGCCCGCAATACCCGCTCCAATTACTATGGCGTCGTGCGTTTGTTTAGGTATTGGCTTATCCATGGCAGCCTTTATAATGCATGTCTGTACTTTTTACGCTGGTTTCATGCAATTAATGTGGGTATCTGGTCCAACGGGCCGGGTTAGAAAAATTTCCATTACCCTGCGAACCGTATCAATTGCGGTGGGGATTCTTGCGGCATTATTAATTGCTGCAGGTGGCATTTTGCATTTTGTTGGACTGAGAATTGCCATTGAGGCACGGCCCGAGTTAGCGCGCGCGATGGGTGGCGTCTTGACGCAAGCAGAACAAGATGAAATTGAAAAGTCCTACAAAGAACGACTTCACTTAATTCAAGAAAAGCTTCAAGCCACTTCAGAAGAAATCATTCAGATTCAAAAGCTAAAAGACCGCTTTATGGAGATGGCGACCCCAAGCGCTGTCAAGTCTCAAGTTCCTAACGCAAATGGTAAGGGTGGCCCTCATAAACTGCCTGACATGTCGGTAAAAAGAGATATCCCGTTGATAGATGCACTGGATGGTTCACTTCAAGATATTTCAGAATTCAAAAAAAGCGTTTCAGAAATTAATGCCCTATGGGCCAAGCAATTGGTTTGGTTAAACAGTCTACCAACAGGCATTCCCGTTAAAGATAACTACAGCCTCAGCAGCGGTTTTGGCTTAAGACTTGATCCTTTTTTACACACCATGGCAAAACATGAGGGCCTTGATTTTTCAGCCCCCGTTGGAACGCCCATCCTGGCTTCTGCAGCTGGTGTAGTCAGCCGATCTGGTTGGGACTCTCAATACGGCAACGTGGTTGAAATTAACCACGCCGAGGGCTTCAAGACTCGCTATGCACACGCCAGTCAATTATTGGTCAGAGTGGGGCAAACCGTTAAACGCGGAGAAATTATTGCCAAAGTGGGGAGTACAGGCAGATCAACTGGCCCCCATCTTCATTACGAAGTCATCAAAGCAGGCACACACATCAATCCTGCCAATATGTTTCCCAAAGTTCGCTAAGCAATAAAACAAAAAACCCCTGAAAACAAACTGCTTTCAGGGGGCTTTCAGTCAACCGAATGAATCTAATTAATCAGGCGATTTAGTTTGCTAAACGTGCCTCAAGAGATTTCTTGGTTTCAACCAATTCCTTGGGCAAGTGATAAGACAACTGATCGAATAGCTGATCGTGCAGTTTCATTTCTTCTTGCCAAGCAGCTTTGTCAATCGAGGTCACCTGGTTAAATTGAGCTTCGCTGAAATTTAAACCTGACCAATTGATATCTTTATGAGTTGGGGTTGTGCCAAAGATATTTTCTTGGCCAGATGCCTTGCCTTCAATTCGCTCCAACATCCAAGCCAACACGCGCATATTCTCGCCATAACCTGGCCAAACAAATTTACCATTTTCATCTTTGCGGAACCAGTTCACGCAATAAATACTTGGTAACTTGGCGCCTTCCGCTTCAAGTTTTTTACCCATATTCAACCAATGCTGGAAATAGTCACTCATGTTGTAACCAGCAAACGGCAACATGGCAAATGGGTCACGACGCACAACGCCTTGCTGTCCAGCAGCAGCAGCGGTGGTTTCTGAACCCATGGTAGATGCCATATAAACACCTTCCACCCAGTTGCGCGCCTCGGTCACCAAAGGAACTGTGGTTGAGCGACGACCACCAAAAATGAATGCATCAATTGCCACGCCATCTGGGTTGTTCCACTCAGGGTCAATCACCGGATTATTGGTTGCGGCTACTGTAAAACGTGCATTCGGATGAGAAGCTTTGCGACCAGCAGCACCATCAGCTGGTGTCCAGTCTTTGCCCTGCCAATCAATCAAATGATCTGGCGCTTTTTCAGTCATGCCTTCCCACCAAACATCGCCATCATCTGTTAAGGCAACGTTAGTAAAAATAACGTTTTCATTTAAGGAAGACATGCAATTAGCGTTTGTTAATGTGTTTGTGCCCGGAGCCACACCAAAATAGCCGGCCTCTGGATTGATAGCGAACAATCTGGTTTGGCCTGTCACAGGATCTTTGCGAGGTTTAATCCAAGCAATGTCATCACCAATGGTTGTTACTTTCCAACCCTGGAAGCCTTGCGGTGGAATCAACATGGCAAAATTAGTTTTTCCACAAGCGGATGGGAATGCTGCCGCAACGTGATACTTTTTGCCCTCTGGGGATGTCACGCCCAAAATCAACATATGTTCTGCCAACCAGTTTTGATCACGGCCCATGGTTGATGCAATGCGTAAAGCAAAGCATTTTTTGCCTAATAAGGCATTACCACCATAACCGGAACCAAACGACCAAATTTCGCGAGTCTCTGGATAATGAACAATGTACTTGGTGCTGTTACAAGGCCACGCCACATCTTTTTCACCCGCTTGTAATGGTTTGCCGACGGTATGAACGCATGGAACAAAGTCACCATTTGCGCCCAAAACATCAAATACACCCTTACCCATGCGGGTCATAATGCGCATATTGATTGCGACATAAGGACTGTCAGATAACTCAACACCAATGTGAGCAATTGGAGAACCCAAAGGGCCCATTGAGAAAGGAACCACATACATGGTTCGGCCTTTCATACAACCCGTAAATAAGGGTTGGAGGGTCTTGCGCATTTCTGCAGGGTCCATCCAGTTATTGGTAGGGCCTGCGTCTTCTTTATTTTTTGAGCAGATGTATGTTCTATCTTCCACGCGGGCCACGTCGCTTGGATCAGAGCAAGCTAAATATGAATTTTTTCTCTTGGCTGGATTGAGTTTTTTTAGAGTTCCTGCCGCAACCATTCCGGCACACAATCGGTCGTATTCTTCCTCTGAGCCATCACACCAATATATTTGATCTGGCTGTGTCAGGGCGGCTACTTCAGCGACCCAATCAATTAACTTTTGATGTTTAACATAAGATGGCACATTAAGGGTGGCCACGCCCTTCATTGTTGGTTGATTCATAGTTAGGTTAGTTAATTTGGAATAGCGTAAGGATACCACTTTGGAGGTGTTTTAGCCTTACAAAACCTCAAATCAGCTTGTGCCACTATTGGTCGAAAAGACCTCGATTAACTGCTTGTAATGCATCACTTTTTCCTTGTTCGTAGACTATGGGCATCAGCTCATGATGGGCATAATCCCAGCTAGAAATCATGATTTTTTCACTGGGCTGAACATAGGTTAGCGTTAAGCCAGGCAAATTTTGCACAAAATAGTCAGGGTATGGATAGCGTCGGGTTAAAAGAACTAGCCCTTTTTGCTGAGGTTCTCCAGATTTTGCAGGAGTTAATCCATCAATGGGTACGTTATCCACTAACCCACCATCCAAAACCACCTTTCCCTCCCGGCACATGACTGGGGTTAAGGGTGGACTACAAGACGATTGCAAAATGAGCTCTATCAAATCTTTTTTACTGGCACAGCTTTGAGCCGATACAAACCACCGAGAAAACCCCAGCTTTCTTCCAAATTGTGGATGTAGACTTTGTTTGAGATATTTTTCTAATTTATAGGCCAACAAACCCAAACCAACAGAAATTTTGGGGCTCAGGTGTTGCGGGGCTGTTGCCAAACCAATCAAAATTTCTGGGCCCGCTTGAATTGCTTCAAAACCTTCTCCCAAGATATTTTCTAGTGCAGCTTTGTAAAGCATGTAATGGGGAAAAATTGGTTTTGCAGAAAAAAAGTTCTGCCAATTCACATTGCTTTTGACATCTTTCAGAGCTTGGGCATAGTAATTGAGGCCCCATTGGGCGCCCTCATGCCCAGGTCTAGCTGAAAATAAACAAGCTGTTGCGGCCCCAGCGCTTACCGCAATGATTTTTTTAGGTTTCTGCGGTATTAGTTCATTCAACTGATTCCAAAAACCTGCTTGCCACCAGCAACGATTTCCCCCGCCCGCCAATACTACTTGATCAAATTGGGTGGGCACGAGGTTATTTCCCAATGCAGAAAGTGCTAAAAATTTTTCCTAACAAGTCATCTGGTAGAAATTGACCTGTTATGGATGAGAGTGCGTCTTGGGCCAAACGCATTTCCTCAGCCGCCAGCTCAATCGAGGAGGACTCTTCTTTTAAAAGACGCAGTGCATTTTCAATAAAGGCTTCCGCTGACAATAACGCTTCAATATGTCTTTTTCTTGCAAAAATGCCCCCCTCGGATTCTGGTTGCCAACCAGCCACCTGAAGTAATTCTTTTTTTAAAGCATCTAGGCCAAGACCCGTTTTAGCTGAAACATAAAATTGTTTGGCATCATTTTGGTAATGCGCTTGGGCACAATCAATTTTGTTCCAAACCATTCGAATGGGTACTCGATGAGCGGAGCGAACTTCAATTTGAGCGATCAACTCTTTATCTGCAACCGAGATGGCGTTACCTTTACTTGCATCCAACAAATGCAAAATCAAATCCGCTTGCTCAATGGAGCCCCAGGTGCGTTCTATTCCTATTTGCTCAACTCTATCTGAGGAGTCTCTAAGTCCTGCGGTATCTACGATATGCAAAGGAATGCCATCAATCTGAATGGTTTCTTTGAGTCGATCTCTGGTTGTACCGGCCACATCAGTAACAATCGCCACCTCATCGCCTGCAAGCGCATTCATTAGGGAGCTTTTACCCACATTGGGTTGGCCCACCAAAACCACTGTTAAGCCATCGCGAATAATTGAACCCTGTTGGGTTGCTCTTTTGACTTCTTGAATATTCAACAGTATTTTTTCTAAACGATTAAATACATCATGCTGTTCAATGAAATCAATTTCTTCTTCTGGGAAATCAAGCGTGGCCTCAGTGAGGGCCCTTAATTCAGTCAAAGAATTTAGGAACACATCAATTTTTTTTGAGAACTCGCCTTTCAAAGATTTTGCAGCGCCTTTGGCGGCCAATGCGCTGCTTGCATCAATTAGATCTGCCACGGCTTCAGCTTGAGCCAAATCCATTTTTCCATTTAAGAAAGCGCGCTCAGTAAATTCACCGGGCTTGGCCAAACGCAGACCCCAAGGCTTACCAAGCGCCAAGCAATGGTCCATTAAAAGATTCAGCGCCGCAACACTTCCATGACACTGCAGCTCTAAAACATCTTCACCGGTATATGACTGCGGATTGGGAAAATAAACCGCGAGTCCCTTGTCTATTAAATCGCCCTGTGCATCTTTAAATGAAAGAAGTGTCGCGTGTCGAGGTACTAGGTCTTGAGAACAAAGGGCCTTGCTGATTTGCAAGACCCCTTTACCCGATAAACGAAGAATACCTACACTTGCGCGGCCATTCGCTGTTGCCAAGGCAATGATTGGCTCACGCTCAGGAAACATCATTAAGCCGCTTTTTTAGCACCGCCAAATAGCTTGTTAATTTGCCACTGTTGCGCAATTGAAAGAATGTTGTTCACAACCCAATACAAAACCAAGCCTGACGGGAAGAAAAAGAACATCACCGAAAAAGCAATTGGCATGAACATCATCAATTTGGCTTGTAGCGGATCTGGGGGCGTTGGATTCAGTTTGGTTTGAATGAACATTGACACCGCCATAATCACCGGCAAAATAAAGTATGGGTCCGGTTTCGCCAAGTCCTGAATCCAACCTAACCATGGCGCAGCTCTCATTTCAACCGATGCTAACAAAACCCAATACAAGGCAATAAACACAGGGATTTGAATCAATACAGGAAAGCAGCCGCCCAAAGGATTAATTTTTTCTTTGCGATACATTTCCATCATGGCTTGGTTTAGCTTCTGTGGTTCACCTTTGTAACGCTCTTTTAACTCCATAACGCGTGGCTGCACAACCTTCATGCGTGCCATTGACTTGTAACTGGCTGCTGACAATGGGAAAAAGGCTAGCTTAATTAAAATGGTCAAGAAAATAATCGACCAGCCCCAGTTGTTAACAAGGCCGTGAATTTTTTCCAACAACCAGAAAATTGGTTTAGCCAAAATGGTCAACCATCCGTAGTCTTTAACCAATTCTAGGCCCGGCGCAATTTTTTCTAGAACCTTCTCTTCTTGTGGGCCCACAAACAATTTCAAGGATTCTGATTTTTCTTGGCCCGCAGCAATCGCGTCGAATTTTGTTTGAACACCAATTCGATACTGATTATTTTCTAATTTGCCAACGTAAAGATCTCTCTGGAAGTTGGTTGATGGAATCCAAGCAGAAGCAAAATAATGCTGAACCATCGCAACCCATGTAGGGCTTCCCTGTGCTTGAGCGCCAGGAAGTTTCGCTTTGTTTTTTTCAATTTCAACAAAATCTACTTTTTGGAACTTTTCTGCATCTGTATAAAGTGCTGGGCCCGTAAATGTGCTGTAGAACATGCTTTCTTCCAGCTTGCCATTGTCACGAACGATTTCTGCGTAGAGAGTGACATCAGATACCGAGGCACTCATATTTTTCACGGTGTGTTTTACATCAACAACATAAGATCCTTCGTTCAATGTAAACACTTTCTCTAGTCGAACTCCGTTTTTCTCTGCAATCAAAACCACCGAGTTATTGGCGGCATTCTTGCTTACAGAAAAAACTTGTGTGTGATTGGGAAGCTCTGCGCCGGTTGCAGAAACCAAACCTGTTCTTGCAAAATATTGGCGATTTTTGCTTCTATCAAAAATTAGAACGCCAGATTTGTCTTCCTCAAAATGTTTGAGCATTCGGGCTTTGCTAACTATGGCGCCCAGCGTATCAATTTCTAATTCAATCAGTTCATTTTTCAGAACAATCAACTCACCTGTTTTGGTTGGCGCAGTCAATACGGGAGTATTTGACGCCCCCACTGCTTTAGGTAAGTCTTTGGGGGCCTCAATTTGTTGTGCGGCTACAGGCTGTTGAGTCTCTTTTGCCGGCTTAGAGAAAAAGGAGGCCTGTCCCGACTGTGTTTGCCACGCATCAAACAACAAGATTGCGGAAATTGTAAAAATTGCCCAAAGTAAAGTTTTTCTGATATCCATTGCTTTTTTCTGTAATTAATTACGTAATCGATGATTGTAGTGCGTGATTGTTACTTCTTTGACTTCTTTTCTGGCACAGGATCAAAGCCGCCATTTGCCCAGGGGTTACATCTAAAAATTCTATAAATGGCCATTGCGCCACCTTTAATCGCACCATGCTTATGAAGTGCTTCGATTGCATAGCATGAACACGTCGGATGAAAGCGACACTGTGAACCCCAAAACGGGCTCAAAAGTATCTGATACAAACGAATAAGGCCTTGCAATAATCGAGCCATCATTTCAATGCACTTAGACCAAACAGCTGCTCTTTAATCTGTTGGCGCTCACGCTCTCTAAGGCGACCCGAACAACCCTCACCAATTTTTTTTCTCAACCGCAACACCAGCAAGCGATCATTGGCGCCCGTTAGTCCCAAACGATAAGCCTCACGCATTAGGCGTTTGATGCGATTTCTATCAATGGCGCGCTTGGCTAATTTTTTTGGCACGGTGAGCGCGAAGCCCTGCAAGCCTTCTTTTGCTTGAAAATGCGCAGCAATGTGTTTTGTTTGAGTGGCTTTTTGACTTAAAACTGAACGAATTAAATCTGGATCGGAAAGCGAAAACGAGCGAGGCAATTGATTGCTCGCTCTGTTTTTATCTTTTTCTTGCCGCTGTTTAAACGGCGAGGCGTTTACGTCCCTTGGCACGGCG
>JACCEC010563987.1_pt1 | contig 15076 bp, 12 predicted proteins | sample 7450121 | NCBI WGS metagenome assembly JACCEC01 (sample SAMN15323455, study PRJNA562643) | freshwater metagenome | isolation source: river surface water | place: USA:Blue River Watershed | collected 2017-08-18 | reverse complement strand
AAACTCATTAGTAAAGGATACTAATGGGAAATTAAAAGAAGTATTAGATGAAGTAAAAAATAATTGTAATTTAGTTATTATGAATGATGGTAAAATGAGAAATGGTATGAGTATTGAATGGAATGAAAATTTTGCACTAAAAGAAATTTATAACTTTGAAGGATTATCAGAAAGAACAGATGGATGGTCTTCATTAATTGAAGATATTGGAATGAATTCTTTATCACAATTATTATCTTTAATTAATGAACATGATTTAATCTTCTGGAATGGTACTCTTGGACGCGTTGAAATCGATAGTTGTAAAATGGGAAGTGAATTATTAGTTAAATATTTAATGAATTCTGGAAAAGATGTTATAGTTGGTGGAGGAGATACTGCAGGATTTGTTAATAAATATAATCATAAATTTACTCATGTATGTACAGGAGGAGGTGCAAGTTTAGAATATTTAGGAAGTTATGGTTACGGATTAATTGGAACAGAAATGTTCTTTAAGTAAATTTTATTTTAATTTTAATTATAATCAATTATATTATATAATGAACATTTCTTCTTTTTAATAGGTCTATAATTTTTTAATCTTTTATTTAAATCTTTAAATACTTTTTTATTATAATCTTTTAATTTTTTTCTAAAAGATTTTGTTGTATCTATTTTAAACAAACTTGATATAAAATTATTATGTTCACTTAATTTTATTGATTTATATATATTGTATTTTTTTCTCTTTTTAATATCAAATATATTTAAATTATCACCCATATCATTTCCATAAACATTTATTATTTTATCATAAATTTTATATAATTTATTTAATTCTATATTATTTATACCTTTAAATGATCTTCCAAAAACATATGATAAATTTGTACTTCTTTCAGGTGATTCATATATTTTTTCTAAACATATTTCTTCATAATAATTATTTAAAAATGAAAGAATTTGTTGATAAGGTTTAGTATCACTTGTATAAAAAAACATTATAAACGAACCTTTTTCTTTTTGATAATTCATTAATAATAATAATTGTATAAAAAAATTAAATACATTTAATTGTTCATAAAAATAACTTATTGTAGACATATCATAATAAGACAATGAACCAGTCATTATAACAAAATCAAATTCATTTTTTTTTACTTTCATAATAGAATTATTTACAAAATTTATAATATTTTCTTTTTTAACAAAACCTGGTCCTTCCATTCTATATATTACTTTACACTCTGTTGCTATAAAATTATTTTTTAATATAAAATGTTTTATTATTTCATCATAATACATATATAATCTATCAATTATCCATTTATTATTTGTTCCACTATATTTGGTTAAATCTATTAAACATAATTTATCTATTTTTTCAATATTTTTAAATATAGTTTTAAATGCATAAAATGTATAATTTTTTATATGAGGATATATAATCATTTTTTTATTTCCTCCTTCCTCTTTTTCTAATTTTCTCTCAACTTCTTTTTTATAAAATTTTGTTCCTATGGGGAACATTTGTATTATATATCTATAAAATGACCATTTTTTATAAAACTGTTTTGCCTCTTTACTTTCATAATCATATCCATCTTTTATAAAAATTAAATCATCTTTTATTTTACTTTTTTTATTTGTTCCTTCAAAACATTCTTCTAGAACATTCAAATTATTTAATCTTTCATCTTCTTTTTCATTTATTAAATCTTTATCTTTCATTTCAAATTTCATTTCATCTATTTTTCTTTTTTCAATATATCCTCCTTTTAAACTTTGCTTTTTTATTGTCTTTACTTTTTTTATTTTTATTTCTTTTTTCTTTTTAAATATTGTTTCTTCTGGTATATATTTATCTTCCATCCCGTTTGGTTTATAGAAATATTCTTTTATTAATTCATCAACTCTTTCTTTCAATTTATACTCTTCTTCACTCTTTTTATTTTCTAATATCAAAAAAAATATTTTACATGGATATACTATTAGATTTTTATAATAATTAAAAAATCTTGCTTCTTCTTTTGGTATTTCTTTAAAATAAGACATATATTTAGATTTTTTCATTATTTCAAATCCAGTATATTCACCATATTCTTCATTTGATTCCCATCCTGGTATTGTTATAAAAAATAATAAAGGTTCTTTATTATCATTTTTATCTAAATGATTAATCATTTTTATTGCCATTTTTTCAATAACTTCATTTACAAACGGAGGATTTGCAACATATTTACCTTTTATACATTCTATATCATAAAAACTTCCTCTACTTAAAAAATATTTTTCTAAATCATAAAATAATGAACAAAATTGATGATATTGAGTATTTAATGCTGAACCAAATAACTCAAAATCAAAATTTAATCTTTTTTTCATTTCATAATAAAATTCAGGATTACAAGCTAATTGTTCATTGGATGCTTTAATTGTTTCATATCTAAGCAAAATACAAAGTAATAATTTTTTAAATTCCTCTTCATTAAAATCAATTTTATTTTCTTCACAATATATTTTATTTTGATTTAATAGTTTTGAATATAAAAAATTATAAATTTTAAATGACATATTTAGAATATCAATATCACTTATAAATTTTGTTTCACCGATATAGTTTATATTTATCACTAATATATTATTATTTGATTCATCCATTTTAAAAATATTTTTATCAATTTTTATTATAAAATTATTTTTATTTTTTATAAAAAAATCAGTTCTTTTAAATTCATCTATTTGTTTTATCATATTATTACATTTTTTATCAAATCCAAAATTATTTAATATTTTTTTATAATCAATATCGTGCTTTTTAAATTTTATATTTTTATTTAAAGTAAAAATAAAAGCTTCTTCTAATCCTTTATAAACTTTACCATTTAACGGAAAAATTGGATCATATCTTTCACTTTTATTATGATTATTGTTTTCAAAAATAAATTGTAAAACTAATCCAAAACAATCATCATATTTTATATAATATTTGTTATTTTCTAAATATTTTTTTAAATCATTTGCAAAATTTCGTATTAATTTATATCTTTTAAATTCAATTAAAGGTGAATGTTCATCTTCTTTTATATACATAGGTTTAAAAATATACTCATAATTTTTATTATTTATTTCTATTTTTTTATTCATTTTTTATATTTATTATTCTATTTTATATTTTTATTATTTTTTATAAAATTTATATTATTTATAAAATAAATGTTGTAAATTAATCAACCGGTAAAGGATCTTCATCTACAACATCTGCATTTTCATCTTCCTGTTCTTCAAACTCTTCCTCATCATCTTCAGGCAAAACATCAAAACCTTTCATTGCGTTCACGAACCCAGCTCGATACATTCTATAAAAAATGTACCAAATTGTGTCCATCAACTTTTCATTAAATGAGTTTCCTGAAGGCTCGTGTTCTATATTTTGCTGATGTCCATCAAATCTCTCCCAAACATCGGTAAAAAGACCGAGAGGATAATCCTCATGATCCCAATCAGCATTATCATAAAACCCACCTGAAAACTCACACTGAGCATCAAAAGCCCTGTTGTGTGTAAAATCCATCTCTCCATTTGCTGAAATTTTCACAAAAAAATCATATCCATCCCAACTAAATGTGACTTCATGATTTAATATAGTGTCATCACTACCAAAAGATGGTCTTGAATCAACTTCTGATGGAGCAAAATAATCATTGTTTGCAATACGTTGAATACGTACTGTATATGCTGGATGGTAGTGTTCATCAACAAATAATGAACATTCTTGCTTCATCAAACGTAAAACGTGTGAAATATGGTTGAGTAGAAGAACTGGTTGAGTTGTTAATGCATCTTCTGGTCCATTGAATGGATTACCCAGAATAATAGGTTGTAGTCTATAAAATAGGTCTACATCCAATAAAAATCTAATTCTTTCTACGTCGTATTCAAATGGCATTTTTGAGGTGCTTATCGCTAACACTTGGGTGACAAGTCTTACTGTATAAATACTTGCTTGTCAAAGGATTATATATATTTTAAACATTATTAGATTTTACCTATCAATTTTTTTGATAAATAATAAATAAAAAATTTATAAATTTAAATAAATTTATTCATATCAATAGTGATAATTTTTAATTTTTCTTGCATTTTTTTCAATTCTCCTTTTGATAATTTCTTTTTTATTAATTTTGAAGTATCTTCTTTTTTATCTCCTTTGAGATCAATTTTATTATCTTTTATTATTAATTGATCATCTTCGATACAAAAATAAAAATCAGAACATAATATTTCCATAACTTCTTTTCTTTTCATTAAAAATTGAATAATGTCATTATTTTCATATTGTTTCCATCTCATAAAATATTTAAATAAATCAGGATTTTCATCATCTCTAAAACTCGAACCTGTTAAAAATTTAGATTGGACAATCTCAGTTTTATTAAAATCTATATTTAATTTATTTGCTAATTCTTTTTGATAATCTTTATCTAATATAAACTTATTATAATTATATACTATATATTCTCTATTAAAACTTTTTAAAAAATTATTAGCCCAAAAAGCAAATGTTATTGAATCACTTTCATACTTATGCCATTTAAAATCTTTATCTTTTTCCATTAATTCAACAACAACTTTTCTTTCAGCTTCGAAACGACTAGCCATTAAATTTAAGATATCTCTTAAAATAATAATTTTATAAACTTTTTTTGCATTTTTAAAACGTTCTTGAAAAAAATCTAATATATCAGCAAAATTATTTTCAATAGACATAATTAAAACTTTAATAGATTTTGTATTTCCTTTTAATAATTCTAACATTTCTTTTTGAGTTACTAATTTTTCTATATTTTTTTCATTCATATTTTTTGATTCATCAAATCCATCTGATGTTGCAGCACTAGAATTCATTAGTTTAACTATATCTATTTTATTTTTATCATATAAATTAAAATGTGATTTTGGATAAATATTATTTAAAAAATATACTTCATTTTTATTAAATGATGATATTAACCATTCTATAAATAAATGATTTCCAGAACGTGATAAACCATCAATTAAATATAATCTATCAATATGTGTATCAAAAAACATTTTATTTTATAATTTATGTCCTATTTATTTTCAATATAATATTTTTATTTATTTATTTAATTAAAATATAAATATATAATTATAATATAGATAATCTAAAATAATTCAACATGTGGGATTTAGATGTTTTAAATTTATTATATAAAACAAAGAAAAAGAAAATTAATATTTTACAAATAGGTTTTATGTCAAATATAGAATCTTTATGGATATTAAATAATACATCATCAAAATTATATATTTATGATTATTGGAATCAATATACAAAAAAAGAAGATATAATTGAATTACCTATTTTAGAAGATAAGTTTTATTTTAATAAAAGTAAAGATGAATTTTATGAACAAATTGATGAATATAAAAAAAATATTATTGTATTTGAAAAAAATAAAAAACAAATAAAAAAAATATTAGAAAAAGATAATATTAATTTTGATTATATTTTGATAAATCGTACATATTTAAATAATATAACAGATTATTTATTATTATTTTGGCCATTTTTAAATAATAAAGGTACTATTTTAATAAATAAATTAGGTAAAAACAAAGAAGATTTACTAATAATTGAATCATTTACAAAAGTATATGAGAATGATATAAAATTAAAAGAATTTTCTGATATTTTAATTATAGAAAAAAATATTGAGACTGTAAAAGTTCCAAAAAATATACAAAAAACTTTAAATGAATATTTAACTTTAAAGAATTTTGATGAGTTAATAAATATACAACGATATAAAGGTATTATTAAATGGAATATTAAATTATCTAATAAATTTATATTAAAAACAGGTAATTTAATAAAACAAAAATATTATAATTACATTTTTGAAAAGAAAACTGATAAATATCGTGATATAGTTAAATTAGATCCATATAGATTTTGGAAAAAAAAGACAAAAAAGAATTTAACAAATATAATGGATTTAAAAAAAGATATTATGAAAAAAGATAATAAAAATATTTATAATTTTTCAGTAAATAAAAAAGCTGGTATAATTAAAAATATATTAAATGATAAAAAAGATTATGCAATTGAATTAATATATCGTTTTTTAAAACCATATATTGAAAAAAAAAAAAATTTAAGTATATTTAATATTGAATTAAAAAAAGAAAATGATTTTTTATATAAATTAATCATGGAAAAAATATTTAATAATGAATTAAATAAAATAAAATTAAAATTTTTAAATAAATCAAATTTTCAATACGATTATATTTTAGATTTTGATTTAATTAAAAAAATATCAAAACAAAAAAAAAATAAATGTGATGTGATATCTATATCTTTATTAAGATATCTATATAAATATTCTAAAATAAATATGATTGATAATGTGTTAGAATATATTTATATTCATTTAATATATTTAATTTTATCTATTCAAAAAAAAAATGGTTTTCTTCTTTTAGGATTTATTCATCCCAGAACTAAAGTTCAAATAGAAGTATTATCAATTTTATCAAAATATTATAAAAAAGTTTTTTTAAAAAAAATGCCTACTCCTATGAATGAACATAGAATTGTTATATTTGCATTTGGTTTTAAAGGAATTCAAAATAAAATATTAAATAAATTAGATGAAAATTATTATCCTATATACACTAAATATTTAGAAAATAATAAATTAAATATTTGGAATGGAACTAAAATTAATCTCCCTAAAATTATTAGTATTTTTAATTATAATATTGATAAAACACTAATTAAAAATTTAGATATCTATAATAAAAAATATAATGAAAATGTTGTAAAATATATAAAAATTTTATCAAAATTAAATTATTATTTAAATAAATCTAATTATTCAAATGAAATCAAAAAATATATTTATAATTTTATAATTCAGTATCAATTTAATTTATATATTAAATTATCAAGTATATTTAAAATAAATAATCAAACTACAATTGACTATTAAATATTCAAAAAAAAATATAAAATCATTATTTAAATTAAATTTTTAAGAAGCATACATAGCAGTCCAACTTTTAGCTATATTATCATACTCTTGTTTATTTGATTTATACAAATTAGCAATATCTGATACTAAAGGATCATCTGGATTTGGACAATCCATTAATGCTAAAATTGATAATAATACTTTACTAATTGTTAATGAAGGTGCCCATTGACTTTTTAAAATATCTAAACAAATTTGTCCTGAACTATTAATATTTGGATGATAAATCTTTGTTGTAAAAACACATGCAGGAGGTTTAAATGGATAATCACTTGGAATATGAATTTTTAAATTAAATATACCTCCTTCGTATGGTGTATCTTTAGGACCTATTAAAGTTGCCTCCCATTCAAATAAATTATCACCTATAATACCTGCTGAACAATTTTCAGGAGGTTCTTTTTGTAAATTTTCTAATTCTTTTTGAAGTCTTTTTAATGAACTCATTTTATTTATTTTAATCTATTTTTATTTAGCCATTCTTTTTTAAATCCATTTTATTATTCTAAATTTTTTTAGAATAATTTATAAAAAAATATTTAATTATTTAATTTTTATTTAATCTTTTAAATTAATAAATTTAATTTTGTGATTCTTCCTTCTTATCAAGAGGACCAATTCCACCTTTTAGTTTACTAGCCCATGTAGGACCAGTAGGTGCCTTTTGTTCAAATTGTTTTTGTTTGACATATTGACCACGTCCAGCAAATCCCCTTCCTTGAAAACCACCACGACCACCTCTTCCTTGGAAACCACCACGACCACCTCTTCCTTGGAAACCACCACGTCCTCTTCCTGCAAATGGTTTTCCTTGATGATGATGGAATCCACCACGACCTCCTGGATGGTGAGGATGAGATGGTTTAGTCTTCACTTCATTTGTTTGTTCTTGAGCACTTTCTTTAGCACTTTCTTCATCCATCTTAAAAAGTGATTTTTTCTGATAAGGTTTCTTTTCATAAGGTTGTTTCTTTCCTACCTGAACAAAACCATCATCATCAGATTTAGCTTTGAATTCACGATTTTTCCATGAAACATAAATATTCCATTCATTAAATCCATTACCATCGGGATTTACACGACGGAAAAATCCACAATGATATTTGTTCTCTGATTCTTTATTAAATTTAGCATTAAGTACTTTAAGGAAATGTCCCTTACCCTTAGTAAGAATATCATACATTCTAATATTATCACCAAAAGAAATCTTTACTCCCTTTGTATCTTGAGTTGCATTGCGGTCTTGCATAAAATAAAATGTGTAAAGAATCGCTTGCGACTTGTTCTCTTCAATTGCTTTTTTAATCTTCTCTTCACCTCCTTTTGAGATTTCATTAGCTGCTTCTTCATATGCAGCATTGTAACGGTCAAACTTTTTTTGACGGTAAGCTGCTTTCTCTTCAGCAGTGTATTCTTTCTTTTCCAGATTTGCGGACATTTTTATTTAATTTCTAATTTTAAATATTCGATATTTCTTTAAGTCCATTTATTTATCAAAAATTAAGATAAATAAAATTATAAAAAATAATTATTTTTTTTATTTACTTTTTAATAGTACGTTTTTTAGTAGTTTTCTTTTTAGTTGTACGTTTTTTTCTTTTTCCTCCTTCAATTTCATTTTGTTCTGAGAATGGGAAAACATATTCAGTTTCATTGGATACTGGTGGACTAAAATTATATGAATAAGGTATATTATTTATTATTTTTTTTTTTATAATTTTATTATTATTATTTTTTTTATTTAAATATGCTTTAATTGCAGCATTTTTTTGAGAAATTTTTTCATTCATTATTTTTTTTAATTCACCTATTCTTTTATTTTCCATTCTTCTTTCTTGTTCTTCAAGTTCTTTAAACTCTGGTAATATTCTTTTAAATTCTTCTTGTGCATCACTTTTTTTTTTTGAAAAATCTTTTATAAAACCATTAATTCTGTCTCTGTTTTCATTTGTTCTTGCTTTAGCTAAATCACTAATTAATTCTTCCACTAATCCTTCATATGAATCAATTTGGAAACGTAATCCTTGAAGTTCTGTTGAAAGTCTAAATAATTGAGTTCTTAATTCTTCATGTCTTTTTTTATTATAATTCATTTTTATATTCTATACATTTAATAAATATTTTTTTACAATTAAAAAATAAAAATTATAAATTTAATTTAAAAAAAAATAATAATCTTCTTATTAGAAAAATGAACGAAATAAAAATAGAGAATTTTAAAAATATAAATATATTAAAAGAATATAATATTGATAATTATTCTTTAGATTGTTTACATAACAAAGTATCAAATTATATATTAAATAATATTGATTATTATTATTATCAACCATTAACAAAAAAATATAAAAAAAATATAAAAGACTTACTTTTTTATCATCAAAAATTTATTTTCAAACCCGAATATATAAATTATTTACAATTTTATAATTTATTTTGTCTCTCTTATTATTGGTCTCAATCAAATTATATTTTTACTAATTTTTATTTACATTTATTTTATATTTGCAATTTATTGGAAGACCAAATTTGTAAAAAATATAATTATAAAACAATTTATGATAAAAAAATATTAAAAAATATTGCTTTTACTCTTTTCCATTATATTATCTTTTTTAAATTAAAAACTAATAATTCTAATTCAATTATATCAAAAGGTTTATTCTATGGTTCTCTATCTATATTTCAAACCTTAATGAATTTTAATTATGCTTATAATAAAAGATTAAATAATCTTTTAAATAGTAAAAAAAATGTAGAAAATTTATTAGACTATAATAATAATGAAGATGAATTTTTACCTCTTAATCTTTTAGTTTTTACCTCAGATTTAGATTTAATTAAAGATATTGTTAATTATACTAAATTATTTAATTTTTCAAACTATCTTTTTTTTATATCAATTTTACTTTTATTATTTTAATTTTTTATTTTTATTTTTAATCTTTTTATCAACTTTAACATTAAATATTGTTATTTTTAAATTTTCAAAATCATTATTAACTTTATTCTCTTTTTCATTCATTGTTAAATCATCATTATTTATATTAAAATCAGCAAAAATATTCGATAAATTATTATTAATTTCTTCATCTTCTATAATTTCTATATTTTCTTCAATATTAATATTATTATTATTTATTTCATTTAAAAAATCATTTGTATAATTAATATCAAACATAATCATTTCATTCTCTAAAATATTTACCTTTTCTTCTATTTTTAAAGTTTTAAATTGATTTTCTATTAATTTAACCATAACATCATTATTATTTTCATTTTTATAATCATCCATCATAATACTAATTATATTTAATAAAGCTAATATTTGATCTTTTAACATTTCGATTATTTCATATAATTTTAATCTTTCATTCATTTTTTGTTCTTTATCATATTCATTCCACATTTTAACATAATCTTTATATATATTTTCAACTTCATTAAAACCTGATTCAAATTGTTCTAATTCACTTAAATTATTATAATTATTAGTATTATTATAATTTGTTATATTATTATTATTAATATTATTATCAATAATTGGAAAAATATTTTCTGATTCATTTGGTTTTAAATTCTTTTTATTATTAATTATAAAATGTTGTCCACAATATCCATCGCATTTTTTACTTGCAATTCTACTACATTGTTTTTTGTTACTTAATATTTGTTTACATAAATCTTTATTTTCTTTTTCATTTTCAGTGGTTTTAACTTTCTTTTTTACTTCTTTCTTTTTATGAATACCTTTTATAAATTTTTCTTCTTTTAAAATATCTATATATCCACCATCATTTCTACATAAAGGACACATTCTATGTTTATAATCTACATAATTTCCTTTTTTTGAATTTTCGATTATTTCTTTGTACCAATCAATAATACATTTTCTACAAAAATAATGTTTATCTGGTACACATTTTAATCTAACTAATGATGTATCAATAGAGTTTTCTTCAATTGGTTCAATACAAATATTACATATTAATTTTTCAGTCATTTTTATATATTAAAAATAAGTTTCATATCTAAAAATAATATAAAATTTTCTTTATATTACTTTATTATTAAAAAATAATTGTTATATTATCTAAAAAATGAAAATGAATCAGTAAATTCTTGCATAAGTCTTTTTTCGTTATATTCATCATTTTCGGAGTTAGGATTTTTAGAATTTAAAGTTTTGTTTTTTTTATTTTGTCTTTTTCCTTTTTTTTCTTCAGTTAGTTGTTCGTTATTTTCTCCATATTCTTCTTGTTCACCTTCTTCTTCATATTCTTCATGATTATTTTTATAATTTTCAAAAAAATTATTTTCGTTTTTTGATTTATAATCACATTCACATTTACATAAACATTTAGGACATTTTTTGTTTTTTTGATTTTTACTTTTTAGTTTATTTGGTTTTTCTTTTTCATAAATATAACTAAATAAAGATTGATATAATCTTGTTCCTTTATTTATTATATATTTATTAAATAATTTTTTTATAGTTTCTTTGATAGTATGTCCTGTTAAATATTCAATTGTTATAAAATTTGTTGTAATATAATTATGAGTTAATAAATATAATAATAAATTTGGTTCAATACCACCAATTTTAACTTTATCAGAAGTAAATAAATTTTCCAATTTAACGTTTTGATTAATTGATTTTTTATTATTAATTAATTTTCCAGAAATATTTATATTATTTTTACAATAAATAATCATTAATATAAAAATATAATTTATAAAACAAAGAGATGATAAAGTATTATTATTGAAACCACCTTTTTTAATTTTTCCTCCACTAGAATTTATTACTTCTACTTTATTTGATATAGGTATAAAATTTGATCTATTTAATTCATTTTTTATAATTTGATAATTTTGACCAAATATTTTTTTTAAATTCATAATTTCAAATATATAATTAAAAAAATTATCACGCATTATATCATAATTATTAAAATTTTTATACATAAAATCTATCGAATTATTAAAATTTATAAAATCTACTAAATCTATTTTTATATCATTAATTCCTTTTTTATTTAGATATTCTGATATTTGATTTAATAATGTTATCATAAATTTTTTTTGTTTATTATTTTTTTTTAAAACTATATTAACATTTGATATATCAATATTCATATTATTATTTTTAATATATTTTTGATATAATATAAGTTCTTTACTAATATTATTGGGTATTAATAAAGAAACATTATTTGCATTAGAAATTTGCATATTTAAATTTTATTCTCTAAATAATATATTTATTTTTTTTAAATATACTTAAAAAAATATTTATAAAATAATTTAGATATATAAAATGCAAAATATTAATCTAAAATTTAAATTTTTAAACGAAAATGCAAAACTTCCCTCATTTGGGAGTGATTTTGCAGCAGGTATGGATATTTGTTCAAGTGAAGACTTAATTATTTCACCTCAAACATCAAAAATTGTTAAAACTGGATTAGCTATTTCATGGGAAGGTATTGATGCTCAAAATTATTATTTAAGAATTGCTCCTCGTTCAGGATTAGCAGTTAAAAATGGTATTTTTGTAAATGCAGGAGTTATTGATTATGATTATAGAGGTGAGATAGGTATTGTATTATACAATTCAAAAAATGAAGATTTTGTTGTAAAAAAAGGAGATAGAGTAGCTCAAATGATTATGGAAAAAATAATGAGACCTAAAATTTTTCAAGTTGAAGAATTAGATGATACATCAAGAGGAAGTGGAGGTTTTGGTTCAACAGGTGTATAAATAATAATATAATTTAATTTATATTTTTTAGAATTTTATATTATATATATTTGTATAATATAGATAAATAATGAATAAATCAAAAAAAATAAATATAAAAGAAAAAGAATCAAAAAAAAAAATAAGTTCAAAAAAAAATAATGAAAAAAATATTTTATCTATTAAAAAACAAATAAAAAAGAATATACCTAATAAAAGCAATAATAATACTAATAAAAAAATATCATTAACTAAATTAACTAAAAATAAAAAAGAAAAACAAATAACTAAAAAAAATATTTATTCCAAGAAAAGTATTATTCATAATAATTATAAATTAAATAATCAAAAAGGTGGTGCTAATATAGCAGTCGCTGCTGTAGATACAATTAAATCAATGATAGGATTAGGTGTTAATATAGGTAAAGAGATTGATGCTATTATGCATATGGGTAGAGATTTTAATAAAGCTACTAATGTTAAATTACCTAATCAAACAACACCGGACCAGTCAGTTACTAGTACAACTAGCACATTTAAAGAACCAACATATCCAAAAGCTAAAGTTTAAAAATATTTATGTTAATTTTTTTTTTTTTATTGTATTATATTAATATATTTTTTTTAATTAAATATTTTTTAATTTAAAATTATAAAAATAATAGTATTTATATTTTTTATTCACTAATTGCTGTAGTTTTTGATTTTTTTTTTAACATCTTTGAAAATGATTGTTGTAAAACCATTTCTTGTTCATCTACTTTATTTATATTTGCATTTAATAATGATACAATACCAAATATATAATAATATTGAGATAAATGATACATTGTATCTATAATATCTTTTGTTTTATTTCCTATTTGATTCAATATATCATTATTAATAAAAGCATTATTTTTAAGTTCCATTAATATATCTAATAATACTTTTAGATTATCAAAATAACAATTTTTTAAATTTTCAGCACAATCTACATAAAATGTATTAAAATTTGTTTTATCTCCCATTTGCATTTCACCATTTTTTGGTACATTATCATATAAACTCTTTATTTGATCTTTTGATAATTTTAAAAAATATCCACCATTATCTTTACATGTTTTAAAATCCATAAAATCAGCATATTGAGCAACATGTTTTACTAATTGTAAAGGTGATAAACGTTTTAAATCCATATAATTCTTTGGTACACAAACTTGACATCTCCCTAAATTCATAAATTTACTATATAAATAACCACCATAATATTCACCTGTTTTTGATTTTTTATTTGGTAAAACTGATAATATTGCAGCTATTATATTACAACGAACTATAATATTTTCAGTTATAACTTTACATAAATCTTTTTTACTTAAACTACATTTTTCAACACCTGATAAACATGTTTGAGTTGGTTTTTGATAATCTCTTGGTACGGAAAATTTAACCATTCCTTTTTCATTTAATAATTTATTTTTGGATTTATTTTCAACAACTTCATTCTTTCTATTTATTTGATTATTTTGTTTATTTTCTTTTTTATTTTCTTTTTTATTTTCTTTTTTATTTTGAATTTTATTTTCAACTTTATTTATTTGTTGAACACTTTGTTCTTGAACAACTTCTTGTTCTGGTTGTCTAACTTGTTTATTATTTACACGAACATTTTGACTCATTTTGTTCATTTCTTTTTGAATTAAATTATTAACTTCTTTCTTTAATACTTCTCTATTATTCTTTGACGAATTTTGTTCTTTTTGTTTTTGTTGTTCTGTTTTTATTCTATTATTCATAGCTGTATTAACACTATTTCTAACAATATTAACAAGAGCTCTAACTTTCATTTTTTTTTTATTTAAGTTATTATCATTAACTTTTCTCGCATGTATAATATCATTATTATTAAGTTGTTTTTGTTTTAAATTTATTCTTTTTGTTAAATCTTCAACAACTATTTGTTGAATGGAAGAAGCTTTATTTTTAGCTGATAATTTTGGATTTTGAAGAGTTTCTTTAAATGAATCTTTTAATTTTTTAAGATTATTATTTGAAAATTCATTGTTTGCTGATAATTGAACTCTTTGAGCATTTCCACTATTTTTTTTTTCATTTTTTTTATTATTTTTACCTGTTAATTCTTTTTTTAATTCTTCTTTAAATCTATTAACATTTTCATTACCACCACCATTCATTTTATTTTCAGGATTATTATTAGTTTCTTCACTTTCATTTAAAATTTCAACTTCTTCTACATTTTCATTAGTTTGATTAGTATTATTATTTTTATTTAAATTATTATTTT
>JACCEC012643060.1_pt1 | contig 15093 bp, 9 predicted proteins | sample 7450121 | NCBI WGS metagenome assembly JACCEC01 (sample SAMN15323455, study PRJNA562643) | freshwater metagenome | isolation source: river surface water | place: USA:Blue River Watershed | collected 2017-08-18 | reverse complement strand
AATTTTTTTTTTATTATTACTACCTATATTATTATCAGTTAAAATCAGGTCATTTTCAGGGGATATTAAGGTATTTTCAGGTATATTCAGGTTAGTATCCAATTCATCATCATCTATTATTTTATGATGAGTTTTATTATGATACCATAAAGTTTTATAAGATTTATATTTTTTATTGCATCTATTACAATAATACTTATTAGTGGTTTCCATAACTGTATATATAATACAATATAATAATATTTATTTATATATATATCCTTAAAAATATACTTAAATTATCCACATTTTTATCCACAAATGAGTATATCCATATGGAGGATTTTTGATGAGAGAGAGTGAGTTATAAATTAAAAAGTTTTTATGGAAAAAAATTATAATTTGAAATGTGTTTTTAACAAATAAATTTAATATAAAATATTAAATTTATAATTTTAATCTTATGATTTTAATCTTATGATTCAAATAATTATAATCTTACGCTTCTAATAGATTTTCAACAACATCATCATTAGGATCTTGGTCTTCATATAAATCATGTTCATCATAATCATCTATATCTAATGCATGTTCTTCTTCCTTCATATCATAATTCTTTTCTTTATTAGCTTCCTCATCAATTTCATTAACATTAACTAAATCTTGATAATATCCAACAACACGAGAAGATTCATCAATATATGGTGCTTCTATTGTTAATAATGAATTAAATTTTCTAATCTGACTATCTTCAATTGGCATATAATAATTATAATAATTATATTGAATAATTTTTGTTATCATATAACATATATTTGTTTTAATCGCAGGTTGAGTATTATATTCAATTAATTTAGTTAAATTATAAATATAATTAAATAATAAAAGACTGTCTGCATTATTTAGTTTATTTAATATTTTAGCTTCAGCCATATTATTAATAATATTAATATGAGCGTTTTCAGGTAATTCTTTTAATGTTGCATTATTAGTTATAGTATATAAATGTTTAAATATTGGATTTTGATTATCATTATCAGTTGTTCTAAAATTTCTTAATGATTTTCTAAATTCAGAAACTAATTTAAATTCTTCCAGATTATAAGGATTTTCTTTAGAACTACCTGAATTATTAATTTTTTCAATAATACTATTAGTTCTTTGTATAATTTGTCTTAAATTATTACAACGAAGTCTAATTAAATGTTTTATAATAAAATCTGGTTTTTTATTAATTAAATGTTTAACATTAATATATTCATGTTCTAATCCAATCATTAATAACATATCACGAATACTATGAATAACTTCAATATACATAGTACTCTTATAATTTTCAAACTTTTTATTATCTTTTGTATAACCTAAATAATTCTTAGTTAATGAATCATAATAAACATAAGCTCCATGAATTTTATCATGATAATAAATAACATTTCTTTTATAATAAAAATGATTTTCTTTAAACATTATTTTATTATCACTTGATAACAAAACTATTTCATTTTTAATAGATGAACCAGTATAATCATTTTTAATAATATATACTGTATCTTTTAAATATAATGTTTTGTTTTCTATTTTAATTTTAGTTCCAATACTATTTATAAGTAAATCTATGAAATCATCTACATAATTTGTTAATTTGTTATCGGTAAATTTAACATAACGTTGATTTAAAACAACTAATATTTTTAAATCATGTTCTCTTCTTTCATCTATTTTTTCAAAATGTTTTTTAATATTATCTAATTGTTTTAATGCCTTATTGTCTTGCATTTTCTTTAAATTCTTCTCTAATTTAAATAATTCATCTGATTTATACTCATGATTAGTTGCTACATTAAGATTACATTTTTTACAAATATTAGTATCTATATCTATATCATGCATTTCACCAGAAATACAATAAGTTGATGCTAGTTTTCTTAAATATAATAATTTAAGTTGATTTATACGAGATATATGATTATTTTCTTTAGCTTGTTCTATAATTAAATCATTATATTTTGTATTACATAATGTACAATAAATATTATTATTAGAAAAACTCCATTCATGAAATTTACCATCAGGACAATTTGTAAATACATCTACATCATAATCAAATAATTCATGAATACTTATATCTATTTTATCTTTTCTAGAATCACATTTCTTTTTAGTTTTAAGAATTGGAACTAATTCAGATGAACCTAATTTTAATTCTAATATTTTTTCTTTTTTACTAATAAAACTATATTTATTATTTTCAATAACAACTTTTTGTTTAACCATATCATTTAACATTTTATAAACATTTGTATCCATGTATGTATTTTTTATTTTTTGCATTAATCTATTAACAATTAATTCATATTGAAAATTTTTATCTTTTCCCATATTTGCTTCAATTAATGTATTCATCAAATCAACTATAGTATTAATAATTACTTTCTGAATACCTATAATTTGAGATTTATCATTCTTTGGCCATAACCAAATATAACTATTTGTAAAAACACATGCAAAATAAAATATAACATAACCTAATAATGGAATATTACTAATTGCTATTTTTTCTTTTTCATTTAATCTTAAAAATAATTTACCAAATAAACTATCTCTAATTTGTGAAAAAATAAAGAAATTACAAAATTTATCATCTTTGAAGCTTAAAATCTGTCCACTATTTATATCAGCTATTAACATTAAGGCAATATATGCTAAAATATTATTATATTTAATTTGTTTATAATAATCAGTATCCATTGAACTTGTTAAAAATATATCATCTTTTAATTCGAAAAAGAATAAATTTGTGAAATCTTTTGTTATACCATATGTTTCTACTGCTTTTTCTATTCTATCTTTTGGTTGATTTTTAAGATAAGCAGTATGTAATAAAATCATATCAATTACATCTTTTATTATCATTTTTCTTCTTAATTTTATAGTTGGAGTATTACCTATATAATATTGTAAATTCATACTATAACATATCTTCTCAATATTCTTTTCTATATTACGAATTGTTCTTGTATATTTTTCATATTTAGGTAATGACTCTAGTTTACTATTAACAGCAAGATTAGTTGTTAAAAATGTATCTAATTCTGCTACATATGTTCCCTCATATACATAGTTCTTTAAATCTAATAATTCAAAACAACTTTTACAAATATATTCATTTTTATCATTTGTTTTAACATATTGTTTAACGAAATCAAATATAGCTTGATTAAGAATTTCATCATTCTTACGTGATATTTTACCTAATTGTTGCCATCTAATATAATGTAAACATACTGCTTGATGAGAAATACTTTCTAAATCAATATGTTCTTCTTTATAACCTAATACTATTAATTCATCTTTCTTTTTTATTAATTTAGATAAGGGTATTTTAATAATTTCTTTATCTTTAATCTGTTTAATTTTAATTTCTTTATCTTTTATATTTTCAAAATATTTACCTAAAATATCATATTGAAAATTAACAGGTATATTTGTTGTAAATCTATATTTATTTTGATAATTATATATTATTTTAGTAATATCATATAAATTATTTGGTTTCTGTTTTTGTAATATATCATAAATATCATTTTTTTTAATATCTATATAATGATTAAATAATTCACTTAAAATATTTTCAACAATTTTTGATTTATCAAGAGAACTTATATTTTTATATTCTTCTAATTTAACTTTATCTAATTTAGTATCAAATAACCAGTAATATAATTTATCATCTTTATCATCTGAATTTGTCATTAATTTATAAATAGCATTAAAACCATTTTGATTAATACTTCTAATATCAGTTAATTTTGATATATCCATACATTCTAATAATTTTTTACCTTGAACCAAAGGTTTATTATATACAATACCAATTACATTTAATGGTAAATCACTATGTCCAACTCTTAATTCTATTTTTCTATGCTTATTACCTTCTGTTTTATTTTTATATTTAATATTAGTATGACGAACACCTTGAATTGGTAATGATGTTCTTAATCTAAAACCTTCCTTACTAAAATCTTTATAATTAAGATATGCATATGTTCTCATATTTTCTAAATCAACTAAATAATCTAAATCTGATGTATTTTCACTATATGATAATTTATTAACAATTTTAATTTCTTCAAAATCATTATATAAAACTGCATCTTTATATTCTAAAGCTTTAAAAAATAAATTCATTGCATCTAATTTTAATTTTTGATTTTTTTCATATATAGTTGAATACATATTAACAACTTTATTTATTTTATTAATAATATATTTAATTTTAGTGGCATCTCTATCTTTTAATTCTTCAGTAGAATGTTTATCATATTTTTCACTATTTTTATGATATCTAACAAAATCTTCAGTAATTGGAATAAATATTTTATTACTAAAAAGAAAATCTAATATTTTTGTATTTCCAAATATATTTAATTCTTTTTCTTTTTTATGTTCTTCTAGAAAATCATAATATTCATTTGCCATATTACTTCTAAATAATTCAGACCGTGTTTGGTCTGTTCTTAATAAATTTTGGAGAAAAGTATAATCTATTAATTTTTCTTCCTTAGATACAATAATATCTATATATTTATATTCAGCTTCATCTAATTCTTTTTCTTGTAATAATTTAATAATATCATTTTTTTCTTCTAATAAATAAATTTGTTTGAAAATTAAAGTTTTCATTAAATTATGAAAATTATCTTCAACAAATAAATATTTTTCAAAATAATCTTCACCTATAGTATTTAAAAGAGATATAGTTATTCCATATTTTATTGGGTCATTATTTATTATAATTTTAATTCTTTCTATTGTCTTGTGGTCTTTTAATTTAATTATATCTTTAATTATAGTAAACATTGTAATGATTTTTGCATTATTCTCACTATTATAAAAATTATTTATATTAAATGTACTATCTTTAATATTTTTACTTGTTTCTATTATATTTGTTATAAATAAATCCCTGTCTCCTTTGTAATGGAATGCAATACCTAAATATATATAAAAAGCACAATATCTTTTTATAATTTCTATTATATATTTTGTATGAGATGGTAATTCTACTAATTCATCAATTTCTTTAGTATTTATTTCATCAATAAATAGTTTAATTATATCAATTATTTCATTCATATATTTAACAAAATTTTGGTCGTCTGAAAATTTCTCAAATGATTTTTTTTTATTTAAAAATATATAAAAATTATTTATAATTCCATCAAATAAATTATCAATTTGATTTATATACATTTTATATTATATTAATATTGATAAATATATTTTTAATTTAAAAATATCTAGATTATAATATATGAGCTCAAATTTATTTGTCAAATCTAGATTAAATGAAGTTTTATCGTCAACAGTCGCAAACTCAGAAGAAGCTAATTGGTTAACAATTAGTGTTCCTAATAATCGTATGAGAGGTGGTTCTAATATTAATACCGCTGCTACATCAGATGTATTTATGTCTCAAATTAATGCTGATGAAATTAATGAATTAGTTAATATGCTTACATCTGAACAACAAATGGAAGGTGGTGCTGATAACATCATTGTTAGTGCTACATCAGAACTTAATGAAATGGTAGGTGGAGCTGAAGCATTTAGTGCTACATCAACACTTCAAAATATGAATGAAACAACAACTATTATTAATATGAATGGTGGTGCTAATGAAACAGATACTGAACAATTAGAAAACCAATTACGTAATCTCCTTACAGGTGGAGCCAAAAAGGGTAGCCGTAAAGGTAGCCGCAAAGGTAGCCGCAAAGGTAGCCGCAAAGGTAGCCGTAAGGGTAGCAAGAAAGCTAGCCGTGGACGCAAAGGTAGCCGCAAAGGTAGCCGCAAGGGAAGTCGCAAGGGAAGCCGCAAGGGTAGCAAGAAAGCTAGCCGTGGACGCAAAGGTAGCCGTAAAGCAAGCCGTAAAGCAAGCCGTAAGGGAAGCCGTAAAGCAAGCCGTAAAGCAAGCCGTAAGGGAAGCCGTAAAGCAAGCCGTAAGGCAAGTAAGAAGGGCGGTTCATTAGTAGGTGGAGGTAAAAAACGTAGCCGTAAAGCTAGCAAGAAAGCTAGCAAGAAAGCTAGCAAGAAAGCTAGCCGTAAGACAAGCCGTAAGGCTAGTCATAAAGGCTCTCGTAAAATGTCAAAAAAATCATCACGTAAAGCTAGCCGTAAAGGTTCAAAAAAAGGCACCAAGAAAGGCTCAATGAAAGGCGGTGCTGAAGAATTAGAAGGTGGTGCTAAACGCAGACGCTCCCGTAAGGCTAGCCGTAAAGCTAGCAAGAAAGCTAGCAAGAAAGCTAGCCGTAAGGGCAGCAAGAAAGGCTCAATGAAAGGTGGTGCTGAAGAATTAGAAGGTGGTGCTAAACGCAGACGCTCCCGTAAAGCTAGCAAGAAGGCTAGCAAGAAAGCTAGCCGTAAGGGCAGCAAGAAAGGCTCAATGAAAGGCGGTGCTGAAGAATTAGAAGGTGGTGCTAAACGCAGACGCTCACGCAAAGCTAGCCGTGCTGGTTCAAAGAAATCATCAAAAGGAAAGAGAGGTGCTAATCCAAGCTTCATGGCTTTCCAAAAATTAAAGAAACACGTTGCTACTAAATTAAATATACCAAACAGTGTTCAAGCTGCTAAAATCGCTGGTGCTGCTTTAAAGAAAGTTAAAGCTAGCAATGCCGATATGGATGGTGTTAAAGCTTCATCAGAAGCCATCAAAGAATTTGATGAAAATATGGATAAATACAAAAAAATGCTCTAAATTATAGAGTATCTTAATATTTGTTCTATTCATATTCACTTTGTGAATTAAAGCGAATATAAGCTGTAAATAAATTTAAAAATATTTTATTAATACTTAATAAAATATTTTTAACTTTGGTTAATATTTTTACTCTGTTAATTAACAGTTTAAAAATCATATAGATACAGATTGAACCTCACGTAATATATTTATAGTCTTACCATCTTGTAATATTTCTAATACTTGAATATTATTAGAATTATTCATAAATGCTCGACTCATTCCGACATCTGTTCTCCAAACTTTATTATTACATCGACTATTAATACCATCTTTAAATTGAGGTGTATGTCCTACAAACATTTTACCTACTTTGTAAATTTCAAGTGTTTTTTCAAGTTCAATACAATTTTCTGGACTTATATCTTTACCAAAATGTCTTATCCACATTGGTGATGTTTTTCCATTAATAAATATATCTTTAAATATATGAGGTTGTTCAAGTTCACCAAGTAAAAATAATGCTAATAATTTATTCATATCTTCTATAGTATATTTATTTTTTAATTCTGGAATAATACCAGCATGTACAAATAAATTACTACCAATTACTAATGCCATTTGTCTTGTACAAGCTAAAAAATTAGCCATTTTATTTCCTGGTTTAAATATAGTTTTTCTTCCTTCTAATCCATCTTTTATTATTGTACCATTATAATTATAATTATCAAAATGACGAATATTATTATGACTAACAAATCTCATATCACCATCAACATTCATAAATTCATGATTACCCATTAAACTATATACAGCACCTCCTGTTTTTGATGCCTGATTATGTAATTCAGTTAAATATAATAAAATTTCTATATCTTCTGCTTTATCATTTATAGTGGTATTTGGTTGATTACAATTACTTTGAAAACCATAAAATCTACAACTATCTATTTGGTCCCCAACCTGAACAACTACGGTTTCCCCTCCTATCCACTTATTTTTCTCATCTATTAATTTAGGTATTCTTAAACATTTTAATAATACATTCATATCACCATGTATATCTCCTATTACTATTATTCTATTAACAGCAGGTAAAATAGATGGTATATTAGATTTTTTACATTTTTGTTTATATATTTCATCAAATTTGTTTAAATAATTATTCATATAATATATGTTATATAATATATATTATATGGGTTATAATAATGCTTTGTACATTACACATTTGTATGTTCTTGTCCAGGATCCATACCAACATAAATATTCTTATTAGAGGGTGTATTAAAAGGTATTTCATCCCTCATCTTTGCTATTCTCATAGTTTCCGGACTTAAACGATGTATAGGAATTGGAAAATCATATCCGCCTTTATTTGGTTCCTTAGGAGTTGTAAATACAGGGTCCACACTAGTTGAACCAGCACGACTTAAATATGATCTTGGTTTAGGTGTTACATTTCGTAACTCGTCAGGTATTTCTAATTTTGCTTCCCTCCCTAGACGTCTGCGTCTATTAATTTTCCATTGTCTATACCTAGCAGCTGTATCCATAAATCTATCATTTAATCTTTGCATTCTACTTCTAGGATCATATGGTTGTGAATTATTATTACTTGGTTCAGATTTAGGCATCATCATTACAAATACTAATATTACTACTATTATTATAACAATACCTATACTACCACTTAAACTATCAAACCATGATGAATTAGTTCTAGTATTAACAGAACTCATTGTCGCACTCATATCATTCTTAACTGCAACACTTTGAGTACCTGTTTGACTAGATGCATTTAATATTCTATTTGATATATTTTGTAAATCAACAGATGTAATAGTAGATGAAATCATACATTTGTAAAATGAATCTAAAATGTTCCCTTGTGTGATTTTAAATGAACTGTTTTTACCATCAATTATAATTTTTTTTAATGTTAACATATTTGAGATAGCACTATTTTGTAAACAATTATTAATAGTTTTTTGATTTATATTTTGATTAATACTATTATTAATTAAACTTTGTAGATTAGCACTTGCGTCTTGTCTTAATGCTATTTTTTGTATAAGCTTATTTTTAATATCATTTATGTCTTCTGTTGCTTTTAATGAGTCGACTAATGTTTTTGCTGTATCTGTAATAGCAGTAACGACTCCATTAACTTCTCCTGAATTTTGTTGTTCTTTTAATAATGTAGCAGCTGCTGCAAGTCTATCAGATATATCTGCATTCTGTGATAATGTAGTTAATATATCATTTTTAATTTGATTTGACAAAGATAATGCAAGTTTATTATCTTGGGTTATATTTAATATTGATTCAACAGTTGATTTTAAATAGTTTTGTTGGATAACACTAAATTTAGCACCATTCCTCACAATTATCTGATAACCATTAAAAATATTACTTGCACTAACATTTGCTATAACTTGCGCAGATTGTTCTTGAATTACTTTATGTGAAATATTTATAATAGATTGTGTAATTATATTCGCTAGCTGACTTTGTGATTGAGTTAAAAAATTTTGAGCTTCATTACTAATAGTAGTTGTAGTTGATGTTTTATTGGCCATATTATATATTATAAGATTTTTATTTTTTTATTAATATAAAAAACATTATTATGACAACTAATACTACTGCAAATATCGTTCCACTTGAACTATCAAGAAATGATGAATTTGATGATATATCTGATTTTTTATAAGTAGCAGATAAATCATTACTAACTGTTGCACCTTGTGATGCATTTAATGCAGCAGTATTTAATGTATCAAGTGATATATTTTGTAAATCTTCATTTTTAATACTAGATGTAATAACACATTTAAAAAAAGATATTAATATATTTTGTTGGATAATTTCAAATGAAGAACCTTCTCCATCAACCAATATTTGTTTTAAATAAATTTGATTTAATATATTATTAGATTGAATACATGTATTCATAGTTATTTGTTTAATAGTAATATTTATAGTATTATTAATATAATCTTCTATATCAGCTCTAGATGAACTATCTAAATTAATACTATTTAACACTTTATTAGATATTATAGTAGTATCACCACGTGTTGAACCCAATTCAGCCATTCCACCAATAACATCTTTAATACCACTAATTGCTGTATTTAATTCACCTGAGTTTTTTTGTGCTTTTAATAATGCCGACGTAGCTGCTATTTTATTAGCTAAATCTGAATTTTGAGATAATGTAGAACTAATATCATTTTTTATTAATGTAGATAATTTAGTAATTAATTCAGATGATTGAACTAGATTTAATATAGCTTGAACAATTGTTTTAAGATTGTTTTGTTGTTCAATACTAAAACTTGCACCATTTCTAACAATTATTTCAGATGCATCTAAATCATTTTTAGTGTCAGTATCATTTGTAATTGTAGCAATTTGTTGCTGAACAATATCATGTGATATATTTATAATTGATTGAGTTATTACATTAACTACTTGTTGTTGTGTAGAATTTACAAAATTCTGAATCTCTTGATCTATTGTTAATGTAGTTGGTTGTTTTTCACCACCAATTGCTGCACCTATTAATGCACCTACAGCTCCACCAATTGGTCCCATCCATGCTGAACCTATGATTGAACCACCTGCAATTAAAACACCACTAGAAGGAGTCATATGTTCAATTAATTGTTGATTATTATGTATATTTTTATAAGTATTTTTGTCTAAACCTATAACCAATAAAGCCTTATTTAAATCCATATTATTATAATATATATTAAAAAATTATATTATATATTATAATAATAAATGGGTAATATTATAAGTGATCCAAATGATAATAATTTATATGCAAATACTGAATTAAGAAGAATTGTAGAAGAATGGGCTTTGCATGATTATGATGCTGGTTTAAGTTGGGGAAAAATAGATATTCGAGGAACTCCAGTTACTATTAAAAATTTATTACAAAAAAGAGCATGTTGTACTAGACAAAAAGTAATGAATATTGCGTTACCAACTGTTAATATTACAGCAGCAGGAGCAGATAGTGTTAAACAAGGATATACACCTTTTAAAATAAGAGTATTTGAAGATGATGATTTTACTAAAAATAATAATGAAAAATGTTATTTTCTTGATGAAAGTTTACCAAATGATCCTAAAATTGTATCATATTATCAAGATACATTAATTGGAAATGCAGGTGCTAATGCTAAATGTAAATCATTATATGAAAAAGGAGGTGTTAATTTAGGATTATGTAATAAAATTAAAAAAGAGAGAATGTTGAATTATAATTTTAAACCTGCTCAATCTGCATATGGTTTTTATGCAACTAATCAAAAAGTTATAAAAGATAATAGTTTAGATTCATATAATAATTATACAGATTGTAATTGTCTAAATTCAGTTTTAAGAGATATAAATTTACCTAAAGTTCTTGGATTTGATAATTTAAATAATTTAGAAACATTTGTTCAATCTAATGATGCATATTGTTCTAAATGTAGTGGTGAAGGAACATGCTATATATCTTCATTACAAAGAGTAAGTAGTTTATGTATTAACATTAGTGAAGTTCAAAATTCACTTGTAGAAAATGCTAGTAATTTACAAAATGTTCAAACATGTTCATTACAAAATACTGTAGGTGATTCAACTTATACAGACCCATCTATATCTGATAATTGGGCAGCTGCTTATATTACACCAACAACACCAGCTGCTCAGGCAGCTAAAAGTGGTTTAGTATCTCCAAGTGGAGGAACAGGTGGAACAGGTGGAACCGGTGGAACCACTACTATTATTCAAAGTCCTGATAATACTAAAACAATTATAATTGCATTTTCTGTTTTAATAGGTATTATTATAATAGGTATTATTATATTTAAAGTATATAAAAAAAATAAATCAACAAAACAAACAAACAGAGCTAGAAGATCTGTAAGTAGAGCACCTCCACCTCCTTCTGACGAATACTATCCTGAAGATGAAGAAGAATATTATGACCCACCACCTAGAGGATATGAAAGGTCTGAAAGATATTATGAACCACCATCTAGAGATTATGGACCTAGAGATTATGAACCTAGAAGATATGGACCACCTAGAAATTCCTATGCATAATATTCAATAATTTTTAATTTTCGTTCACTAGATAAAGAAATATATTAAATTTTAAATAATGAGCGAAAAAATATTATCAAAAGACTTTTTATCAAAAGACTTTTTATCGAAAGACTTTTTATCAAAAGAGAATATATCACAATTATATAAAGAAATTACAATAGTAAATGAATATAATAATTTAAATAAACAACAAAAAGATTTTATTATTAATAATTTAATAGAAATTATGAAAAGAATTTATAAAACATTAGACTATACTAAAATTAATACTAATAATATAACAAATATAAAAAAACAATATAATAGTATTGTTGTAAAACAAACATCTGAATTAATTAAAAGTACTTTAAATAAAAGTGATAATACACAAAATCAAAGAACAATTGATATAACTTTAAATTCTATTAAAAATCCTCCAATATCAATAACATCTATTGATAGACCATTATCATCTATAAATAATCAACCAATTATACCAGCTCAAATGAAAGTATCAGATGATTTTATCAAAAAAACTTCTGGAGATGTAGCAACTAGATTAGCTGAATTAGAAAATTCAAGAAGAACTAATAATTTTAATAAACCAACTGATGTACCTGATTTTCTTAAACCTACTAAAGTAGGTAAAGAAGAAATATTTCAAACAAGTAATAATTCTAATTCTAATTTTAAAGAAAGAAAATTAGAAGGTTTTGGTGATTTACAAGATAATTTTAAAGATAATAATAATAATAATTTTGATATGTCTAAATATAATGATAATATGTCTATTCAAGATAGATTACAAAAATTAGAAGCAGAAAGAGGTAATCAATATCAACCAATACCTGTTCAACAATCTCAGTCTCAACCACCTATTCAAAATCAATATCAACCACCACCTATTCAAAATCAATATCAACCACCACCTGTTCAAAATCAGTATCAACCACCTGTTCAAACTCAATATCAACCACCTGTTCAAAATCAATATCAACAATCAGATGAAATATTCCAACAATTAAATGAAATGAAAATGATGTTAAAAACATTAAAAGAAGAAAATGATTATTTAAAAAATAAAACTAAACAACAATCAATTAAAACTTTACAATTAGATATAAATAAAACAACATCATTATATAAATTTCAATTTAATCCAATAAATAATATAGTTTCATTAAAATTATTATCATATAATTTACCTCAACCAGTTTATAATATATTCGATAGTATTAATTTTATATATGAAATGAATGATATACAGCATCAAATTGTTATACCTAAAGGAAATTATACAATTGAAATGTTATTAAATAATATGAATAATAATAATAATTTAATATTTTCGATTGATTATACTCAGAAAGTATCAGTAAAATCAAAAGATGGAACTACGGAATTTAAAATAAAACAAACATATATTTCATTTAAATTAGGATTTATAGAAGATCAATTATCAATAAATAAAACTGCTCAAAAAATATTTGATTTAAGATTACCATCAAAATTATTATTATATATTAAAAATATAAACCAAAATCCTATATGTATATTAAATTTTAATAATACCAGTGTATGTAATTTACAATTTAATAGTCCTCTTACTTTATCATCATTAGATTTAGAATTTTATACTGAAGATAATATATTATATAATTTTAATGATATTCCTTATAATTTAAGCTTTGCATTAGATATATTAGAATAATTAAACATTTCTAAATATTTTAGCCCTATATTCATTCATAGTATCATCATCTATTACATTATTAACAATTTCATCGAATGTTTTACCTTCTAATAATTTAATAAGAAAATGCATACTATAAACACCACATTCACTATCTTTATATTGATGTTGAACTTTATTATATCTTACATCATATTTGTCTGATTTTTTAAATCTTTTCATAAATTTACCAACATCTATTTTCTTACCTTCTTCTTTTGTTTCCATATAACTTAATACTCTTGTAATAAAACTTCTTACTCTATTTTGAGGTTGTTTTCTAAAACTATCAAAATAATATATAGTATTTTTTTGTAAATTAATAAATAATCCAACCCAATGAGAACCTGATTGATTATGAGTATCTAAATTTATAACAAGACCTAATTTAGGAGTTGTTGCCTCTAATTTTTTAAATACTAAATCAGTTGTTTCATATACAGGATGTTCATCAAAATCAGATGGAACAGCACCTAAAAAATAAAAATCAGGATATATTTGTTCATATTGTTTCATAACATCTTCAATATGTTTGGTGCTTAACCAATCATATTTTCCAGATGGTCCTTTAGGTCTAAATGTACCATTAATTATACTAGTATTTTTTATACCTTTTAAAACACTTGTTGATAACCAACATAATTGTTCTTCGCAATCAAAATTTTTTTTAAATCTATCAATTAATTGTTTTAATAATTCTTTTTTTGTATTATGTAGTGCTATATCTATAGTATCAGAATGTGAATTATTATATTGAGTAGCAATTTCTTTTAAGTCATCTAATGTAAAGCAACTACCTTCTGAATATTTTTTACCAGGTGCACATTTATTATCCATTATATTATTATTTAGGAGATTTTATATTTCTGATTCTATTTCAACATAATATACTGTTTGATTAAATTGTATTGAAATCATTTTCCATAATTTATCATTTATAATATTTTTAAATTTAATAATATTATCTATTTTACGTATTAATAATAATTTAACAAAATAAAGTGTAAAAATTCCAACTATTATTTTAGAACAAGCATCTATTTTTAAATTATTAAATAATTGTTCATCATAATCTACTTCTATTTCTTTACTTTGTTCATTATCCATACAACTTCCCATAAAATAAATTTTATCAATAAATGTATAATTTTTATTAATATTTAATATAAAACTTTTGCTATAACATGTATCAATAATAAAATATATTCTACATGTATCATTTATATTTTTATTAAAATAATCTAAAATCATATTTGAATTTAAATTTTCATTATAAAATTTTAAATATCCTTTTGAGTTAGAATGCCCTGAAAAATATATTAAAAAAATTTTTTTTTTATTATTTATATTTAAAAATTGTTTAATATTATCAATCAAACAATTTTCATTTAAAAAAAAAGCTGGAATATTCCAGTTATAAGGATATTTTTCATAAAACTTATAAAATAAATTATATATAATATAAACATCATTTTTTATTCCAAATAATGTATCCCTATTATTACCAAATAATATGGGAATTATAAAAAAATTCATAATT
>JACCEC010007617.1_pt1 | contig 15098 bp, 10 predicted proteins | sample 7450121 | NCBI WGS metagenome assembly JACCEC01 (sample SAMN15323455, study PRJNA562643) | freshwater metagenome | isolation source: river surface water | place: USA:Blue River Watershed | collected 2017-08-18 | reverse complement strand
CGATTTCTGAAGCGGTTTGGAGGGCTTCGCGGCCTTTTTGGGTGAGCGTTACCGCCTTTGCACGGGCGTCACGCGCGTGCTGGCCGCGGGTGATGAGGCCGGAGTGTTCCATGCGTCGGACGAGTGATGCGATGGTGTTGGGGTCGCTCGCCATGGCGGTGGTGATTTCCGTTTGTGTGAGGATGCCTTCTGGAGATTCGGAGATCCAGCGGAGGACGGAGAACTGGTCAGGGGTGAGTCCGACTGGGTTGATTCGCTGGCGGAACGCTTGATTGAGGCCAAACCACGCTTTCCTGAGGAGTGGAGGCAGTCGACGTTCGAGGAGCGGAGGCGAATCGCTGGGTGTGTGTGAATCCATTGTTCGACCGTTATTGTGGCCTTTGATGGAGGGATTCGTCACCCGTTATGAGGGATGCACTGCGGTCTTGCGGTCTTGATTAGAATCGAACGCTAAATCCGGAGAACACCCCGAGGTCTGGGGAGGTGCGGCTGAGGCCGATGCGGCAACCGGTATCGATGATGAGGTTTGGACTGAGCTGGAAGGTGAGTCCTGCGTTGGTGCTGAGTTGATGGGGGGCGGTTGGGCTCGCGATGGAGACGAGTTCGATGTACGCGCCGACGTCGGCGATGAGAGGGATGCCTGTCGTTACGGAATTAAGCCATTGGAAACGACCGGCGCCATCGGCTGCGCGGTCGCGAAAATCGAGTTCGGTCATTAGGCCAAGAGTCCACCCGTTCGGGAGGGATGTTGAGAAGGGGAGAATGATACCACCGGCCCATGTGCGATTGCTCATGCCGGTGTGGGTGGGGAAGGTGAGGTAGGGCATGACGGCGAAGGCGGTTTCGCCGCTATCATTTCCCCAGAGGTTTCGTTTGATGCGTAAGGTTATGTCTCCAAATCCATTGGAGTAGGTTCGGTCGCCGCCTTCGACTTGGCCTGCGACAGAGTGCGTATTGAAAATGAGTTGAAGGTCGGTGTTTTGGGAGACGCCCCGCTTGAAGTTTACCTGTCCAAAGATCCACTGTGAGTGGGCGCTGGGGGTACCTCGGCGATCGCGAGAAAAGTCGAGGATGCTGGCCTCGATTTGGAACATCCCGTCTGGGACGGTGTAGGCGGATTCTGTGGTGTCGGGGCGGTCAGTGCTAATCGGGCGTGGGGCGGGGGTATCTTGGGCGTGCGCGATTGGCGCGATTGGCACGGTTGCGAGGAGGAGGCTGAACACGGTGGTTTGCAAACCGTTATTTGGTTGCGGAGAGGACAGTTGTGGCGAAGCCATCGTCTCGGGCGAGCATTTGAGTCCTTCGGTGAGAAGCCGCTTTTTCATCCAACTAAGCCTCATCAATAAAAGTTAGGTTCCCCTAAGTTAGGTTTCAACGAAAAGCGTTCAGAGAGGAGCGTGCCTCGTGTGTGGTTTTCTGTGTGGCGTCTGAGCTACAGGGAAAACTTGAAACCCGAGAGTGTTGTGGGAGGGGGAGCTGACTTTGCGGCTGCGAGGACGCGAAACACGCCGCCGAAAAGACTGGGGTGCGAGAGCGATCGAAACTGGAGGAGTTCGCGTTGTTCGGAGGGCGTCATTGCCCGGATTTGGTCGGGAAAATGCAAGGAGGCGACGCCGGTACAAAAGCGGTGTTGGTCTGTGATTTGCACGTGGTTTGCGCCGTGGCGTATGAGGAGTGTGGACCAGCGAGAGAGGTCGACATGCGAGGTGATGTCTTGTTCGCCGGGGTCTGCGAGGGGATCCGGCATGTGCTGGTGGTTTCGATAGCTTCGGAGGCTACCATTTGAACGGTGGGGTTGGTTCCACTCGGGTTCGAGGAGTCCGTAATCGAATGCGAAGAGGTACCCGCTCTGGAGGCGTTCGAGTAGAAGTTGGCTCCACGGTTCGAGGCTGGGGGCGATTTCCACGATGCGGTGGAGAGAGGGCGGGACCGCATTTTCCAGCAGTGCGCGTGCGGATTCGTCGAGCGGCTGGTTGATAAAGGTGAAGCGATGTTCTTGGAGGGTGATTCGGTCTTCCGTCCAAGACCCCGACCAGCGAAATCGCCGAATGGGAAATGCGTCGGGAAGCTCGTTTGAGAGGTGAACGCCATGGAAGAGAGGTAACTCAGATAGGTCACTCATCCAGATGATGTTCGGCATGGTTTTTAGTGTTTCGCACTGCTTTGCGCGGAGGGCGGGCAAGGGTTCAACAAGAACTACGGAGAGAGCGGCGAGAAGGAGAGGGTGGTGTGTTTGCAGCGCACTGAGGATGTCGAGCATGAGGCGACCGTCGTTGGCGCCTTGTTCGACGAGCGTCCACGGTTTTGGTTTGCCGCATGCGCGCCACATTTCGTCAATCTGATGGGCAATGAGGGCGCCGAACAGTGGGCCCACGCTGACACTGGTGATGAAATCGCCAGTGGCTCCCACTCGAGCTAACGGGCTGGCGTAGTAACCGTATTGTGGATGGTAAAGGGCCAACTCCATGAAGTCGGCGAGCGTGATTGGCCCCTCGGCTTCGATGCGCGCTGCGAGAATGGCTTCGAGGGGGGCAGCGAAGCGTGCGGGGGGGGTGATCATTGCGGGAGGGGTTCGGAGAGGTTGGGTGTCTTTCCTAACCGGCGCAGCAGGAGAAGTGTGGCGATGGCGTAGAGGCAAGCAGCTTTGGGAAACCAGTTTCCGTGGCGGACAAAAAAGGTGGGTTTTTGCGAGACAGGTACCTGAACGATTCTGAAGTCGATGCCGTTTTCGTGAGATGCCAGCGCGCGTTCGAGGTTGCCTTTTGGGGTGATGGCGCATGTGGCGCCGGTATTTGAGCAACGCACCAGCGGAAGACGGGTTTCGATGGCGCGGAGTCGTGCATTCAGGAGATGCTGCTCGGGTGCAGCGGTGGGACCAAACCAAGCGTCGTTGGTAAGGTTTACGAGGACTTGCGCGCCTTTTCGTACGGGGGACACGTTTTTGGCTTCGAGGGTGTCTTCGAAACAAATCCGCACGCCGAGGCGAATGTGGGGAGAGGGAAGTTCGAGCACTCGCTCCTCGGAGCCCGCCTGAATATCGCCGGGAATCAGGTCGCGCAGGAATCCGGGGGCGATGTCGCGGAAGGGGAGAAACTCTCCGAATGGGACCAAGTGCTGTTTCCGATACGCTCGAATATTCGAACCTCGGTCCGTAACCAACAATGCGGAGTTCCGGCTCCGGAATGAGGTCGGTGTCGCGTCGGCCGCTTTGATGACCCGTTCGAGGGTAGAGGTTTGCGGGGAACTCGCGTTCAGAAGGTCGGTGTCGAAGGTTTCGAGGGTTCCGATGAGAAAAGAGGCAGACGTTTTTGCGAACTGGGTTTGTCCAAACTCGAACATTTCGCGACTGGAGAGAAGGCCCGCTGGGGTGGAGCCTTCCGGCCAGAGAACAAGATCCGGTGCTGGGGACATGGCACCGACGAGGTCCATCATCTGGTTGAGCTCAGACAAGATGGATTGTTCGCGGGATGGGTCAAACTTGGCCGTTTGAGGAACGTTCTGTTGGATTGCGGCGACGTGTAATGGCACCGAAGGGGCATCCTTTTGAAAAAGGCAACGGATTCCGAAGCTGAAGACGAGAGCCACGAGGACCACGGTGGAGGTGAACTCCCATCGGATTTTCGCGGTGAATCGAGGTCCGAAGTCTGCACGCAGGCGGTTGACGACGGAAACCGCTGCGAGGTTGACCCATGCGGCGAGGAAGGAAAGCCCGTGCGCGCCCGTTAACTCAGTGATTTGGGCGAGGACTTGATCGTTGGCGAGGGGCGCGCCGAGAGGGTTCCATCCGAACCCGGTGAGGAACCAACCGCGGATCCATTCGAGCCCGCACCACGCGGCGGCGCCACCGGAGATGAGGAGCAGGTTTTTGGGGCCAGATTTGAAGGAAGCGCTCGGTAAGGTGGCGTGGTGGAACCACAGCGCCCAAAGGCCATAAAAGAGGCCGAGATAGATTCCGAGGAGGAGAGGGAGCGCGCGAAGTGCGGGAGATTGAAAGAGGGGGCCGAGTTCGTGAAGCCAATAGACGCTGGCACTGAAGTAGAGTGTGCCAGTGAGCCAGCCCAGCACGAATGCCCGCTTTGGAGGAGAGGGGGTGGCGGTGAGTTTACGTGAGCACAGCAGGGCGATTAGTGGCGTAAGGGAAAGCCATGGGGTCCAGTGATGAGTGAAGGGAGGAATCGCGATGAGGAGCAGTGCCGCCGACGCGATGCACGCACCAATGCTGACGGTGCGGTTGAGCAAAGAGATGGGAAGAGGCACGGCCGGAATGTGCCATCCAGGAGGGGGAAGGGCGAGGTGGGAAGTGAAAACCTTTGGGAAGGGATGGGGGGCTTTTTTGTCACGCGAAGGCGCGAAGACACGAAGGGGTGAAGGGAGGAAGGGATTATGGGGTTCAGGGGGAGTTTGGTGAGTTGGATGACGCGTGAGTGATAGGTGGGGTTCGCGAACGTGAGTGGGCTTTTGGGGTGGTGCGGAACTGGCTTAAGGAAGGGCTTATGAAGGTGCTTAGACGTGATTGGCTATCGAAAGTGGCGCGTGCTGGGGTGGGCGTTGTGGCGGGACGGGTTGCAATGACTGCGGGGGGCGGATTTGCGGCTGACTCGGGACTGAAGGGTGAGAAACGCACGCCGAGTTCGTTTTTGCAGGGTGATTCGGTCATGCACTTGGGAACGGTGACCTACAATCTGGCGAAGGATTGGGACATTGGGACCATCATCAAAAATTGTTCGGAGGCGCGTTTTGAGGGAGTGGAGTTACGGACGACGCACAAGCACGGGGTGGAGGTGACGCTTTCGAAGGCGGAGCGGGCGGAGGTGCGGAAACGGTTTGCGGACTCGCCGGTGCGGTTGGTGAGTTTGGGGAGTGCGTTCGACTATCACACACCGGATGCCGCGCGGTTGAGGAAAGACTTGGAGGCGACGAAAGAGTATCTGCAGCTTGCTGCGGATGTTGGAGCGACGGGAATCAAGGTGCGGCCCAATGCCTTACCGAAAGAGGTGCCGGTGGAGAAGACGCTTGAGCAAATTGGGCGTTCGTTGGCCGAGTTGGGCGGGACGGCTCAGGGGTTGGGTCAGCAGGTACGGTTGGAGGTTCATGGGGGTGGGACGTCGCTTTTGCCGAACATCCGGAAAATCATGGATGTGGCGAATCACGGGTCGGTGGGTGTGTGCTGGAATAGCAATCCGACGGATTTGGATGGGGAGGGATTTGACGCGAACTTTGATTTGGTGAAAGGGAAGATTTTCACGGTGCACATGAGGGATTTGCATCTGGAGGATTACCCGTTTCGGAGACTGATGCAGCGGTTGGTGGAGTCTGGTTTTCGGGGGTTCTGTTTTGCAGAAATTCCGGAGAGTGCGGATCCTGTGCGATTGATGAAGTACTACCGCGCGATGTGGCTGTCTTATCAGGGGTTGCTCTGACGGCGGGCGGGCGCGGGCGGTGCGGATGGGTCGGATGGGTCGGATGGGTCGGATGGGGTGAGTTGAGGGAGGGGTGGCAAAGGGGAGGGCGGTCGGGCACGGTGGGAGGCATCATTTTTTATGGGTACTACCAATCAGTTTTTGAGGGACTGCCGCTGTGTGTCGTTGGGTTTGAGGGGGGGATTGAGCGCTGGGGGTGGGCTCAGACGACTGGTCCGGTTGGTGGCGGCGGTTGCGGTTTTGGTTTCGGGTGGGGCGTTTGGGGAGGGGATTCCTCGGGAGGCCTTGCCACTCGACGCTGCGGAGTGGCCTCTCAACTACCGGATCCATGTTGAAGGAGCGGCGCGCGTGCGGTTGAGTCCGGAGTTTGTTTTACCGCTGGAGGGGAATGGTCCGCATGATGTGGCGGTGGAGAGGCCTGCTCAGGGGCAGCCTGTTTTGCGAGTTTGGAGGAAAGGCGAGTTGGTGCGCGGACCTGAGGAGGTGGGATCGTTGGCGGCAACGGGGAAGAAGATTCTTTCGGATGCGCGGGTGGATTTGGGCGCGGATTTTACGGCGATGGCAATGTTCGAGACTTCGGGAAGTGGCACCTTGTTTTCGAAGTGTGATTCGGTTGGCAAGTGGTCGCCCGATGCGAAGGCGCTGTTTTTGAGGGGGGGCAGACTGGTTTACGATATCGGGTGGGTCGGGGCGTTAACAGGTGGGCCGCGGGTTGATGACGGCAAACCGCATGTGGCGGTTTTGAGGGTTGCGGGGGGCGCGGCTCAGGTCTGGTTGGATGGACGTGTGATTGCGGAGCGTTCGGGGTTTTCGCGACCGGATCAGCGGACGCATGTGTTCAAGGTGGGATGCGCCTCGGAGAACTTTGCGGGCGACTTGGTGAATGGACGAGTCACGGGAGTGAAGGTGTGGAATCGGGCGCTCCCGGATCCGGAAATGAACCTTCTTTTTTCGACGGAAGCTAAGGGGGCAAACACTCCGGATTTTGTTTATCAGCCTCAGCTAATGAAGGTTCCCGAGGTGGAGGGGGGGCGGGGCTGGGTGCAGGCGTTGGAGCGGAGCGACCACGCGTCGATTGTCGCGGGTTGGGGCGAGGAGACGCTGAAGAAGGGGGGCGAGATATACCATTCGTTGTGCGTGGTTTGTCATGGCACGAAGGAACAGCCTGGTTCGTTGCCGACGGCGTTGCGATTTGCCGAGGGAATGTTCAAGAATGGCAGTGATCCATTCTCGATGTATCTTACTTTGAGTAAGGGATATGGACAGATGGTGGCGCAACCGCAGTACACGACGGAGCAGAAGTATGCGGTGATTCACTACATTCGAGAGACGTTCCTTCGTCCGCACAATCCCTCGCAGTTAGCGGCGGTGGATTTGGAGGTTTTGCCGAAGGGAGTGGTCAAGGGAGAGGTGGAGAAGGCGGATACTTCATTGCCGCCGTACTTGAAGATGGAGCTGGGGAATGCGCTTTTTTGGACGTTTGAGGTGGGGCCGGGGAACATCGCGCAAAAGGGGATTGCGGTGCGGTTGGATGAGGGGTTGGGAGGGGTGACGAAGGGGAGGGCTTGGATGATTTATGATCATGACACGATGCGAGTTGCGGCGGCATCGACGGGATCATTTGTCGATTGGAAAGGGATTGCGTTTGATGGAAGTCACGGCACGCACACGAGTTTGACGGGCGAGCGGCATTTTGTGCTTCCTGCGGAGCCGGGGTGGAGTGTGGCGGGGTTTGAGGATTCGCGGACTCCTGCGAAGGATGGACGGCGGTATGGTCCGGTGAAGGGGTTGCGTTTCCTCGGGTTGTATCGAAACGGTTCACAAAGTGTGATTGCGGCGATGGTGCATGGGACGAGGGTGTTGGAGTCGCCGGCATTGATTGATTACGGGGCGGCTCCGATTTTCGTTCGGACGATTAATGTGGGTGAGGCTTCGCGCCCGTTGAGGTTGCGGGTTGCTCCTGAGGAAATGCGTGTGGTGTTGAAGGGCGATGGGGTTTTGCGTTCTGAAGGTGGGTTTTGGGTTGCGGAACTGAGGGGTGGGGCGAAGGCGCGTTTGTTTGTTTCTCGGACGGATGGGGCTTCGCTTGAGACCATGGCGAGCGGGTTTGCTCAACCGTTGGATTTGAGTGAGTTGACGAAGGGTGGGCGGGCGCAGTGGGAGCAGGTGGTTGAGACGCGGGTTGTTCGCGGGCGTGCGGAGGGAGCGTTTGCGGTGGACGATTTTCCGTTGCCGCAGGCGAACCCGTTTGGAAGTTGGATGCGTCCTGGAGGTTTTGATTTTACGCCGGACGGTCGTGCTGCCGTGGTTGCGATGTGGAATGGGGATGTGTGGCGAGTGGACGGGCTATTGGGTGAGGGTGAGGCGACGTTGCGTTGGCGTCGGATTGCGAGTGGGTTATTCCAGCCTTTGGGGGTGAAGTTTCGGGGGACGGAGCTGTTTGTTTTGTGCCGAGACCAGTTGGCTAAGCTTGTTGATCTCAATGGGGACGGTGAGACGGACTTAATTGAGTGCTTCAATGACGACGCGCAGGTTACTGAGCATTTTCATGAGTTTGCGATGGGATTGCAGACGGGCGCGGACGGTTCGTTTTACTACGCGAAATCGGGTCGGCACGCGTTGGACAGCGTGGTGGAGCAGCACGGGACGCTGTTGCGGGTGAGTCCGGATGGGGGTGCAACGTCTATTGTTGCGACGGGATTTCGTGCGGCGAACGGCGTTTGTGTGAATGGGGATGGCACCTTTTTTGTGACGGATCAGGAGGGGTTTTGGACACCGAAGAACCGGATCAATCGTGTGCGGGCCGGCGGTTTTTACGGGAATATGTTTGGGTACACTTCGGTGACGGATGAGTCGGATGGGGCGATGGAGCAACCGTTGGTATGGGTCACGAATGCGAAGGACCGGAGTCCGGCGGAACTGGTTTGGGTTCCGAAAGATGTTTGGGGTGGTTTGGGGGGGCGTTTGCTGAACTTGAGTTATGGGACTGGGCGAGTTTTTGTGGTTCCTCATGAGGAGGTGGGAGGTGTGTGGCAGGGGGCTGTTTGTGAGTTGCCGCTGCCGGCCTTTGGAACGGGGATTATGCGAGGGCGGTTTGGGTCTGACGGGAGTTTGTATACGTGCGGGATGTTTGCGTGGGCGGGGAATGCGACGACGCCGGGCGGATTCCACCGTATTCGGCGAGGATCGGGGGCGTTGGCCGTTCCGGTGGCGGTGAATGCTCTTCGGGGGGCGATGCGCGTGACGTTCAGCGATGGAGTGTCCGAACCTTCGTGTTCGATGAAGGTGTGGTCGCTGAAGCGCTCGAAGGGTTACGGGTCAAAGCATTATGACGAGCGGGAGTTGGGTGTCAGCGGGGTCGAGGTTGCGCCGGATGGAAGGACGGTGTTGGTAAAGATTCCCGAGTTGGCTCCGACGCAATGTTACGAGTTGAAGGTGGGCGACCACGTGCTGCATGGAACGATTCACGAACTAGGAAGCCGCTGAGGAGACGCGTTGCGGTTGGTTACGCTCTGTGGTCGCGGATTCCGGCGAGCGGGAGGGGTTGTCGTGGCTCTTCGAGAGTGCTGGCGAAGAGGCGGCAGAGTTCGAGTTCGGTGTCGGCGTCATGTCGGAGACCGTTTGCGCGGGCGATGAGTGACGATGCTCGGAGGGCACGAAGTTGGAACTGTGTGAAGAGCGGTTTTAGGGGATGCAAGCCGTTGGGTGAGAGGTGCGTGGCGGTGGAGGGATGGCTGGCGAGTGTGTCGAGGATGGCGCGGCATTGCTGGAGCAGATGCTGCGGATTTGAGTGGTGGCGGTGTTGGTGGGGGTGTGTGGATCCGACCTGACAGACGGCGTCTGGGTCAAGGAGGCGGTGGGCTTCGGCGAGGAGTCCGATTTCTAGGCCCCATCCGGACGGGAATCGGATTTGTTCAGCGAGGCGCATGGTCAGCGCGCACTCGCCGGCGAGTGGGTATCGGAAGGCGGCGAGGAAGTGGGTTAACTCGGCGGGCAGGGTGGTGGACAGGGTGTTGAGGAGTGGGGCGAGGAACAGGCGGGAGACGCGGCCGTGGAGTTGTTGATCGAATCGACTGTAAAACTGTTTAGCGAACTCCATCCCGAAGGCTCGATCGACGATGGGGTGCACGAGGCGCGCGAGGTTCTCTTTTTGGAACGCGAGGTTGTCTGCGTCGTGGATGGCGACGGCACCTTGGAAGGCGTTTTTTTTCAGGAGCCCGAGGGCATTGAGGACGTTTGTTCCTTTGCCGGGGTGAAGTTCTGGGAAATCGGAGTCGGTGTGGAGCAGGGTGAGCGGCAGATACGAATGCGCTTTGAGTAGGTCTCGTGAAACGCGATCAAACTCGTGATGTGGCAAGCCGTTGATGGGGATGAGGATGTGCTGAATCCATCGGGCGTCTTGGAGCTCGGTGAGAATCTGATTGAGGGGAGGCTGGATGGCGTCGGCTGCGATGCAGGGGAGCACGAGCGCAACGGGGGTTTTCTGGGTGAGTTGTGGAAGCGTTTCGTGCTGGAGCTTGTCAGTGTGCGCGGCGTTGAGGCACGGCAGGGTGACGATGGGGCCGTGCTGCGCAAAGTCGCTCATGGAGGGGGCTACGGTGGCCGCGCGCGCCAAGGTTAGTACTCTCGAACGAGCAGGCGGTTGGCGAGGGCGCGGAGCGTGTCGCCTTTTCGTTTGAATCCGTCTAAAGCGGTGAGGGCCCGGCGCGTGAGGTCGGCGGCGGTTTTGCGGGATTTTTCTAACCCGAAGAGTGCGGGGTAGGTGGCCTTGACGGCTTTGAGGTCTTTACCCGCGGTTTTGCCGAGTTTCTCGGTGCTTTGGGTGACGTCGAGGATGTCGTCGATGACTTGGAAGGCGAGTCCGAGGCAGGAACCGAACTGCGTGAGCGCCTCCATTTGGGTAGGGGTTGCGTTGGCGCACATGGCGCCGAGGCGGAGCGAGGCGGTGAGGAGGGCGGCTGTTTTTGCGGAATGGATGAAACGGAGGGTCGCCGGCGAGATGGGCTTTCCTTCGTGTTCGAGATCGAGAACTTGGCCTGCGATGAGTTGGGTTGAACCGGAGGCCGTGGCGAGTTCGCGCACGAGTGTGGCGGTTGGGTGACGTTTTGATCCGGGGTGACTCGCGATGATCTCGAACGCGACGGTGAGGAGTGCGTCGCCTGCGAGGACGGCGATGCCTTCGCCGAAAACCTTGTGGTTGGTGGGGCGTCCGCGGCGGAGGTCATCGTCGTCCATGCACGGAAGATCATCGTGGATGAGCGAATAGGTATGGATGCATTCGACGGCGGCTGCGGCTGGGAGGGCGTTTGCGGCGGAGCCTCCGCAGGCCTCGGTTGCGGCGATGCAGGCGGCTGGGCGCAGGCGCTTTCCGCCAGCAAACAGGCTGTAGCGCATGGCCTTGTGGATGGTGGTTGGTTTCGCGGATGCTTTGGGAATCCGTTGGTCCAGGAACTTTTCCACGGAGATGGCCTGAGAGGATAGGTAGGCGTCGACGTCCATTTTCAAAGTGGGCAGTAAACGATGGGAATCCGTCGGCCGGCAACCTTTTCGCTAGGTGGGAGGGGCGAATCTTTTCTATAAACGCCGGCCATGAGTAAGCCCGCCTCAACGGGTGCCCCGGTGGAGGCGCCTGCAGTTTCCCGTCTGGTCCCGATCCAGGCGCGTGCGAAGTTCTTTTTTGAGGGAGACCGCAAGTTCTTCGTCAAGGGAGTGACGTACGGGCCGTTTGCGCCGGATGAGTTGGGTTTTTATGTGGGCACGCCGAAGAAGGCACGGGCGGATTTCGAGTTGATTTGCGAGATGGGGGCGAATCTTTTGCGGGTTTACCATGTGCCTCCGCGTTGGTTTTTGGATTTGGCGAAGGAGTTTGGATTGAGGGTTTTGGTGTCGATTCCGTGGGCGGAGCACATTGAGTTTTTGAATGACCCTGCGATGCGGCGAAAGGTGGTGGATACGATTCGTTCTGCGGTGGCGGAGCATCGCGGGCATGAGGCTATTTTTGGGTATCTTGTGGGGAACGAGATTCCGTATGCGATGGTGCGGTGGCTGGGGCCGCGACGTGTGACGGAGTTTGTGGAGCATCTCATTAACGTGGCGCGGGAGACGGATCCGCGGCCGCTGTACTCGTATGCGAGTTATCCGCCGACCGAGTATTTGTTGCCGCAGAACGTCGATTTTTACTCCTTCAACGTGTATCTCGAGCGGAAGTCTGACTTTGATCGCTACCTCTCGCGCTTGCAGAATTTGTCTGAGGATAAGCCGTTGATGTTTGGGGAGTTTGGATTGGACACCATGCGTAAGGGTGAGGAGATGCAGGCGGATGTTTTGTTGTGGCATTTGGAGTCTGTGGTGCGCGGGGGTGCAGCGGGGACGATTTTCTTTTCGTGGACGGACGAGTGGTTCACGGGTGGGCACGAAATTCTGGATTGGGAGTTTGGGTTAGTGACGCGTGACCGGAAGCCGAAGAAGGCGTTTCACGTTTTGAAAGAGCGTTTGGCGGGGGAAAAGTATGTGACGCAGTACGTTCACCTTCCGCGGTATCCGCGTGTGTCAGTGGTGGTGTGTTCGTACAACGGGGCGAAGACGTTGAAAGACTGTTTGGAGTCGTTGGATTTGGTGGAGTATCCGGACTTTGAGATTGTGTTGGTGGATGATGGGTCGAAGGACAACACGCAGGCGTTGGTGAAGGAGTATGTGGATGCGCGGACGTTGCGGGAGCAGCGAACGGGGGAGAAGCCGCCGCATTTCATTAACCTTGTGCAGGTGAACATGGGGTTGAGTTACGCGCGCAATGTGGGGGCTCGTGCGTCGTCGGGTGAGATTATTGCGTACACGGACTCTGACTGCATGGCGGACCCTGACTGGCTGTATTACATGGTTGGGACGCTCCTGAGCGGGGATTACGTTGGGGTGGGGGGGCCGAATATTTCACCGCCGGCGGTGGATTGGATTCAGGCGGCGGTTGCTGCGGCGCCGGGCGGGCCGAGTCATGTGCTTTTGACGGATGTGGTGGCGGAGCACATTCCGGGGTGCAACATGGCTTTCCATCGAGCGGCGTTTGAGAGTGTGGATGGGTTTGATTCTGAGTACCGCAAGGCGGGGGATGATGTTGATTTTTGCTGGCGGTTGCAGACCAACGGAGGGGTCATCGCGTTTAGTCCGAGCGCGATTGTGTGGCATTATCGGCGATTCACGTTGGACGCGTTTCGGAAGCAGCAGGAGGGGTATGGTGAGGCGGAGTCGATGCTTCGTTTCAAGCATTTGATCTTTTTCGGGCCGACGGGAACGGCGAAATGGAAGGGGCAGATTTATGGGGCTCCGCGTTTCAACTGGGTGTTGAGTCGTCCGATTATTTATCACGGAGTGTTTGGGCACGGCTTGTTTCAGTCCATTTATCCTACGCCGCAGTCGGAGATTGCGGCTTATGTGAGCAGCATTGAGTGGGTGGTTTTGACGGGGATTATGGCGATTTTGGGGGTGCCGTTGGAGAAGCTCCGGATTTTGCCGATGGCGATGTTTGGGGCCACGTTCCTTGTGGCGTTGAGTTACATGATGAATGCGCGGATTGAGCGCGGATTTGATACGGTGCGGGCGCGTCTGTTGGTGGGGATGTTGGCTTTGTTGCAACCGTTGACGCGTGGTTGGGCGCGTTATTTTACGTGGCTGAGGTACAAGCACACGCCGCGGAAGGTGATTAACACGCCGGAGGCATTGGCACCGGGGCCGCGTCGATCGGGGTCGAGGAAGTTGACCTTTTGGAATGAGACGGGCAAGGGGCGTGAGCAGTTACTGACGGAAGTCTTTGCCTTGCTGGAAGCGGAGGGGTGGCGTTACTCGGCGGATACGGGGTGGAAGGATTGGGATGTTCAGATTTATGGGCACCAGTTTTGGACGGTGCAGTTGCGTTCGGTGACGGAGTATCATGGTGGACCGAAGTGTTTGACGCGTGTGCATTTAAAGTCGCGTCCTGTGGTGACGACGGTGATGTTGCATTACGCGGTGGGGTTGGTTTTTGCGTACCGTTTTCTTTTCTTGGACCGAGTGGATCGGATTGCTTGGGCGGTTTGGGGAGTGACGTTGTTTTGGTTTTTCCTCAGGTCATTGAAGCTGCGTCGGCGGATTGCTGATTTGGTGGTGGCGGCTGGGCAGCGGTGCGAACTGGGGTTGGTTGTGAAAAAGGGTAATCCTGCGTCGCGACCGGTCGCGGAATCGTCTTCATCTGAGAGTTCGGAAGGTGAGGCTGGTGGTGAGTCGGAGGAGAAGAAAGGGTGAGTCACCAGCTTGCCGATTACCGGTTTGAGTTGCCGCAGGAGCTTATTGCATCGCGTCCTGCGGAGCGTCGGCGGGATGCGCGGATGATGGTGGTGAATCGAGCGACGCGGACGTGGGAGCATCGTCAGTTTACGGATTTCGCGGGTTACGTTCAGGACGGTGATTTGGTGGTTTTGAATAACAGTCGCGTGATTCGTGCGCGGCTGTTTCCGGAGCGTCCGGTGGAGGAGATTTTGTTACTGGAGCCGCTGGGTGGGACGCGTTGGCGGTGCATGGTTCGTCCGGGCAAGCGGATGCGATTGGGAGATAGTTGTCGTGTGGCGGGAACGGTAGCGCGAGTGGTGGAGGTGGAGTCTACGGGGGAGCGTGTGGTTGAGTTTTCCGAGGCGCCTGATTTGGGGGCGTATGGGGAGTTGCCATTGCCGCCTTACATGGAGCGGCGTGCGGATGCGATGGATGATGAGCGGTATCAGACGGTGTATGCGACGGAGGAGGGTTCTGTTGCGGCACCGACGGCGGGGTTGCACTTTGATGCGGAGCTATTGGCATCGGTCCCGCATACGTTTGTGACATTACATGTTGGAGCGGGGACGTTTCGTCCGGTTCAGGTTGCGGATGTGCGGGAGCACCGGATGCACACGGAGCGATTTGTGGTTTCGGAGGAGACGGCGGGGCGGGTTGAAGCGGCTCGTCGGGTGATTGCGGTGGGGACGACGACGGTGCGGGTGTTGGAGAGCGTTGCGGACGGGGAGGGACGTGTTCTGGCGGGGGCGGGTGAGACGAACATTTTTATTCGTCCACCGCACGCGTTTCGGGTGGTGGACGCGTTGCTGACGAACTTCCATTTTCCGGAGTCGACCCTGTTGATGTTGGTGTCTGCGTTTGCGGATCGGGAGCTGATGTTGGCGGCGTATGAGGACGCGGTTCGCGAGCGGTACCGATTTTTCAGTTATGGCGACTGCATGCTGATTTTGTGAGTTTTTTTGGGTGGTATTGACTGCTGCTTAGCAGGGGCTAGTGGTTGGGGATGAAAGTGTTGTTTGGGAGTTTGATTGCTTTGGTGATTGTGGTGCTGATTGCGGCGTGTGGCGGTGGGCGGGGTGGGTACGCGACTCCGGATTACAAGGTGGTTGAGCGTGCAGATGGATTGGAGGTGCGCGATTATCCTCCGCTTGTGTTGGTTGGGGTGTCTGCCTTGGGGAAGAAGGGGGATGACGGGGCGTTCATGCGATTGTTTCGTTACATTTCTGGCCGCAATGAAAGCGGCACAAAGATTCCGATGACGACTCCGGTGTTGATGCGGGCGGACGGCGTTGGGAGTGAGCGTTCGATGGCCTTTGTGATGCCAGCAAAGATGGGCGCGCAAGAGGTGCCGAAGCCTTCGGATGAGGCCTTACGGTCGGCGGT
>JACCEC011808055.1_pt1 | contig 15100 bp, 4 predicted proteins | sample 7450121 | NCBI WGS metagenome assembly JACCEC01 (sample SAMN15323455, study PRJNA562643) | freshwater metagenome | isolation source: river surface water | place: USA:Blue River Watershed | collected 2017-08-18 | reverse complement strand
TTTTTTGCGAGCTGTGCTAAAGAGACAAGTGTTTCTCCTTTGGACCAAAGCAAAGTGTACTTAACTGGGGTAGGTGCAACACCTACCAAGTGGTATTTAACGAGCTATGTATCTACGGCTACGGTGCTTCCCTTAAACTATGCTCAAAAGCGTTACTTTAAAACATTTGGCGCTAATAATTTTTACAAAGACAGTGATGGCTTTGTAGGATCATGGGATATGCCAAGCACGGAGCAGCTTATTGAGCGCTACGTAAACTATCCATCAGGCGCACCTGCCACACAGTCTTACAAGATTGTTTCCATTACAGCTACTAATCTCATCATTTTACACGATTACAATGGTACACCAATCACAGCGGTTTATACTGCGGGTAACTAGTTTTATACTTGTGCTACTATGTTGTCAAAGCCTTAGTGCACAAAACGTTAATCCTATCAGCACCGTATTTAGTATTGGTGCTGTTGGCAATTCAGGAACTACCACGCCTACATTTTCTGGCCCGGTGGTACTAGACGCTTCGTCTTGTATCAAGCTTTACAGTGGGTTAAACACCTACAATGCTACCACGCCAGGTTTATTTGTGAGTAGTTGTATTGTACCTGCCTTTACAAATTCAAAGTTGCAACTCATTTGTTATCCTAACCCAGTAACCACAACGGTATGGGTTAAAACAGCAGAGCCTGTAATGGAAAGTTCTGCCACCGTATCATTAGCACTCATAGGAGCAGATGGTAAAACAGTAGGAGCGTACAATACAAGTGTAGCACAGTTAAGTGCTGGCTACGCCATCAATGTTGCGAGTAAAGCAGCAGGCATTTATTATATCCGCTATAAATCAAATACCCAAACCGGAGATTTAAAAATCATAAAAGTTAATTAACAGGTACCCACTAATAACAAAGTTTATGTTAAAGAAAGTTATTCAATCAGCGTTACTTCTAGTTGTTTTATTTACAACAGTACAATCGTATGCACAGGTTAGTCAAGCACCTGATGGTATTCAGTTTCAGGCGTTAGCTACAGATGCTAATGGACACCCTGCGGCAGGTAGAGTGATCTACGTTAAAGACGCCATCATTGCTAAAACAGCAACCGGTACAATCGTGTACTCAGAAACTTTTAAAGTAACCGCATCCTCTGCTGGTATCTTTACCATCGTACTTGGTAAGGGAACTTACGCTAGTGGTGTAAGCAGTATTGCTAATATAGACTGGGCTAACGGGCCTTTCTTTTTAAATTTAAAGATAGCCGTTGAGCCAACAGTGCCAACATCAAGTTGGAATGTAAACAATGAATACGTAGACCTGGGTACTTCACAGTTTTGGAGTGTGCCTTACGCACTCTATGCAGGTAATGTAAAAGGAGCTGATGGTAAGTTAAACACTTCAGACACCGCGGCAATGCTTAAGCCATATTTTACTGCTATTAACTTAAAAGCAAATATAGAATCACCAACATTTACTGGTACTGTATCTGGTATCACCAAAGCTATGGTAGGTCTTGCTAACGTAGACAATACAAGTGATTTAGATAAACCAATATCTACCGCTACACAAACAGCACTTGATTTAAAAGCAAATACAACTGATGTTAATACAGCTTTAAACTTAAAAGCAAACGTGAGTGATGTAAATACGGCACTTGCATTAAAAGCAAATACTGCTGATGTAAATACTGCGCTAGCACTAAAAGCAAATTCTGCAGATGTAGATGCGGCACTTGTATTAAAAGAATTACTTGCAAATAAAAGTGTTAATGTAACAACTGATGCAGCTTCAGATTCAAAGTATCCAAGTGTAAAATCTATCAAAACTTATGTGGATGCACAAGTTGCTGGTGCAACAATTGCTGATGCAAGTGCTAGTGTAAAAGGTAAAATCCAATTAGGAGGAGACTTAGCAGGTAACGCTGCTGCGCCTACTGTTCCTGGTTTGCAAGCCAAAGAGAACCTCTCAAATAAAAGTGAAAGCGTTTCGACAGATGGAACTTCAAATACTAAATATCCAACTGTAAAATCTGTAAAAGATTACGTAGATGCTATGATTGCAGCGATTCCAGCTCCAAGACCCACAGCACTTGCTACAGATGAATTTGTAGCTTCAGCTGGTCAAACAGCGTTCACATTAACGCACATACCTTCAAGTAAGGTAAGCATGTTTGTAAATGGAATTCGCATTCCAAATGCAGCTTATAGCTTTGTTGGTTCAGCATTAACTTTTGATGCAAATAATAACGGTTCACACAGTTTAGTGGCTGGTGATCGTGTGCAGTTTGATTATAGTTATTTAGATAACTAATTAATGGTTACGTACCTCCAAGCATAGACAACTTATCATTTCAATGAATTTATTTTAGATGAGACATATCATTAGAATCTTTATTTTACTTATATTAAGTGCAACTACTTATGCTCAAAATAATTATTATTGGGTAGGTGGTTCTGGTAACTGGAGTGATTTGACACATTGGTCAACAACTTCAGGTGGAAGTGTCTTTCATTCAGTATTACCTAGAACAACAGACAATGTAATATTTGACGCTAATTCATTTAATGCAGCCAATCAAATTCTTACAATTAATGTTAAGGCTGAGTGTAACAATATGAATTGGACGGGTGTAACTAATACACCTAAATTACGAGTTAATAATGGTTGGGGTGATGGTTTAAATATTTATGGCTCACTAACTTTCGTTGCTGGTATGACAACTGAATTTAGTGTACCAACTTATTTTAGATCTACCGCAACAGGTAAAACTATAACAATGGCTGGTAAGCGTATTATGTGGGCTTACTTTGAAGGCGTTGGTGGTGGGTGGACATGTCAAGATGATTTTTATGCTGGAGAGGGCGTTTTCTTAACGAACGGCACTTTAAATACAAATAACAAAGCATTTGCAGCTTATTACTTTAGTTCAAACAATAATAATGTAAGAACATTAAATATTGGTTCATCTGCTATAACACTTTGGTATGGACAGCCTTGGGATATTAGAGGTAATAATTTAACGTATATTTCTAACGGCGCAAACTTCACTTGTACAAACGGAACTTTTTACGGAGGTAATTATAATTATAACGATATTACTTTTAGCGAAAATGGTACGATTGAAACAAATAATGGCACAACGTTCAACAATGTTGTTTTCACAAAAGATGGGACAGTTAATGGAAACCATACTTTTAATAATTTAACATTTGGTAAAAATGCCACAATCAATGGTAGTAATACTTTCGCTAATTTAACATTAGGCGCAGGTTCTACAAATACATTAGCTGCATCAAGTACACAGACTATAACAGGAAATTTTTCAACATCAAGTTCATGTGTTGCTTTTACTACAATATCTTCTAGCAGCAATACTGTTCCAGCAATCATTAGCAAGGCCACTGGTTCGGTGTCTTTAAATTTTGCAAGCATTAATAATATTACTGCAACTGGTGGTGCAACTTTCTCTGTAAACAATGCTTTAAATTCTGGTACAAATGCAGGATGGAATGTCACACCTGCAGTTGGTAGAAATCTATATTGGATAGGAGGAACAGGCAACTGGGGTGATGGAGCACATTGGTCATTAACAAGTGGTGGGCCTGCTTTAAACTGTATACCAATTTCATTAGATAACGTATTTTTTGATGCCAATTCTTTTACAGCTGCGGGACAAATCGTGACTGTGAATGTAAAAGCAAGTTGTAACAATATGAATTGGACGGGTGCGACTAATACCCCAAAACTTCGTGTAAATAATGCTTGGGCAGATGGCTTAAATATATATAGCTCTCTAACTTTTATACCAGACATGACCACAGAATTTAGTGTGCCAACATACTTTAGATCAACTGCTTCTGGTAAAACAATTACCATGGCAGGTCAACGAATAATGTGGGGATACTTTGAAGGTGTTGGTGGTGCTTGGACTTTTCAAGATGATTTTTATGCTGGAGAAGGAGTTTTCTTAAATAATGGAACTTTAAATACAAATAATAAGGCGTTTTCTGCCTACTATTTTAACTCGAATAACAATAATGTTAGAACACTTAATTTAGGATCTTCATTGGTTACTTTATGGTATGGTCAACCTTGGGATATTAGAGGGACCAACCTTACCTATATTTCTAATGGTGCAAATTTTAATTGTAGAGATGGTGGCTTTTATGGTGGAAACTACAATTATAATAACATTACATTTAGTGAAAACGGAAGTATCTATACTGACAATGGAACAACTTTTAACAATGTCATTTTCGAAAAAGATGGTGCTATTTATGGTAACCATACTTTAAATAGTTTGACATTTGGTAAGCATGCTACTATAAATGGCAATAATACCTATGGTAATTTAACTTTAGGAGGTAGTGCTAATACAAATTTAGAAGGAGGTACAACACAAACAATTACTGGAAATTTTGTTTCGAATAGTTCATGTACTGGTATTTCGAATATTGCATCAACTAATAGTACTCCAGCAATAATTAGTAAAGCTTCTGGATCTGTTGCATTGAGTTACGTTACCTTAAACAATATTACTGGTACAGGAGGAGCAACCTTTACAGCTGCATTTGCACAAGCATTTGGCACAAATGCTGGATGGACAATAACTGGTTCATCTCCAAGAAATTTATATTGGATTGGCGGTTCTGGTAATTGGGGTGATGGGTCGCATTGGTCATTAACAAGTGGCGGACCTGCTGTTAATTGTATTCCTAATTCATTGGATAATGTATACTTTGATGCTAATTCATTTACAGCAACTGGCCAAACAGTTAATGTCAATGTAAAAGCAGACTGTAACAATATGGATTGGACTGGGGTTAAATTTTTGCCTAAACTAAGAGTGTATAACAATTGGAATGATGGTTTAAATATTTATGGCTCACTTACTTTTAGTCCATCAATGACTACTGAATTTGGGGTGCCAACATTTTTTAGATCCACAGCAACTGGAAAAACCATTACAATGAATAACCAGCGCATCATGTGGGCTTATTTTGAAGGCGTTGGAGGTGGCTGGACTTTGCAAGATAATTTTTATGCTGGCGAAGGTGTGTTTTTAACCAATGGTGTTTTAAATACAAATAATAAGGACTTTACAGTTTATTATTTTAGCACAAACAATAATAATGTTCGAACTTTAAATATAGGATCATCTAAAGTAACAGTTTGGTATGGACAACCATGGGATGTAAGAGGTAATAATTTAACTTACATTTCAAATGGCGCGAAATTTACTTGTAGTGGTGGTGCTTTTTATGGTGGTAATTATAATTACAGTGACATTTCTTTTTCTGAAAATGCACAGTTAATTGGTGATAATGGAACTACATTCCGTGATGTTGTTTTTTCAAAAGAAGGGGTGTTATACGGTAATCATACTTACAATAATGTGTCTTTTGGAAAAAATGCAACTATAAATGGAAATAGTACATTTAATGATCTTGTGTTTTTCCCTGGAACAACCAATACTTTTGAAGCAAACACAACACAAACTATCACTGGTGAAATGATTGCTGTTGGTACTGGAAGTTTCCCTATCATACTTAGATCAAGCACTGGAACTGCTGCAACATTATCAAAATCTTCTGGAACTGTATGTATGGATTTTGTAAAAATTCAAAATCTAACAGGGACAGGTGGCGCAGTATTTAATGGTGGTGTATTAACACATAGTGAAAATTTAGGTGGCAATACAAATATTTTATTTACTGGAGGTTGTACTTTGCCGTTATCCCCTTTAGCAGTTTTAAGTTCTCCGTTAATTCCAACTGCAATTTGTGGATCAAATACATTTAGTTATACTTCAACAAGTTTAAGTCCTAATACTACCTATACCTGGACTAGACCAGCAGTTACAGGAATTTCAAATATTACAAAATCAGGTGTTGGTGCAACTATCAATGAGATTTTAATTAATACTACTTCTGCTCCAATTACAGTAACATATCAAATTACTTTAACTTCTAGAGGTGTACCAAATACGCAAAATGTAAACGTACTTGTTAAAGAAGCAGCAGTTGTAACAGGTGCTTCTAGTTTATATAATGGTCTTACTACATCTTATACAGGATCTGGCACACCAGCTGCGAGTTTAGTATGGCAGTCAAGTGATCCAAGTAAGGCAACTATAGATGCAAATGGAGTTTTGACAGCATTGAATAAAGGATATACCAATGTGATTTACACTGATAATAGAGGATGTTTTGGAATTAAAAAGGTTCTTGTTGTAGTTGAAAATCCAATGGATAAAATTGATTTACCAACAACTAATTCTGCAGCGGCATATTCTCTTCGTTTATTAAGTAGCACCTATACAGGACCAGCTATTCAGGTTAGAAGAAGTAATGATGATGCTACAATGGATATTGGGTTTACCAATAATGGAAACTTAGACCAAACAGCTTTATTGAATTTTGTTGGATATTACAATGGCTTTATCAGTATCTGGTATGATCAGAGTGGGTTTGGTAGAGATGCTGAACAATTAGATTATAATCAACAACCACGATTGGTTGAAAATGGCGTTATTGAAACCAAGAACGGAAAACCAACTATTTATTTTGATAGTAAAAATTTAATTACTGCTCCTTTCCGCGGGTACAATTCTGGTTTCATGTTTAATATTGTTGGTGGTGTTAAAGTAAATACAGGTGGTATAACATTTGGAACAAAAACCAATAACAATATTGCGCATCCCATAGATTATTATGACAATAATTTCATGGTAGGCTCTGGAAATAATTATACAAATTGGAACCCAACTGTTGGTATTAATGAAGCTGCAGGATTTTCTCAATGGACATATGCAGGTAGTACAACAACAGCCTTTGCCTATAGAAATGGTACTATAAACTTGGCACCTCAAGTGCCTAATGCTTATGGTGATCGTGTATCTTCATTGACATTAGCAACAAGAGAAGATAGAGGTACGCGTTTAAACGGATGGATGTCTGAATTTGTGACCTTTGGTAGTCCTTTAGGTGTTGCAAACAGAGAAAACATAGAATTAAACCAAGGGGCTTACTATGGTATTGGTGTTACTTCTTCTAGAACAACATTTACGGTACAGCCATCTGCTGGCACACAAACAATTTGTACCGGTGGGTTTGCAGAACCGCTTACAGCAACTGCAACAGGTTTAAACATTACTTATCAGTGGTATGTAAATACAACAGCAACTAACACAGGCGGTGTTTTAATAGATGGCGCAACTGGATCAAGCTATACACCTGTAATTAATGCTGCAGGTACAAAATATTACTATGTAGTTGCAACTGGAACAAATGGTATTCAAACAAGTAATGTTTCGGGTGCCATTGTAACCACAGCTGTTCAGGCTGCTGTGATTACTGTTCATCCTTCTGCAGCTACTCAAATTGCATGTAACCCAACGCTAGTATCAGCGCTACAACTTACTGCAACTGGATCTGGATTAACATATCAATGGTATCAGAATACTGCAAATAATTATGTTGGATCAACTATAGTAGCCGGCGCTACATCAAATACTTATACGCCAACTTCAGCTGAAACCAAATATTATTATGCAATTGTTACAAATACTGCTGGTTGTAAAACTTTAAGCGGACTATCTGGTGCAAATAATGTATCTCCAGCTATAAGTACAACACCATCAACTTTTGACAAAGCGCTTAAATTTGACGGAACAAATGATCATGTTGTTGTAACAAACAATATTACTGGCACTAATAATTTTTCATTTAACTTTTGGATGAATCCATCTGCAACATCAAATGTTAAAGTATTTTCGTCAGCTAATTTAGAAGTTTGTGTATGTAATAATGTAATTGAAGTATGGACGCCTGGTGGAAGTGGGTCTGGAGGAACAATAACTGCTAATCAATGGAAAAAAATTACACTTGTATACAACAACCCTGTTGCCAGTGTTTATATTGATGGTGTATTTGCATTTACATTTAATACAACATCTATTGCAAATAGCCTAACATCTTTTAAAATTGGTAAACACTCTAGTTCAGATTGTTGCTATTTTACTGGTATGTTAGATGAAATGAGTTTTTGGAATAAAACGCTAACTAATACTGAAATACAATCTATTGGTACTGCTCCATTAACTGGATCAGAGCCTAATTTATTAGCTTACTATAATTTTAATAGTACATCTGGAACAACATTAACTGACAATTCTGGATTAGGACATAACGGTACACTAACAAATTTTGCCTTATCAGGGTCTAATTCTAATTGGGTAAGTAATACCAATACTGTACTTCCATATGCTGGTGCAAATTATTTATTAGATAAAGCAGGATTAAATAAACCTGCAGCTGCTGCATATTCATTACGTAAATTAAGTAGTTGTTATGCAGGCTTTGCAATACAAGTGAGAAGAAGCTCTGATAATACAACTCAAAATATCGGATTTACTGCTGCAGGTGATTTAGATACTACTGCATTAAAAACTTTTGTAGGAGTAAATGATGGCTTTATAACAAAGTGGTACGATCAAAGTGGTAAAGGAAAAGATGGTATTCAGGCAAATGCTTCAAATCAGGTACGCATTATGAATGCTGGTGTTATTGATATGTATGGAAATCGACCTGCACTTCAAGGATTGGGTTCTCAAGCTGTTGAACTTCCAAATGGAACAGTACCTGTAGGAAATAGCAATTATACACTTACTTATGCCATGAACGTGACAGGTGATCCTGGAAATTTTGGTATCATTGGTTCTGGTGATTATGGTTCAGGAAATAGAGTAATTGCAGTTAGAACCAACGGTAACAACCAAATGATTAATTATTGGTGGAGTAATGACTTGTATTCTGATGTGCCTAGTATGAAGGGCACACTTAGAATCATGTCTCATACGTATAATAATGCTGTTGGCCGTAAATTTTATGACGGTGGTGTATTTAAAAACGGAGATGGTTCTACAGGGCTAAATAATACTGCTGCTAATAATACTTTATTTAAAACAGTTGGTGGCGAGTATTTTGTAGGTAAAATACCTGAGGTATTCATTTTTGATGAATTACTTTCTGTTGCAGAAAGAGAGCAAGTTGAAAGTAACATGTCTGCATATTATAACGTTTCAGTAACAACAACAGGTACTAGAATAGCTTTACAACCTAGTTCAGAAAATCAAACAGCATGTTTAGGCGGAAGTCCTAATGCATTATTTGTTGTAGCAAACGGAAGTAACCTACGCTACCAATGGTATAAAAATACTAGTGCAACTACTGCCGGTGCAACTTTAATTTCTGGTGCTACACAAGCTTACTACAGTCCTGTAGAAACAGTAGCAGGTGATTATTATTACTATGTGGTTGTAACAGGATCAGATGCAACTATTACCAGTAGCTTATCAGGGAAAATTTCAATTAATAATACCCAAGCTGCGGTGATTACTACACAGCCAAATCCTGCTTCTCAAATTATTTGTACAGGTGCAACAGCAACACCGTTAGCTGTAGTTGCAACTGGAACAGGATTAACTTATCAGTGGTATAAAACATTAATTTCAAGAAATTTTAATGGCGATGCTATTGCGGGTGCAACAACTGCTACTTATACTCCAGCTACTAATGTTAATGGCGCAAGCTTTTATTATTATGTAGTGGTGTCTAATGCAGACGGATGTTCTGTTAATAGTAATATTAGTGGTAACATCGCAGTAGGTACCTTATTGGATAAGTCTGGTGCAACCATCAGTGCAGATTATGCATATTCATTAAGGCAATTAAGTTCTTGTTATACAGGTAGCGCTGTTCGTGTAAGACGAAATTCTGATAACCAAGAAATCAATATTGGATTTGATGCTAACGGAAATTTAGATACTGCAGCTTTAAAAATATTTGTTAATGCAAGTGGAAATTCTTCTATCAATTCAAGAGTAGGTGTTAATAAATTTGCTAATGAAGTAACAACAGCTAATGAGCTCGTAAATATTTACGGGAAACTTGGTAATGGAGAGGGCGTTACTAAATATGGTGAAGCCTTTACTGTAACTCCACCATTAGTTCCTGAAAATGCTTTTATTACAACTTGGTTTGATCAATCTGGGAATGGAAAAGATTTAACACAACAACAAACCTCTTGGCAACCTCAAATTGCTTTCGATGGCAACATGAAGTATATTGGGGGACGTCCAGCAATTGACTTTAATAATAGTAAAGGAGTTTATTTTAATAATTCTAATCAGGTAAAATTAAATAGCGTAATTGCAATTGTAGAATCTGAAAATGATAATTATAACAACTATCATGCAATTCTTGATGGAACGAATAGTAGACTTGGCGGTTTATTAGAGGCTGGAAATATAGTATTTCACGGCAACAGATATCCTACTAGCTTGTGGAGAAATGGTTCAAGTATTCCTACTAATAGTAGTTTGAGCCCTGTAAAACAACCTATTATATACGCATACAATACTTACACTGATTTAGTGAATGGTCTTTGTATTGGTAACTATGATGGTGGTGGCGGCGGTGGTGCTGCAAAAGAAGCCGAGGCGATTGGTTTTGCTTCTGAATTATCTGCACAAAACCGAAGTGCCATTGAAGCTAATATGGCTGTTTATTATGGCTTGCAAACAGGTATTATCACACATCCAGATACAACTAAACAAATTAATTGTGTAGCTAGTACCCCAACTGCACTTACCGTTGTTGCTAAAGGATTACAATTAAGATATCAGTGGTACAGTAATACCACCAAATCTAATCTAGGTGGAACTCTTTTAGCTGGTGAAACAAATGCGAGCTACGTTCCTTCTTCTACAACACCTGGTATCAAATATTATTATGTAGTTGTTAGTGGTTCTGCTGGTGCTGATGTTACAAGTAACGTTTCTGGTGCTATTAGTACCAATGCACTTGCCATTAATATTACGTCACAGCCTTCTGGTGCAATACAATCTGTGCCACAATGTGGCAATGCGAATCCATTAACAGTTGTGGCAACAGGCACAGACCTTACCTATAAGTGGTACTATACAACCACCAATGGAAATACAGATGGAAAAGAAATCACTGGAGCAACTACAAATTCATACATACCTGATGTAGCAGGTGAATACTACTATTATGGTGTGTTGTCTAGTTTAGGTTGTAGCTTGGCTACCAATGCTTCTGGCTTAACCACAATCTTAACTAAGCCTTTAGATTTAGCTGGTTTACCAAATTCTGTTCAGCCATATGTTGCTTATTCTGTTAGAAAAGTGAGTTCATGTTACACCGGAAAATTAATTAAGGTAAGACGTAGTTCTGATAACACATTGTTAGATATTGGCTTCTTACCAAGTGGTGTACTTGATACTACAGCATTATTAAATTTTGCAGGAACAGGAAATGCGTTTGTATACAAATGGTATGATCAGTCTGGCAGAAGAAATGATATGCTGCAGGAGTTAAATGCATATCAACCACAAATTGTATTTAATGGAACTGTAAAACATATTGGATCTAAAGTAGCGGTTGACTTTGCTGGCCAAAAAGGTTTGATATTTAGAGAATCTCAAATTAGTATCAACCAGGTTATTACAGCAATTGAATCTGAAAATGATGTCTATACAGGTTATCACGCAATGCTTGATGGAACCAATAGCAGACTTGGTGGTTTAACTGAAAACTATAACACCACGTTCCACGGCAATAGGTATCCTACTGCATTGTGGAGAAATGGAGTAAGCCTTGCTACAAACGCTTCATTAGCTCCAGTAAAAAATACAATTATTTGTTCTTATACAACCTATACCGATCAAGTAAATGGTTTATGTATTGGTAATTATGATGGAAACAATAGCTATGGTGGAGGTGCCATGCAATCAGAAATATTCGCTTTCCCTTCTGTATTATCAGATGCAGATAGAGCTGCCGCAGAAAATAATATGGGTGGTTATTTTGGACTAGAAACAAAAATTATTACGCAACCTGATACAACATCCCAAGCACGTTGTCAGAATATTCCTGCACAAGCAATTAGTGTTGTAGCAAATGGTATGAATACTACTTATCAATGGTATTCAAATACAACAAATAGTAACACAGGTGGTACACTTATTGCAGGAGCAACTTCAAGTACCTACACACCGCTAACAACAGCTGGTGGAACTTTATATTACTATGTTGTTGTAACAGGAAATATTGGTACGGTAACGAGTGCCGTTTCTGGTGCTGTAACCGTAACTGTTCCAACTACTGTGATTAGTGCACAACCTAGTGCTGCTGGAGAAACTGTAACTGTTTGTGGAGCAGTTAATGTAACAAATTTATCATTCACAGCAACAGGTCCTGCTTCAACTTATCAGTGGTATAGTAATACTTCTAGTAGTAATTCAGGTGGTACAATTATAAGTGGTGCAACCAATACCGTTTATACACCAAATATAGAAGGCCCAAGCTACTATTATGCAGTGATCACTACAGGTGTTTGTGTACTTCCAACAAACCCTTCAGGCTTAGTTACAATTACATATTCTCCACTTGATAAATTAGGAGTATTAACAGAATCTTCTGCTGCTGCATTTGGTTTACGTTTATTAACTACTTGTTATCAAGGGAAAGCCGTTAAAGTAAGACGTAGTTCTGATAATGCGATGTTGGATATTGGTTTCAAAGTAAATGGCGATTTAGATGATGCCGCTCTTACAGCCTTCATTGGTAGTAGTGATGGTTATGTTGTTAAGTGGTATGATCAAAGTGGAACAGGACTTGATGCAGTTCAAGCAGACGAAACCAAACAACCAAGAATTGCAACTGCTGGTGTGATTAACAGGCAAAATGGTAAGCCAACTATTTTGTACGATGGCTCAGATGATCATCTAAAATTAACTTCTTGGAATAGAGGTACAAATGCAACAGGATTTATTGTATTTAAACCAACTGCATCTGAAACCAACACTGTAGCACTTTGGGAATTTGGTTCTAATTCAGATGCAGCATATTGGGCAGGTGGTGGAAATACTATTTATGATGGTTTTGGAACCAATAATAGACGCTCAGTATCTTCTCCTCTCGATTTAGATCAGCAAACAAATCTAACAACAGTTCAAATTAATAATAATAAATCTGAATACTGGTTAAATGGTAATCCTTTAATGAGTCCAGAAAATATTTCTGTAGATTGGTCAGGTACACCAACAATCGGTGGCGTTAGTAATGGACTTCGTTGGGCTGGTTCTATAAGCGAATTAATAGTTTATAATAAAGCATTAAACGATATTGATCGTCAAAATATAGAAGGAAGTGCTGGAACTTATTACGGTGTTGCTGGAGTAACAGGCATAGTTACACAACCTGCAACTAGTAATCAAAGTAATTGTATCGGAAATCCAACTTCGGGTATTTCTGTGAGAGCTAAAGGTATTAATTTAACATTCCAATGGTATAAAAATACCAGCAACTCAAACACAGGAGGAACTCTAATATCTGGTGAAACTAAGAGTACCATTTATCCTTCTAGTACTACAACAGGTTCTACTTATTATTATGTTGCCGTAACTGGATCTGATGGCTTAACTGTTGTAAGTAACACTTCTGGAATGGTTACCATTAATCCTCAACCTGCTAGTGGTTATTGTGTAGTAAGAGATGGGTTGGCTGTACATTTGTCTGCAAATGATCCAGCATCATATCCAGGTACCGGAAATACATGGTTTGATATTAGTGGTAATGGTAAAGATTTTATATTAGAAAATACACCAACATTTAGTAGTAACGGCGGCGGATCCTTTACTTTTGATGGCAGCAATCAATATGTTAGATCTGCTCAGCGAATACCTGCTACAGGAACTAGTAATGCATCAGTATCTTGGGCGGCTTGGGTTAGTCCAAATGCTAACCAGGGTAATATAATATCTATGTCTTCTGAGGTTTCAGATGGTGGATGGAATATGCCTCCAGTAGCGGCAAGTGGGCAGAAATTTAGAGGTAAAGTTTGGAGTAATAATTATTTGTTTTCTCAGCAAAATTATACCCTTAATAGGTATTATTATGTGGTACTTGTATTTGATGCACAAAATCAAACACAAAAACTTTATGTTAACGGTGTACTGCAAGACTCTCAAAATGGTGTAGGGTATAGTTCAAGTGGCGTTGATAATACTTTCTTTATTGCGAAAGGTAATCCTGGGGCAGATAATGAAGGAAATTTAAATGGTAAAATAGGAGAAATCCAGATTTACACAAAACCACTAACAATTGCAGAGGTTCAGCAAAACTTTAATGCTTCAAAAGCACGATTTGGATTGTAACGAAAAGTTGAAATATACTTAAAACTCCCTAGATGATTTACTTGGGATGATTGGCTAACTGCTGGTCATCCCATTTTTTTATCCTTCATACCCGTCATCATCTAATAAGTCGTTTCCATCTGCAGCAGCTGTAGCTAACTCATCGCAGCGGTTATTGTATTTGTTATCTGCGTGACCTTTAACCCAAACAAATTTGATGGTAAAATCTTTGGCGAGGGCTGCATAGGTTAGCCAGAGGTCTTTGTTTTTTTTACCTCCTTTAAAATTGGTTTTAATCCAGTTGTCGAGCCATTTTTTTTCGACACTATTTACAATGTACTGGCTATCGGTATAAATGGTAATAGGAATGTTTTTTTTGGTAACCGCCATAAGTGCTTGAATCACACCCATAAGTTCCATGCGGTTGTTGGTCGTGTACTTGTAACCACCCCAAAGCTCTTTTACTTTGTCTCCCCAAATGAGTATAGCACCATAGCCTCCATTGCCTGGGTTGCCTCTCGATGAACCGTCTGTGTAAATTACAAGGGGGTGTGCTTTTTTCTCCGTCATAGTAGGGCCTAAAAATACGTTCTTTTGTCTTTTTTATTATATTTAAGTATGCTATATGATTATATAATTATTGGAGCAGGCTCGGCTGGCTGTGTTTTGGCAAATCGATTGTCAGAAAACCCGGCTACAAAAGTACTTTTAATAGAAGCGGGCGGCCCCGATTCTAAAATGGAAATTAATATACCAGGGGCTTATTCAAAATTAAATCATACAGAAGTTGATTGGGCATTTTGGACAGAACCTTCCGAAGCAATTGACAATAGAAAATTATTTATACCGCGCGGAAAAGTGCTTGGGGGTTGTAGTGCCACCAACGCCA
>JACCEC013221777.1_pt1 | contig 15105 bp, 14 predicted proteins | sample 7450121 | NCBI WGS metagenome assembly JACCEC01 (sample SAMN15323455, study PRJNA562643) | freshwater metagenome | isolation source: river surface water | place: USA:Blue River Watershed | collected 2017-08-18 | reverse complement strand
ATCTTGTTCTTCATTTAAAAAATCACTATTTATCAATGATTTCATTGATTCATTAAATGCTTTCTTCTTATAATGGTTTATTAATCCCCGGTGTCTCATTAGTTCAATATCTTTATTATAATAATCTTTACGCCTTTTCTTAATTTCTTGATTATTTTTTTTATAAGCATTCCTATGTGCTAATTTATTATATTCTTTTCTATAATATGCTCGATATTTATTTCTTTCTTCAATTTCAGGATCAGTCAGACCAGAATTGCCTAGATGGCTAAGACTATATTCAATTTCGTGCGCATTTTTATCAAATTTCTTTGCCATATTCTGGATAACTATTGTTCGAATATCATTATATGAAAGATTTTTTGGAACAGCATCTTCAAGTAAATGAATATCACTCATTATATATTAGTTATACATTTTACGAACTGTTTTTCTCTTATATTTTTTCCCTAAATATTTTTTATTTTTTTTAACAGATTTTTGTTTTCCACCTTCATATGTCATATCAATATTATTATCCGTCTCACAATTTAAATGTTGACTAGATTCTTCTCGAATATTTTTCAAATTCTGTCTTTTTAAAAATTTTTGGTATTCAGTTTTATATTCATTTCTTATTTCAATTTCCGGTTCCGTCAAACCAGTATCTGTTTTATTATTCACAATATATGTTATCTTTGGTATATCAATATTGTATTTGCTCGCTAAATCTTGTATTATTTTTTGTATTCTTTGTTTTTTTATTTTATAGTTTTCTTTTTTTCTTGCTTTACATTCTGGCGATCTAAAATATTTATTTCGCACAGCTCGATACTGTGGGGTTGCTTGTAATATTTTCATTTTTTCTTTACTTTCCGGCCGTTCAGTATATTTTTTTCGATAATCCTTATATTTTTGCGTTTGATGATATTTTTTTACAGCATCTTTGTATGCTTGTGTTTTTTGGTATGCTTTGACTTGCGCCAATTTTCTAGCTTTTTTGTCTTTGGCCGACTCTGCTACAATCGGCTCTTCTTCAAACTGTTCATTTTGGTGTAAAGCATCATATAAAAAATCTATATCTTCTTGTGAAATATTATCTAATTCTTCATTTGAAAAAATATCTTGAAGAATAGTTGCATCTTCTTCTAGAAGTGTATCGTCATTATCATCATCCATAAATAAACTTATCCTATATTATTACACAAAATAATTATTATAGTAATAATTATTTCCAGATTCAACTCAAAATGTAGAACGCTTGGTGCTCATCATTTTCCATAACTGATTTGCCAATCAACGTAAATCCACATTTACCAGCCATATTCAAAATATCTTTCTCACTTTCCATATAAAGTTTGCGTTCATTTTGACGTACTTTTTGTGTTGCTCCATCCGTAAATGTTTCGACAAATGACGCACACTTGTTACATATATCATATTTTGCGTTATAATTGAAATTATCAAATTCAACTTCCGTGCGAACAATGCGTTTGTCCGCATACTTTTGCGGATTATCGAGAAGCATCGGTGTTCCAACTGGCACAATAGTATTGAAGCGGTCCTTATTCACCAAATGTAAAACTAAATATCCACCACCTCTCAACCAATATCGGCAATTGGAGAAAAACTGACTCTTGTTTTCGATTTCATAAATGGTATAATAGAGGCACAAAATATGCGTAAATTGGACTCGTTCAAATGCCATTGGGTCAAGTACATCGGCTTGTTTTACCGGCGCGTCCGTTTTTGCTTTGGATATTGCAACCATGTCTGGCGATTTTTCGACACCGACACATTTAGCACCTGACTTGGCCAGTTCACGTAGTGTTTCACCTGTGCCAGATCCTACATCGAGAAAAACACTATTATCATCGGCACCAGTAATTTTGAGTATTTGCGACAACTCTGTTTTTGCGCGGTCTTCGGGTAAATGGAGTTTGTCATATATTTTTGCATAAAAATCATCATATGAATCGCCATCCATTTTCAAGGTGAAGCTTTCTTTCTGTGTAAATCCCTCTATGTTTTTTTGCCTAAATAATATTGTAATAATTGCCAGAGCAGTGAGCACAAACAAAATGACGATTAGCGACGGCATATATATTATGAATAAACTTATTGTGGCTGGCGTAACTGCGTTCGTGTAGAATTGAAAAATCGGTCTTGGCCAATATGTGCCAAATAGGGTCGCGCTTTGTCTTCGAATGCGGGTTTCTCGAATAATTTGGGATAGGGTTGTACACTGGGTCTAGACACGACTTCCACATTATAGAGATCGCTGGTTGAACTGGGCACATATACGGATTGCGACGATTTCTGGATGGCCATTGTCTGGTTGCGCAAAATAGTCTCGGTATCGATATTTCGCATATAGGTTTTGAAAGGACCACTACGAGTAGCCGGGCTGAAATTTTGCGACACATTATGTTCAATTGTGGGAAGAATCGGTGTTTTAGTTTCGACTTTGTATGGCAAATTGTACTTAGTTGATTGCGGGCGCGGAGAAAAACAAGGTTCTAATGGTGTGTCGGGAAATTGACGACTTGCGAGACGCTGGTTCAATTCGTCGGTGCGTTCATGTTGTGATACAATTAGTGTGCGATGAACACCATCAATGAGACCATTTGATTTATTTTCATTATTCGACAAGAGCATAATATATATTAGAGGCGAAAGATTTTATATTTTCTTATTCATCTATATAATGAAAACCCTATTTCTAATATTGGTTATAATGCTTATGCTTGATTCGGTTTATTTGTATTTAACTAAATCTATATTTGGTCAGCTTGTTGCTAAAATACAAAGAACTGCGCTCGAACTAAAAATGATTAGTTTACCCATTGTGTATATTTTGCTGGCAATCGGCCTCTATGTATTTGTTGTGGAACCCGGAAAAACTTTATGGCATGCAGCACTTCTTGGCCTTGTTATTTATGGTGTGTTCGATTTCACTAATTATGCGATGTTTAAAAAATATGATTTGTCGGTGGCATTGATGGATACACTGTGGGGGTCGGCACTGATGGTGCTTACTACATATATAGTAAGATTGGTCTAATCATGATAAATCAAAATTTATATAAAGTGTAAATATATAATGAATCCAGATTTAGAAAAAATACCAGATCAAGATGAATTAAATAAATTTTATGATAAAATAGATTTAAGATCAAATCCACCCCGGAATGGTGATAAATTAATTTTTAAACGAGGTAATAACCCAAATTTTATAAAAATTCTTCATACAGAAGTTCTTCAAAATACCCGAAATATTCGAAATACCCTATCTTTTAAAAATGCCGATTTAAAAATTACACTTAAAATTCGACTTGATCCAATAAATTCAATTGATATGTCATTTTTCGAATCATCATTTGATGAAGGTACTGGCCAATCATTGTACAAATTTAATCCTGAAAAATGGTTAGCATCTAATCCAACAAAACAGTTAGTATACATAAATCAAACAGCACTTAATAATCAACTTGATACCGGTAATTTAATGGATGTAGACGAGTATATTTATGGTAAAAAACATAGCTCAAATAATGACAAAACAGATGCGGAAGCAGTTGGTTTATATAAAGAATTTTTTGGTTTGGATAAATCTCGTAAAGGTGGAAAAAGAAAGTCTGGGAAGTCTAAGAAGTCTAAGAAATCTAGGAAATCTAGGAAACATAAAAAATAATCCATAACAAAATGAAAATCACACAAAATTTATATGTTATATTGGGGTTAGCACTGATGGTGATTACAATCTATATAGTAAAATTAGTTTAACCAAGAAATACTACTTTAGTATTTGATATGGAACCGCTCTGGGTTCCGCTACCGCTAATGATAGTACCATGGGATCCGCTCTGGGTTCCGCTAATTATCGGTTTCCATCGTTCCTCTAATTTAGCCACCATTTCCTCAGTAATTGTCCCAATACCTTCATAAAATTCCGCCACAATCGGGTTTGTCTTAATTTTATTTGGATTAAACCCGGTCAAATACAATCCATCCAGTGACCGCATACGACTCAACCCCACATAACTCTGCCCATACTCAAATATATTTGAACCTAAATCTATTTGCGCCAAATCTAGCGTCACTCCCTGTGATTTATGAATCGTAAATGCCCATGCTAACCTCAGCGGCACTTGTTGTATTCCCAATCGTGGATAGTCTCCGTGCTGATATATTTTTGGAGGAATCAGCATTTCTACGCCATTTAGAAATTTTACTCGCGGTGCAATATTTGTAATTAAATTCTTGCCATCATTATGGCTTATAAAATCCGTTACTATTCCAAGCGACCCATTGCATATTCCAGCATCCGTATCCAGATTCGCCAAGCACATTACAATTGCGCCCTTTTTCAAGCATAATTTTTTCATCAGTTTGTTATTTTCCTCAAATAAATCCAATTGTTGGTCGACTTCTTCTGGTTTGAGGAAATCACACCTCATCAAGATTTCCGGTGGAATCGCTTGTCCCGTCTCCACGTATGTCGATAAACGCATATGGCGAGACGAATCGTATACATGTTCTTCATCAGTTAATTTTGCATACATACTATTATTAATTCGCTCGGCATCAGCATTGCGCGGAAATAATTTTGTGGGTACAATTCCATTATGTTCAGCCGGATCATACTGTGCGCTCATACGCGACTCCAACAGTTTCACCGATTCGGGTGTGATAACACCTTTACGAACTTCATCTAAAATCTGGACAAACTCTGGGTTTTTATGCCGGAAAATGGTTTTTAACAAGATATGAGATTTTGGGCTAAATGTAGTTTTCCAAATAGGCGATTCAAAACAAAACCGAACAGTTTCGGGTTCATCGCGTTTTCCAACTGGCGGTAGTTGATAAAAGTCCCCAATGAAAATCACTTGAATTCCGCCAAATGGCTCAGAAGATTTACGAATAAAACGACCAATATTGTCGAGCACTTCCATCATCTTCTGCGACATCATACTGACTTCATCTATTATGAGAACTCGCGCCATTTTCCAATTCTGGATAGTTTTGCGATTTCTGGTTGCACGATCGACAATTTCGTGGACTTCACCTTGACACAACCCAATACCACTCCATGAATGAATTGTCCGTGCTAAACAATTTAGCAAAACGGCGGCACATCCAGTCAACGCGCAAACTCCATGATTAATATTTCGCTCTACTAAATCCCGTTTTATAGTTTTTATGAGGTATGATTTGCCAGTTCCACCCGGCCCAGTAATAAATAGATTGCTTCCACTACGATATTTATAGTATGCATATTTTTGCTCTAAGGATAGGCATTCAATGTCTTGTTCAAGCGATTGTTGGCTGCCAGATAACACTGTGGTATTTTGTAAGGCAACCTTTTGTGTATTCATATATAAATTTGCTTCATCCACACTGTTGAACTTCTTGTATTCGGCACCTTTGTAGCCAGTTGTTTGTGCTTGGCATTCTTCCCACGTTTGGTATATTCCAGGAACCATTCCAATTTTGACTGCGTAATATGATGACGACATTTTGGTTATTTAGTGAAAAATTATAATCATAATAATAATTATTCAATTTTTTGGCATAAACATTTCGACACACTATGTAATAAGTATATGTCGACAACTGATGCTTTTATAATCAAGCATTATACAATTTTAACTTCATTTAGTCATCGATCTATCTACATTAAATTGACCGACACAATTGGTTATATTCATTACGAGGCATATCTTGACAGTAGTGATTTTCATATTGCATTGCCAATCGAGAGTGTGTATCAATTGATTACAAATTGTTTTGCCGAGGATACCGGCTACAATGTAAATATTAGCGTGTCTGGCAAAACAATGACGATTCGATTTCACGCGCAAATCAATGGATTTATTATGTTTGATTTTCCGGTTCACATTAAAGAGAAACTTATTACGACAGATGGCCAACTTACATTGTCATTTAATCGCATTGAAGAGAGGCAATTACAAGTTGAGCGTAAAACAGATAAACTTGTGGAAGATGTGAATATTTCGCTCAAAAATGTTGTGGATGAATATCGTAAAGTATATGCAGATACACAAAATGAGGTTGAAACACGGTGCAACAATGTGCAAGCCATAGTTGATGAACGGTGCAACAATGTGCAAGCCATAGTTGATGAACGGTGCGCTAACATAGAAGTATCTATTAATAAGTGGTGTGCAGATGTACAAGCCATAGTTGATATACGGTGCAACAATGTGCAAGCCATAGTTGATACACGGTGCAACAATGTGCAAGCCATAGTTGATGAACAGTGCGCAAATACTATATTACATCTAGAAAACACCATCAACAACCTCGAATCTCGAATAAAAAAACTCGAATCTCTAATACTCAACAGTGAAATTGATATCCGCATGAATACCACTTTTGTATCTCTTAGCACCACCTCTATTACTACCCCCGCTGATAACTACTTGAAATTTGACAAACTATATTTGTTCGAAAATCTTCAACAACTCCATTTTATTCCAATTACCTTGTGTGATTTGTCAAAATGTCATTTTCCACATTTGAAAGAACTATATTTGGATGGCGGTGGAAAAACGCATTTTCGCTCATTATTGGGTATATCTGGAATGCCAAATTTAGAACATATTTCAATTATAAATGCACCCGGACTAACTGCCGTAAACACCATATTGCCACCAAATCATAAAATCAAATCTATCCACGTAAAAGATTGCCCGGGAATCAACATGGATGGACTCAGTATTTATTGCCGCGTCAATCATATTCAATTGGTGAAAACTTAACATAATAATTATGTTTAAGATCACATAGTAATCGAATATGTTCATATTGAAGCTCACTCATATGCCGTGTACTATTTGTAGTGTAATATGGATTGTGAAATATGGGATGTTCTTTGCCGGGTGGTAAAAAAATATCAAATCCAGGTTTTTCAAAGTATTCATATTTCAAAAATGAGTGTTCGTAATCTTGGATATTATTCATTAATAAAAGTTTTCCTAGTTCTGGAAATATACGTCGGCGAATGTTGTAAACCGCATTTTTCTCGCAATCCATCATTATAGCAATATGTACATTATTAAATTGTTGACTAGCGGATATGCTTTTTTCTCGAATGCCTCTCAGCACAATGATTCTTGGTGCGATAAAACAAAACGAGTTCATATAATTAGTTTGTATATAGCAAACTATTTATATTATTTATACAAACACACTTAATCCATTTTTGTTTTCTTGTAATCCTTCCACGACACCGGGTTGGGTTCAACGAAAACAGGCTCAGTTGTACCGCGTTCTTTATCCAAATTATCACCTCTACGAATAGCACTATCCACATATAAATCGCGCAAGATTGTGCCTACTTTCACCGAGGCATCATATTGGTCGAGTTGTCCCTCTTCAATTTGTTTTAAAATGCCAATGAAATCCACCATTAATTTCATATCAAGTTCATCTTTCAGTACCTTGCGAAAAATGTCGGTGTAATTGCTAAATAAGAAAGGTGCCGAAGTAGCACATAAATGGTTATACTTCTCTTCCTCTACCATTCTCATATGGAAATGGTCCTTTTTAATACGACATAATTTGCCAATATCTTCGAGAATAAGTTCACTGTGTTTTAGCTCACGAATGCGCTCGGTGTTATTTACGTAGTCGTCGCTATTCATAAGCGATTTCATATTTAGACTCTGTGTAAAACTATTACTCATTTATACTATTTGAACAATTATTCTTTATAAGTTCTTTGCGCAAAAATAAATAATATGCGAAAATTATATAACTTCGCATATGTCAGCATCAATTAGCGATTTTGATTTAAATGTGATTGATAATATGTCTGTTGAAGGATTTTATGCTATTTCATTTTTTGGATTAACACTTGCCTCTATCAATTACATGGCTAAACAATTCGAAATCAAAATGAATTGGTCATCAGTGAGAAATATTCCGGATGCAACTAAATATTTGTGGTTGTGGTCAAATGTGGAAAATAATATGAGAGGCACAATTACAAATGCCGAAGAACAGATTACGCAACAAATTGTTATGAATCCGGTTGTAAAATCTCTGGATGATGCTACAAACAAAATGAATGCTGCATTGTCGAATGTATCCAAAGATGTAAAATCATTGAAGGAAAAAGTGGATGATGCGGATTTGTATAAGGACAAAAAAACATCGGCATTAGCAGTGGCCCTTCAAAACAATATTTTAGCATTAAAAGAGGGAATGCAGAAAGTGATTGCCTCTCTTATTGTACAGAGGCATATTAGTAATGGCACGATTAAAATGATGAATGGAACTCGGTCTCTTCAAGAAAGTGTGCGCCTTGCAGTGAATAAAGTGAGTGGACAGAACCCTATTGCGGCACCATTACAAGAGGCAGAACCGCCGGAAACTGATACTTTATCTGGTGATTCATCGACAGTCGTGCCTTTATCTGGTCCGCCAAGGCCGGTTCCTTCATCAACCGTCATGCCTCCTTCGTCTGGACCGGCTCCCGCCTCTGGATCAGCTCCCGCCTCTGGATCAGCTCCCGCCTCTGGATCAGCTCCTTCGTCTGGATCAGCTCCTTCGTCTGGATCAGCTCCCGCCTCTGGATCAGCTCCCGCCTCTGGACCGGCTCCTCAGGTCGCCTCAAAAAAAAATCCCCCCAAGAAAAAGAAGAAATAAATCATATGCCTCTATTGTAAATGGGATATTACTGGGAAAACAACAAAATATATATTATTATAACAATTGCTATTTTATGTATCTGGTTATTTGCAGTAAGCATCATGTTCATTGATATACAAATCCAAATTGCAGCAACAAGCAATGATACTTGTAGTAATCCAGTCGCAATGTATTTTGACAAAGCCAATCGTGAAAAATGTCTTCGCTTGGCTGCCGAAAAGAAATCAAATATTGTTCATAAAGTCACAGACACATTCAACAAAAATGTGGAAGGCGTTATTAAAAAAACCGAGAATGTATTGAACCAAATAAAAAGCGTCGAAAATCACTACAATGGAATACAAGAACGCAAAGAAAAAGAACGTGCCCAAAAAATCGAAACTGCGCAAAAAATGTATAACAAAGTGTATAATCTGGTAAACAAGATCCGCAAAGATTACAAAGAGAACCAAGATAGTTTAGTAAAACTAGTAGATTATTATGAAAATACATTTGAATACAATCAAAAAATAATGGTAGAATTAGCCTCTCAATTAGTAAATAAATTGGTGGCAAACACATTCACAAAAAAATATGATACACAGAGACAGAATATGGTCAATAGCTACGACAAAATTAAACAATTTTTAGAAACATTTAGCAAAGAAAAAATCCCGGAATTACCGCGAGACGCACGCAAAGGAAAAAAATAGGCGAAATAGTTATTATCTATATAATAATTATAAATGTCTAATCAGGTGATTGTTTCTATATTTATGTTGGTTTTAGTTATGACAATAGCCCTCTATTTGGGATCGATGGAATACAATGGATTCACATTCAGCAAGTCGCAGTTGCGTGAATATCCTTATGAGGGATTTACCAATTACCAAGAGGCGTTTGAGTTAAGAGAGGGAATCGATACTAAACGTTCTGAAAGTAAGTCTACTAAGACCGCACCATCTAATCAAATTGAAAGTGGTCCCGACAAGAGTTTGTTCAGTTCTTCACCATCCTCTCTTAATCAGCCCACCACTTTAACTATCCAGGAGAAGCCCAACATTTCCGTCGAGTTACCCAAGGTTACTGTTGAGTTGCCCAAAGAAGATAAGAAAGAGGGATTCGAGTCATCTAGCGAGCAGAAAGTCGCTGGATTTAAGGGATTATATGGTTCCCCCTATAATGACCAAAAACCTATTGGATTCATGTACAATAACAAGGGAAGCACCACATGCAAGAACTTTGGCTACACCAATTCTCAGGGTTTTGTTTGTATGAGTGAAAATGATATTAAATTGTTAACCACGAGAGGTGGAAATGCACTTGGTGTTAGTGACCAAATTGGCAAGTAAATAAATATTTAGACATAGCTACTAAATATTTATGGTTGTGTTTATTAAATATACATCATCGATAGTGCAGAAGATCCAGGATTATCCAACTTGACAAGTGTATCGACATCTTTCTTGGTAAGCGTATATGGAAATGACACATTGAGCCCCATCTCTTTTGCAAACATTTGTGTGCCAGATTTCACCAATCTGTATAAATTGAGTTTCGTATGTATGATTTCCAATGAACGCTTCAAATTGCGGACACCTTCTTCTCCCTTTGCCTGGTTTGAAATAATATGCCCCAACACTTCGTCCGAGAAAATAATGTCATCCGGACCAAATCCAACTTGTTCGCGGATTTTAGGCAACATATAATTACGCGCAATTATGGTCTTCTCCTTCAAATCATAACCTTTGGTGCGAATACGATACATTCTATCTCGCAAAATAGGATTCACCAAGTTCTCATCGTTATAACTAAATATAAACATACATTTACTCAAATCCAACTCAATTTCCGAGAAATATTTGTCGTGAAACTGCGTATTTTGTGTCGTATCTGTCAAATGCGTGAGCACACCAATAATTTCTTGACCACGAGCCGTATCACTCACTTTGTCAAGCTCATCAAAATAAATCACGGGATTCATACATTTGCTCTCCATCACAATTTGCGCAATTTTCCCCCAAGTACTTCCTTCATATGTGTAGCTATGGCCTTCCAGAAAACTGCTATCTCCACAACCGCCGAGAGCAATAAATGCAAACTCACGACCGAGAATTTTACTAATACCGTCTTTCACCAAGCTCGTGTTGTGAGTGACTGTATAATCACCGAGTAAGAATCTCTTGTTTCCATCGATTTCAAACCCATAATAGTCACCGCCATATTCCCGGTGAACTTCAATGCGGATTTGTTCCATAACGTGAATTTGTTTATTGTCAGTTTCATCTCTATTGTATATAACCACTTCAAGCATATTTGAACTTAGTTTATTTAAGTATGTGCGATATCCAAGTGAACGCGACACAAATGTTAAAATTGAGGCATCTTGATATACTTGTACATGATATTCTGCTCTCATTATGCCGCGGCTTGATTTCAACATTGCCATATTCATAGGCCCGGCCAATTCTTTGAACAACTCCATTCGTTCGGTCCATGTCCCAGAAATGCGCTTATCTATTCCAGATTTTGAAGCATAATAGTTTTCCGTGAAATTAACCGATGTTCTGTATCCAACATATTTTGCCTTTTCTTCTGCGCTCATTGTAATAAAATGCCGGATTTCCATTTCTACATATTCGCTGGTTTGCGTGTTATATAAGCACAAAATGTGCTCTGAATTGACGACATAATTTTCACCATTTTTGTAGACGACGCGATACAAAGTATCCACGCCTCGACCTAATCCAAGAATGCGTCGTGGACTAGAATCGTCACCCATAATAACATCACCGACGACGACATTTTGGACCATTTTTACGGATCCATCGAACATCAATATTGGTGTATTGATTCCAAAGCATTTGCCTGAACCGGGTGGGCCATGTATGGCAATTGCAGTACCAATTGATGCCGGATTTGCTATCCATTGTCCTACCATTTGCATAATCTGCATTTTGGCATCTTCCAGACCATATACACATTTATCCAATTGTTCCTTTGCCTTTACCACAAACTCGCTGCATTTATCGATTCCATCATTAATACTAATTGAGAAGTTTCGATATATTCCAAATGGAATACGCATAAAATTATCCACCCAGTTTTTTAATTTGAAATATTCGGGGTCGCCGGGTTCCATCATACTCAATTGGTGGAGACGTTGAAGCGCAACAGCTTTGAACTTCGGCGGCATATTAGATTGGAGAAGCGAGAGTCTATATGGCTTCTCGACATACATATGTTTGTTGATTTCGCGTAAATCTGACATAATGCGCAATTGTTCCTTATTCGACAATTTAGTCTTAAAATAGCCAATTTCATCTGTGATAACTTGGTTATCTGCTGCATCAAGTAGTTCCTCATAAGTATTAGCATTTTTACTGCGTGCATGTTTAATAAGTTTTTTGATAGAATGATTACATTGTTTTAATGCTTTTTGGACAATTTTGTTACCTGGTTTTGATTTTAGTTTATCGATAAGAACCCGTTTTAATTCAATGATTTCGCGATATTTTTCCTCGATATTTACAACTTCTGATAATGGATCGGGTTTAGATTCCTTCTTTTTCTTGGGTTCGACTGTCATTGCTTGTGTGTTAACCGTTTTTGATTCTGTGCTATTTGTTGGTGATAGAGGCATACCCGGCAACTCCATTGCCTCAAAGTTCTCTCTCATATATATTTGTTCATCATCCGTATTATATTCTTCGTCGTTTGATAAATTGGATGGTATACGGGTTTTCATACCAGAATTGGCTTGTTGACCACCAATCATCAATGTTATTTTGAAGTTTTTGTCTTTTTTTGAATTATCTTGTTCTTCTTGATCATCGTCATTGTCATCACTGTCTTCATCATTATCCTCATCATTGTCATCGTCGTCTTCTTCGCTAGCAACTATATCATCATCTTCATCAATGTCATCGTCATCATCATCATCGTCATCATCATCGTCATCATTATTATTGTATTTAGACTTACTTTTCGACTTGCTCTTCGATTTGTGTTTACTCTTTAATTTACTCTTTGGTGATTCTTGTTTTTTATTAGATCCACCCAACATTTTTGATATTATATTTTTAAAATCGGACATATCTTCTTCATTCATTCTTTTTCCTTTTTTATGTTTTTTTAAACAATATTCAGACGAATCATTGCTTGATGATGGATAATAAGATGAATCGTCATCATCATCGTCATCGTCATCATTATCCGATATTGTCTCATATTGCGTATCCGAATCACTTGATTCTGGGTCAGGTTTATTTTTCTTATATGAACGACCCTTAGATATATTCTCTACTTTACTTCTTGGCATTATTATAAACACAAAATAATCTGTATATTGTTTTCGAATGTCAAAATTTTAACCCCCAAAAAATTGATTTTCAATAACTTGAATACCAAAACAATATAAATATTACCAACCATAGTATATAGTATTTAAATGTCAGCTAAACATTCTTCATACAAGAACCCATCGCGTATCATTGGAATCCAGTTTGGATTATTCTCACCCGAAGAGATTCGCAAAGCGGGTGTTGTTGAAGTATTAACAAAAGATACGTATATTGGAAACAGTGAAGTCGCAGGCGGATTATTTGACCCACGAATGGGTGTTCTAGGACCCGGCACCATTTGCCCCACAGACGGATTAACCAACATTATGACTCCCGGTTATTTTGGATACATCGAAATGTCTCGTCCGGTCTTCTTCATTCAGCATTTGAAAGAAATCATGAAAATCCTCAAATGTGTTTGCTTCAAATGTAGCAAGTTGCTCATCAGCAAGGAACAGCACAAACAGGTAATGAATATGAAGGCATCCGATCGCTGGGACTACGTCTACCCACTGTGTGTAAAAGTGAAGCGTTGCGGCGAATCTACGGAACAGGGTTGTGGATGCAAACAACCTGACAAAATCAAATTGGAGGGAATGTCGACTATTAATGCCGTGTGGGATAATTTAGTAAATGATGAACCAGTTGCTGGCGCTGAAACCGATGCAAATAAGGGTAATTATGTCATGAAACTCACCCCCGAAATTGTGTTAAAAATATTCAAGCGCATAACTGATGATGATGTTGAGTTTATGGGATTTAGTCCAATTTGGTGTCGACCCGACTGGATGATTTGTCAAGTTTTGCCGGTTGCGCCACCAGCTGTGCGCCCATCAGTAAAGCAAGATGCAAATCAGCGCAGTGAAGATGATCTTACTCATATTTACGGCCACATTATCAAGACCAATAAAGACCTTGCAGACCGAATCAATGCTAATGCGTCTTCCCATGTCATTGATAACTTAACATCAGTTTTACAATATTTTGTAGCGATGATAGTGAACAATAAGGTGAAGGGCGCGGTACCGATGGCTCAGCGTTCTGGAAGACCACTCCAATGTATTACTGGTCGTTTAAACAGCAAAAATGGGCGTATTCGCGGTAATTTGATGGGCAAGCGTGTCGATTATAGTGCGCGTTCGGTCATTACTGGCGACCCCAATTTGTCAGCAAGGCAGCTTGGAGTACCCAAGAAAGTCGCAATGTGTTTGACAAAGCCGGTTGTTGTCAATGACCGCAATCGCGCATTCTTGACCAAGCTAATACAAAATGGTCCAGAAGTGTATCCTGGCGCAAAAATCTTGGAGCGAAAAGATGGCAATCCCATATCGCTTCGCTACGTTGACCGAATGTCCATCAAATTGGAAAATGGCGACACAGTTCATCGGCACATGATGGACGGCGATGCAGTGCTATTTAATCGTCAGCCCAGTTTACACAGAATGAGTATGATGTGTCATATAGTAAAAGTGATGGCTCGTGGAGACACTTTTCGTATGAATGTCGCTTGTACAAAACCATACAATGCGGATAGACAAAAATCTCGATAATATTCATTATCAACATCATTGTCCGCAACAGGAGGCGTTAAAAGCGTGAAACCTCCTAGTGAATAAATCTACAAAGGCAAACAATATAAACAAAAAATAGACTAAAATGATATGGAGACAGATACAAAACCAATAAATGCGTGCGTTAAATGCGAAAAATATAAAAATATAGATGATTTCATCAAAAACCGCAATATTTGTAAAACCTGTAATAATGAACAAAGGCGAAACAAATATCAAGCAAGCGATGAACATCGAAAAAAACTAATTGAAAATGCGGTCAACTACAAAAAGAAAAAGATAGCCGAAAAAGCAAAACAGCGCGAAGAATTACGGGCACAACTAGATTTAACGATTGGTTCGGACAATACAATATGTAAATATTGTAATGAAGTCCGCCCAAAAACGAGATTCCGGTTCAACCGATTAAAATGCGCGGATTGCGAACGTGATGACCCTTTGGAAAAATTCAAACGAATAATTCGTACTCGTGTGTATATAGCTTTACATAATGTAAAACAGAAACATACGATTGATTATTTGGGTTGTAATACGACCGAATATATCCAATGGAT
>JACCEC011357791.1_pt1 | contig 15108 bp, 17 predicted proteins | sample 7450121 | NCBI WGS metagenome assembly JACCEC01 (sample SAMN15323455, study PRJNA562643) | freshwater metagenome | isolation source: river surface water | place: USA:Blue River Watershed | collected 2017-08-18 | reverse complement strand
TAGTGTATCTAGGTACTTCAAACATTGTGAGGTAACGTGAACAAGATTTTGCTAGGTGATTGCTTGGAGTCTCTAAAGACTCTGCCGGACCAGAGTGTGCATTGCTGCGTGACATCACCTCCCTATTTTGGGCTCCGGAATTACAATCATGTAGGGCAGATCGGACTAGAACAAACCCCCGAGGAGTTTGTCGCCAAGCTGGTTGATGTGTTCCGTGAGGTTCGACGTGTCTTGCGGGACGATGGATCTTGCTGGGTGAATTTAGGGGATAGTTACACGCCAGGGCAAAGGGGGAAAGCAAATTGCCCGGGCGTCGGCAAAAAGTACCGATTGCGCTCAGACCTGTCGCCACACGAAGTCCTCTATGTGTTGGAGGAACTCGCCAAACATTCGCGGATGGAGTTGGTGACGACAGCGGGTGAGGAATGAACGTCTGTCTCCCAAAAGCGCAAGACCTTGTACCCACACTTGGCAAGGTAGGCATTGCACGCCCTGTCTCTGTTCATATTGCTTTGCTGGATGGGGTGCAAGCAGTTCGCGTAGATTGCGGGGTTGGCGTGCCAAAAGTCCCCATCCCATTGAATAATAAGGCGTTGGTCAGCATAGAGAACATCCACAACAAACTTACCTCCGATGACTTTCTGCTCGGAAAAGTCAATACCAATACTTTCCAAGATGGCTCGTCCTGCAATCTCGAGCCTGTTCGCTTTTTTGTTGGCCGGAAATCTCAAAACACGATTTATCCCCTGCATATCGACGCGGTAATTGCGGCAGGCATGGGAGCAATACTTAACCGTTCTTTTGAGTCTCCAACCGGGGACATAGAACGAATCACCACACGTTGCGCATTGTCGCGTGTCACCACTGCCACGAGCATTGATCGTGTTCTGTCGCGCAGTTTCTTTGGCTTTACTTGTGTCCTGCCAAGCATTAGTGCAATCTATCGAACAGAACGCAATGGCACGTCGTCGACGGGAGGCAAACTGCTTGTCACAGTTGCGGCACTTGTAAGTGCAACATTCGTCGCACCGCTTGGAATTGTTCGAGTGAGGCAGGAAAGATTGACTGCATTTTTCGCAGATGCGTGGGTTGCTCGTAACGTTTTTCATGCCTTTACTATACCCTGGAGTGTCACCAAATGCGATTAGAAATAGACGCCACAGAAAAGATACCCCCACATCTGAAAGGTTACTTTGAGCCCGTGCCAGAGCCGAAACAAAGGACACTTTGGGAATCCCTTGGATGGTAGCGTTTGCCCTGCGGGCAGACGGCTGGTATCTGAGGCAAGATATAATTTGGAAAAAGGTCAACCCAATGCCTGAGAGTGTTACTGATCGCTGCACCAAGGCACACGAGTACATTTTTCTGCTGTCGAAGTCAGAGAAATACTACTATGACCATGAGGCGATCAAAGAGCCCTCTGTAGGGACGGTAGTCGATGCAAGACGTGGGGATGGAGGGCAAACTGCCAAAGCACAAGTGGATAGTGGATTGTCTGTAGGCAATGCCACACATATGGGGGGCGGTGAAACCCGAAACAAGCGCAGCGTCTGGTCCGTCTCTGCACAGCCCTTCAAAGGGGCTCACTTCGCAACCTATCCTGAAGCCTTGATCACCCCCTGTATCTTAGCAGGTTGCCCAAAAGGGGGCATCGTACTAGACCCCTTCATGGGCGCCGGTACCACAGCCATCGTGGCAGTGAAAAACGGGAGAAAGTACCTAGGTTGCGAACTGAACTCTGAGTTTGTTCAGATGGCTGAAGAACGAATCCAGAAGGAATGCGGGATGTTGCTGATGGACTGGGAAACTTGACCCAAAACCTCACTTCCAAATTTGATTTCCTTTGCCGCATGTCGTAACCTACTCACCAGCCCAGCGCTGGGACCAAAAAACTGCAAAGCGATTTGGTGTTTCTTTCTATACCCCGATCCAATGGTATACAGCGATCACAAGTGGGCAAGATCCTCTTGAGATGCCACCCTCTAGTAGAGGGCTTCGCTGAATACCAGGAAACTTGAAAAAGTTTCATCCGGGTTTTGAACTTTGAGATTGGTTCCCGTAACCAAAACAAGCCCGCTCCGAAAGGATGCAGGCAAAACGTCCCAGCCCCGGCTGGTCACGAACTTTGAAAACTTGAACCAGATGATGACTAGGTCGAGTGCAGTCCTACTGCACAGGAAAACGGCTCCTCACATGTGAGGATGATCCGTTGGGAGATGTAGGTGAAAACCTACCTCAGGGTTCGAGTCCCCCCGACCTAGCCTCGCGTACTGCTCGCGGCCCTGTCAACATTAATGTTGAAGTGTGTGTCCTACCGGCGGTATGCGACCTAATACCACATCGGTTCTCATGCTCGGTTGGACGAGCACCGCTCTGTAAAAGCGGCGCCTTAGGCATGCTGGGTTCGAGCCCCAGGGGAACCACGAAGCCTCAGATACTGCTCTGAGGTCATTGCCACAGTAGCTCAAATGGAAGAGCGCTAGTCCGAAAAGCTAGGCGTAGCAGGATCGTTACCTGCCTGTGGCGCCACCCTGTACGCAGGGAAAGTAGCTGCCCGTAATTGACACTCCTAGATTCCTAGGAGTCGTGGAATTAATATCAGCAATAATACCGTGCTGTCCATAGGTTATGGATAATTTTCAGATGGGCTTCAAATCCCTTCTTGATGCGAAGAGAGCACTGAAAATTCCTGTACCAAAAGGGTGTCAATTGCGGGAGTATGTCCGAGTGGGGGAACGGTAGACCCGACTGACTCAAAATCAGTTGCCGCAAGGCGTATGAGTTCAAATCTCATCTTGGACACCAGGACAGATGCCAGAACAGAGTACATGACTTATCAATTCAAACACCTCTGTTCAATTATTTGCTGTCCTCTTTGCCTCTTTGGGGGAATCGGCAGACCCAAAAGATTTAGGTTCTTTCGCTGAAAGGCGTGTGGGTTCGAGTCCCACAGGAGGCACTGTAAGTTGCCATCATAGCTCAACTGGTAGAGCACTTGATTTGTAATCATGAGGTTGGGGGTTCGAGACCCTTTGATGGCACCGATTTGAAATTTGTTCTGTCTCCATAGCTCAGCCGGATAGAGCAGCAGTTTCCTAAACTGCAGGTCGCAGGTTCGATTCCTGTTGGGGACTCCTAGGTTACATAGATGCGGGTATAACTCAGGGGCAGAGTGTCAGCCTTCCAAGCTGTTCGTCGTGGGTTCGAATCCCACTACCCGCTCCTCGTTCATGGATGTTCCCAACGGCATCCAAGTCCTAAATTAGTTGGTGCTACGCCCATAACGTGTTGGCTGCACATGATGGGGAAAGAACCGATGACCGTCTAAGCGGGAAGCTAGGGTCGCAACCTGAGGTGTGAGAAGCCTCAAATAGCCTATGCGGATAAAACTCCAAGGTGGAGACCTTCCTGTGTAAGGGTTTTCGGGTTCAAATCCCGTTGTCCGCTCCTTTGTTTGGGCTCGAAACAGAAAGGGCAAAATTTGCTCTCTAGGGGTCCTCGGCGTAGGGGGACCTCGAAGGGTTACCGGACCCCTAGATGCACCAAGGGTGCAACCGGACCTTTCAACTGGGAAGATGCCATGTGAGACTACATGGTTTAGTTGTCTCGCAAATTATTTGCTTCCCTTAATCTGCCTGTAGCGCAGTCTGGTAGCGCACAAATCTGGGGGGTTTGGGGCCATCGGTTCAAATCCGATCAGGCAGACTAAGTTGACTTTCAAGATCCAGCAATCTGCCTGTAGCGCAGCGGTAGCGCGCCTGGTTTGGGACCAGGGTGTCGGGAGTTCGATCCTCTCCAGGCAGACGTAAGTTCTCGCAATCATGGGGGAAACTGGTAGACCCAGCAGTTTCAGATACTGCCGCCTTCGGGTGTGTGGATTCGGGTTGCGCCATGCGAACGTGGGGGAATCGGTAGACCCGCCAGACTAAGGATCTGGTACCGAAAGGTGTGTGGGTTCGAGTCCCACCGATCGCACTTTGGAATCGTCGCCTAGTGGTTTAGGGCACCTGCTTGGAAAGCAGGCGAGCTTTCAAAGGCTCCGGGAGTTCGAATCTCCCCGATTCCGCCATGGGAAGGTAGCATAGTGGCTAATGCACTACTCTGTCTAAGTAGTTATCGTGGGTTCGAGTCCCATCCTTCTCGCCAAGGTCCATGAATCACACCTGCTGACGTGTCAGCGAAGTGACACTGGTGTGCGATACTGCTGAAAAGCCGCTGGTACAGGTTGGCAAGTCCCCCTCTCCACAGCGTTTCATTGGCTCACATCGGGAAGCCATTTGGCTTCAGGGGTTGGGCAACCCTAAAGGATTGGGCTGTATAGGTCAATCCAACCCAGCACGGGCGTGTATATCACCGGTCAGATTGCAGTCCTGATAAGACTGAGGTAGGTGGTTCGACTCCACCCATGCCCACCCTGCACTAAGTTTTATGAACCCCGATCAGGACCCCCGGAACCACGCCGCTGTCACGGCGTCCGGGGCACACGGTATTGACAGATCGCCTCTTGGCCGGGGTCCATAAGGCTTAGTGCTTGGTATAGGTGGTTGGCGCAGTTTGGTAGCGCTACAGGTCTACACCCTGTTGGTCGGGGGTTCAAATCCCTCACCACCTACGGATAGTTACGGAGGTTAGGGGAGTTGGCGTCCCAAGCACCCTGCTAAGGTGTCCGTCCCGAAAGGGGCGCGTGGGTTCGATCCCCACAGCCTCCGCTCTGTTTATTGCCCTTAGAGGGCAGCTAAACTGTCGGACCTTAACAGGTTCCCCGGGTTCAAATCCCGGCGTCTCCGCTAAGGAAAATCAGTCTTTCTCTTGGGGCGTCATCTAATGGCAGGATGGGACTCTCTGAAAGTCCTCATGGAAGTTCGAATCTTTCCGCCCCAGCCAAGCAATCAGGTCTCTAATGCTTCCATGGATTGGTATCTCAGTGGCAGAGCAGCAGACTTTTAATCTGTTGTGTGAGGGTTCGAGTCCCTCCCATTCCGCCCAAGGTTAATCCATAGCTCGGTCTGTCAGTGGTAGGCAAGAAGTCTCCAAAACTTCCAACGTGGGTTCGATTCCCGCCCGGGCTGCCATATTCAATTTGCCCTCATAGCTCAAAGGTAGAGCACGACATTGGTATTGTCGCGATATCGGTTCAATACCGATTGAGGGCTCCCATTTCGGGTCACAAGCTTTACTGGCGAAGCAGCGGACTCTTACTCCGCAGATCAGGGTTCGACCCCCTGGTGACTCACCGAGAGAAAAGTAGAGCCACGGCTTCATGACACGTTGGGGAGGGCTGAGCAAGAGGGGGCGGCGGCCCACGCAAACCTCTTAGCACCTTTTGGGAACCCCGGCCTCTGTAGCTCACGATGAAGCCCCTCTCCCTGCCTGCATAGCTCAACTGGATAGAGCCCATGCCTACGAAGCATGAGGTTGCAAGTTCGAATCTTGCTGCGGGCTCCAGATACGGTCAGATCAAGATGGGCAGATGCCGACAAGACTACATGGCTTAAACAAAATGTCTTGTCAATCTTTGCTGCCCTATTGACCCTTAGCTCAACTGGTAGAGCGCCACACTGTTAATGTGGATGTTGGGAGTTCAAGCCTCCCAGGGTCAGCCAATTTCGCCCTATACATTGCCTCTGTTGGAGGTTTTTATGGGTAGGGTGTTCAACAATCCTCGGGATATCACACCGGCTGAACGGAAGCGGGTTTCTCGAATTGTCTGGGCTTGGGTTGGTGGAGGTCCCGGCAATGCAAAGCCTACATCTTATTGGGACAAGGGCTTTGCCTCTGTGGAGGGCATCTTTGTCAAGACTCGCCCTAAGCACAACATTCAGCTATATCGCTCTGAGGGTGTAGGTACTCCGGATGAGTTCTACCAAACTCGATTCACTTCTTGGTCTACTGACTTGAGGGAGGTCGAGGGGTTTTGTGGGTCACCTGATACAAAGTGCCGGGTAGTTTCAGCAATTTTCTCACCTGATGAGATCGTGGTTGTTATTCAAGGGTTGGGTGGGAGCTTTGATGTGGGCAACATGTGTGAGGTCATTGTTCGCCCAGGGCACTACCACATGGTTCCCTGGAAATATGACTCTAAACCCCTTCCTGAGAGGCTTGCACAAAGGGTAGCTTCTCAGTGGTTGGCCCGTTCAACGGTGTAGGTAGCTCAACTGGTAGAGCACCGGATTGTGATTCCGGTCGTTGTGGGTTCAAGTCCCATTCTACACCCCCTTGCTACTGTAGCTCAATTGGAAGAGTCACTGATTCGTATTCAGTAGGTTGGGGGTTCGACTCCCTTCAGTAGCTCTAGGTTGTGATCCTGGCATATGCGATCCCCCTTGCTGTCGTAGCTCTAACTCAGGTTTTGAGCCCCGACCCAAGGGTGTACCTTCATGTGTTTCTTAACGGCATTTCCAGAGACTCCCAGAACCCTTCCAACTTCTTCCAAGCTGGTGCTTGACCACATCTGAAACAAGTCCTCTGGACTTGGCCAAGATATCTTGAAAGCGCCTTTAGCTTTGGAGGCACAACTGCGACATCGCTTAGCTTGAGCATGTCTAACTTTGTTGCAATCCATGCACCTAAGGTCTGGCATCGTCTCAGATTTTTCTGATGGAGTCCTTATTGTTAAGGATTCTTGTAGTATCTCAGCATCTGAGATAAACTCCGGGTTTCTTTCAAGATGGTGTCTGAGCCTGTGGCAGTTGGCACAAAGCAAATCACACTTTTCAAGTTCCTTCTCTATTTGCGAAATTGACCTTAGTTTCATCTTTCCCCAGGAAAAGTCCTTTGTGCTTGGGTCTCTGTGGTGGAACTCAAATACTGGGTAGGGGTAGACCCCTTTGCAATCTGTGCAAACCCCACCCATGTGTGTCACGGCTTGGATCTTGCGTTGTATCCAGCGGGTACAGCAGTAAGTATTGTGACATTCTTTGCAGTGGCTGTGGAGCTTGTTTGCTTTGCGGTAGAACTTAGACTCATCTAGGGATTTGTGACAACGTGTGCAGATCATAGTACCTCGCGGAGGTTGTTAGGGATGCGCCGGACCCCCGAGGTTGAAGTTGGGGGGTCGAACTGGTAATCCTATAGACAGATTATTGGTGTTTGCCCTCTCCGGTTGGGGGTTCGAGTCCCTCGGGAGGCTCCTTGCTGCCGTAGCTCAATCTGGTAGTTTGTGCCAATGTGCTTGTAACAATCATTTGCCTCGTTAGTTGTAATGGTAAAACCTCGGATTTGTCGGTTCGAATCCGCCACGAGGCTCCCTAATCACCTTTGGACATCTCCGCGTGTATGCCGCTCGACTTCTAATCGGGAGAAAGCTAATGGACACATGCAGGTTCGACCCCTGCCATGCGGGCTAGGATCCTTACGGAAGGATAGCCAAGTGGCTTACGGCAGCGGTCTTGAAAACCGCCGAATGTAACAGTTCCGGGGGGTTCGAATCCCTCTCCTTCCGCCGTTGCCCTCGTATTTCAGTGCCTAAATAGACCTCCTCACCTTCGCAAAGTAGCTCAGAGGCAGAGCGGCGGGCTCATAATCCGTGTGCCGTGAGTTCGAGTCTCACCTTTGCGACTGTCCCCGTGAATTCCCTCATGGGAAACGTGCCTGTGTAAGATGCCTGTGTGACTACATATCAATCAGCGGGTCAGAGGTTCGATTCCTCTCGTCCTTAGGGACGTAGCTCAGTTGGTAGAGCAGCCGACCAAAACGTCACCCAGAATTGTTGCTTACACTTCGCCCTCATAGTCTAAGCGGTTAGGACACCAGCCTCTCAAGCTGGAAGTTGGGGTTCGATCCCCCATGAGGGCACCCTTTGAATTTCTGTACTGGGTTCCGTAACCCATATGTCCGCTCCCGTAGATCAAGTGGTTAGATCGGCAGCCTTTCAAGTTGCAGAACGGGGTTCGATCCCCCGCGGGAGCACCTTGACAATATGGCTGAGTGGTGAAGCACTAGTCTGCAAAACTAGCTACGCGGGTTCAATTCCTGCTATTGTCTCCGTCAGGAATGCTTGGAAGATTACATGGATAACTGCCCTAAGGTAGTGACACCCGGCAACGGGTTGAACGATGTCCTCAAAGTCCCCCGTGGATTATGTGGTGTGGGAACGGCTGTAACCCTCCTCGGAGGAGCAGTATCGCCCGGCAATATAAGGTGCTTCCATAATTTTGTCCTGACCCTTCCGCGCAGGTTTACCCCCTGCTAGTTAGACTATCCTCGTGTGGACGGGGGGTTGTTCACGAACTGGTGTGGTAGCCAGAAATAAAGGTCTGTGGGGGCTAAACCCTCAGGCTGGGAAACCAGATCCCGAAGGGTCGCCATGCCCCTAGAGGTACCAAGGGTACTGATGGCAACGGGCTGTCCGCTGGGGCGGAGATTGGTTTTGCATACCGGTCGCGATGAGTTCGATTCTCATACGGTCCACTAAGGTAGATGCAGGTCAGATTACATTCTCAATCTCCGTACCTGGGTTCAAATCCCAGCGTCCCGAAGGGATGTCGTCTAGTGGTCAGGACAGGAGACCTAGAGCATCTGATCGATTTTTGCTGTCCTCCTTTTGTGCCAGATGCTTATGAGATTGCATGGAAATCCGTAGGTCAGAGGTTCGACTCCTCTCGGTGCTTAGGCTCCGTAGCTCAGGTGGGAGAGGCGGAACAATATTTCATAACTCTGCTGGCTCAATACAGTGCTGTCTTAGGCAGTCAATTGCGGGATGGGGGAGTCCGGATACCCCACCAGCCTCATAAGCTGGAGACATTGGTTCAAATCCAATTTCCGCAACCGACATGTGATACATCGCTCCCATAGACTAATTGGTCAGGTCGCAACCCTCTCAAGGTTGAAGTGTGGGGTTCAAGCCCCCCTGGGAGCACCAACGGTGCCTAATCTTTGGAAGTCTCGACATAGGCAAGTCAAGCTGTTTCGAAAGCAGTCGACACGGGGGAGACTCGGTGTTGTGGGTTCGACTCCCACGGCTTCCGCTCTTCATCTGGTTCAAGTAGGCCCTCCAGGGAATCCCTTGGAGGGTTTTGTGCTTTTTGATTCCCTCTGTAGCATTCCCGTAACCTCTAGACGCATTCTGCGTTACGGTGCCCTTATGGACAATTTTGCCACGATGGGGTATATCACCCCCTTACTTGTATCCCGAGAGATTAGCCCTGCTGAGGCAGCGGATTGGCTGCTGACTTGTGACCGCTGGCATGCTAGCTGGCGAGTTCGCTTGGCGGCTCGTGTGAATCGCTGGTGGTACACAGCTTTGGAGGGTTAGGGTGGTCACGGTTCACAATTTGCTTACAGGACAATCTCTGTTCTACTCTTGCTCTGCCAAGGTGGCTGTTGTCTGTGCTGATGAACAGTCACGGGGCAACTGGAATACTTGGGATTACCCTTTCGACAAAGCACAGCTCGCAAACGGTCGGACATGGTTTTGCGGGGATTGGAGCGCTCTGGATGAGGGTTCTGATCCCGAATGTTTCGTCTGTTTGACTCCCTATAAATAACAGGGGTTCTTTATGTCTCGCATGCTCACCCGCACTGGAACGACACCTGAAGGAAAGCCTGTTGTGGATTTCTTTCAGCTTGTGAGTTGTCGAGGGGTGTCTTTTGAGGACGTTTTTACCGTCTTCGACACACAAGGGTTCGTGCCTTGCTGGGCATCCTTTTGGATGCAAGCTATGGTGGCGGAATGGGGTCGGGAGGGCACGCTTCTAAAGTTGGAGGCTGCGATTAAAGACGTGTACGGAGAGAGTTACTTCCAGGAGTGGCTTCCTAAGACTCAAAGACTTCTTGCGTGCCTGGACGGCATACGAGATCGAGCCTAGAATCCTCCGCTGACTGACCGTGCTCCGAAATCTTTATTGGGAGACACACCTATGATCCTAATTACCGACACTTGGTACAGCCCTGATGACACCTGGTGTCGAGTAGCTGGAATCACTTTGGACCGTGTTGATGCCCGGCAAGTGTGGCAGGAACATGCGGTTACCCTTTCAGATGTTCATAGGTATGAACCGGGTTCTCTCTATAAAAGGGAGATGCCGGGCATTTTAGCTTTGATAGACACACTGCCAAAACGACCAGACATTGTGATCATTGACGGGTATTGCAGTCTCGGTGACCAGGATGGTATGGGCAATCGTCTTTACAAGACATCTGGAATTCCGGTGATCGGGGTTGCTAAAACTCCATTTCAAGGGGGTGCGCCCTACCATTGGGATCGACCTACGGGCAAGCCCTTGTATGTTTCTTCCGCTGGAATTTCCTTATGTGAGGCTCTAGCCCTTCTCAATCAGCTAGAGAGTCCTCATCGAATCCCTGTGATGATCCAACGTGCTGATCAGTGGAGCCGAGGGGTTGATCGGCAAGGAAGACATCTTGCAATAGGCTTGAAAGACCTAAAGCCTGTTCCGTAACCTTTGGGACGGGCGTGATGCCTGAAAACCCATTTGGACCCATGAACACGCTTGAAGGAATGGAGCAGTTTTATCGGCTTGTGGTTGATCGGAAATTCGACCCTGACTTTATAGGGGTTGCTCCGTCAACCTTGGAGATCCTTGAGGCATCTGAGTTTTTGAAGAACCTGGACAGGTATTTGACCGGAAAGGTGAGCGATAGATATCTGTCTGCGACCCGAAGTGCCGCAGACGGGTGGTACACACCAATTTGTCTTGCTGATGATCGCAGCTTCTTAGGGATTACTCCCGAAGGCACTCCCGTTCTCCAACTGGAGTCCTCAACGGAGTCCGTGAAGTCTCGCTGGGCAGAACTGGAGAAAAGGTTCTCGCAAGTTTGAATGTCGTAAACGTAAGTAATTAGCTTGCAACAGAGGTTTAATCCTCAAGAGAGTGTCAAGATGGCGAACAAGGCGATTTTTGGGTCCGCGAAGGATGTATCCCTCACTACCAACCTGGCAGGAGGGCAAGGCTATAAGATGGGGGATGAACACGCTCTGGTGCAGATTGCCATGACCGGCACTCTGCAAAACGTGTTCTATGCCTCAGGTGAGGACCAAGCGGATCAAGTGATCGAGCTTGCTCGTAGGCTGCCTGCAAGTTTTGTGGCGCAAACTGCTGTGTATGCCCGGAATAAAGGCTACATGAAGGACACGCCAGCTTTGTTGATGGCTGTGTTGGCATCTCGTCCTGACGGTCAGGCGGCTTTCAAGGCTGCTTTTCCGCGAGTGTGTGACAATGCCAAGATGGTGCGTAACTTTGTCCAGATTTTGCGGTCTGGCAAGGTTGGGCGCAAGAACTTGGGCAGCATGCCACGCCGGGCGGTTCAGAATTGGTTGGGTCAAATCACGGATCGCGGGCTGTTGAACGCCTCTGTTGGACAAAGCCCCAGCTTGGCAGACATCATTAAGTTGGCACACCCCAAGGCGAATACACCTGAGCGGAATGCCTTGTACGGGTATTTGACGGGACGCCCTCATGACAGCTATGCCCTTCCGAAGATCGTGCAGGAGTTTGAAGATTTCAAGCTGGCTCCTGAGGGGCAGCCTGTTCCTGATTTGGACTTTCGGCTTCTGAGCAGCCTCAAGCTCACGCCTTCTCAGTGGGCTGAGAAGGCACTACAGTTGCCTGTAGAGGCTTTGCGGATGAACTTGAATACGTTGGCTCGTAACGGTGCCTTTGGGCAGCCAGGGGTGACGGAGGCTGTAGTTCAGAAGCTTACGGATCGGGAGGCTGTGAGGAAGGCTCACACCATGCCCGTTAGTGTGCTCAACGCATACCTGTCTGTGGACGACGCGGTGCCTGCAGCCGTAAAGGATGCTTTGCACACTATGATGGAGATCACCACGGATAACGTACCCAAGTTTGAGGGTTCCCGCGTTGCCATTCTGGTAGACGTGTCTGGAAGCATGGGGAGTCTCATGACCAACGGCAAGCATGTGGGCAAGGCTCGATACATTGACATTGCCTCGGCAGTGGCTTGCGCAATCTGGCGTCAGAATCCTGGGGCTGAGTTGGTTCCTATTGACACGGCGGTGCATAAGCACAGCATGACGGCTCGGGATAGCATTCTGACCAACACCAAAATCCTTGCCCGGTTTGGTGGCGGAAGAACTAGCTTGGACGTGGCTCTCAAGCATGTTCAGCGCCCCGGGGTGGAGTTGCCAGATGTCGTATTGGTCTTGAGTGACAATGAGAGTTGGGCAGATTTGACTGATGTCCGTCCGGGCTATCGTCGGGGGTCCGCAATGGCGGAGCAGTGGAAGGCTCTTCTTAGTCGCAATCCCAAGGCTAAGCTGATCTGTGTGGACTTGGCTCCCTACCGGGATCTGACTAATCAAGACAGCCCCTCGGTGCTGAACATTGGTGGATGGACCGATGAGGCTTTCTCCGTGATGGAGTCCTTTGTCAACGGGTCTAACGCCCACTGGGTAGACAGTGTGAAGGGGGTTGTGCTGTGATGGCAGATCCATCCCTTAAGGACCGCCTCAACATGTCGGTAACTGCCGTTGCCGTGGTTGGGGGTCAGGTCCTTGAGGGATGCCTCGGCATGGCGATCGGGGCCTTTATTGTGGGAGTTAAGGTGTTGGCTCTCCCAATCTCCATGGTCGACGCTTTCTTGCACCCTCATGAATGGAAGCCTCCATGCTAGGAACCTCGGACGTGACTCAGACACTTTGGCAAAATGGACTATGGAGAGACTTCTAATGGAATATCTCCGCATTCGAGAAACATGCTTTGTGAATTTTGTGCTCGCCCGCAAGCAACCTTTGATCAATGGGGCAATCAATCCTTATGTTTTCGCCCTCGAGACAAGTCTTCTGAGCAATATGCAAAAGTCTTTGGTATCACTCCTGAAGAAGCCCGCCAAGATTGCATCGCTCATTTTCCATCCTGGGTTTTGGATTTTGAAGTTCCGCATCTATCTGTAGCGTAGATAGGCTTACCATGAAGAAAGACCGTCTTGTAACCCCTCAAACTAATCTAGAGCGTAAAGAACTAGTGGAGTGGCTCTACGATTGTAGTCTTTGGGCTAACCCAGAGGAAGGCATTCCAGATTTGCAGGCTTGCATTTATTGGTGGGTTGGTTGGGTAGACCCGAAGACAGAGTTAATGGACCTATTGAACCCTGAGAAGAATACGGAACCTCTGATCTACCTAGAAGCCTCCCCTTGGACTGCGACTTCTGAGGGATGGGTGCAAGAACACGATTTGGATTTAGACTGTCGAGGGTATAGCCTAGTGGACTGCTTGGTAGATTTGTCCGTGCTGGTTCGTGCTAAGTATGGCACTAATCTTCTTTCCAGTCGGGTTGTTTCTTCACAGGACAGTCCGTAAACTCAATATGTGCTCGTTGAAGCACTGAGATTTGGGAGTCCACTTCAGAACCTCGCACCTTCACTCGATTTTTGATATCTCTGTAAGAGCCTGTAATCCCATATTGGGTAGCCCAGCGTGCAAGGTCCCCAATTTCATCGGTGCGGTGCTGTTGATTTGCGAGCCAGTGACTAAATAGCATAGGAGACTTCATGTTCATTGTCCTAGAGGGTGTTGATGGTGCGGGTACTTCCACTCTACAGCGAGGGCTTCAAACCAAGTTTGAAGAGTGTGGTTTGATGATTCACTGTACCCACCAGCCTAATGAGTACACTCATGCTGGGGGGTTGATTCGAGACTTGTTGAGGTATGAGAGTTTGTCATCACCTCTAGTGATGTCCCTACTGTTTGCTGCGGACAGGCTTGAGTTGAATCTTTCGCAATACTCTGACATGGACTTGGTGTTGTGTGATCGGCATGTTTGGAGTAGTCTCGTGTATCAGCATGAGGTTGACCAATCTTGGCTGAAGGAGATCAATAGATATGCTGACGCCCCTGACCTTGTGGTGTACGTTAGGACAAGTCCGGGGGTAGCTAAGGATCGAATGGGGATGCGTGAGTTGGATGCCTTTGAGAAAGACTCAAAGTTTCAAGAGGGTCTTACCAGACGATTTGATCGGGTGTTCAATGAGTCAAAGGGTCCTAAGGTATTGGTTGATGGGGACCAGCCTGCGGAGGACGTACTGGACAGTGCTTGGACAGCTATTTGGTCCTATCTGCCTGCGGACATGAAGGACAAGGTTGCTTTGTAATTTCCGTTTCAGCACCCGTAACCCTTGGGTGAGGGATTACCCTCCTAGGTTGCGCAATTGAAGAATCAAACTCTGCTAGATGCCTCCCGCAATGAGAAAGATGTAGAAAACGCCTACCGAGGTGAGATCCTGCAGGAGCGTCCTGAGGCCGTGATCACCTCACCCTATGGCTCTGATGGCTATGCTCGTTGGGGTACTGTGCGAGCCCTGTTGGAGTTCAAGTATGACTTGGCTCTTAAGGGCAAGACTGTTCAGGCGGGAGTGTTGGGACAATTGGTTCTTTACCTCAAGAGATTCAGTGCAGCGGGCGAGACCTTGCCCAATGTCTTGTTTGTGGGGGATCGGAACGAATGCTTTGCCTTGAGCACAAGCTCGGTTCAGCAGTTCCTAGACCTTCCGATTGACTGGTCCGTTCCCCCAAGTGGCGGGCACCCCGACTTGACACGAGCAATCGCAGCGGACACGTCTATCTCACCCTTTGTGTTTGACGTGGCAGACTTGAATTTCCGGGATGTTTTGTCCAAGGTTGAGACCCTTGCGGCGGGAGAGTTGCACCAAGTCAAAGCGACTTTGAGCAATATCAGTTCCATGTTCCTGTTTTGGCGGGACAACATCTTTGTCAACGGGTCCGGGTTGACCTCTGTTGAGCAGGTGGACCTATTCCTCAAGTGCTTGTTTCGCCCCGACGATGTGGTCACACACCCTTCGAATACCAACCTCTTGGTTGTGGGTGGAGCTAAGGTCCCAGTCAACGGTCATGCTTACCGTAGCTTCATTCAGCACTTTGTTCGGGGGTACAAGTCCTCAGAGATCGAGGCTTTCTATGCGGGCAAAGACCGACTGGTAGAGGACGATGCTCGCCGCCGTCAAGGGGCATTTTTCACTCCGCAAATTTGGGTCGATGAAGCGCACAAGATGCTGGATGCGGAACTCGGGCAGGATTGGAGGGACCGTTGCATCGTGTGGGACCCGGCATGCGGAACCGGTAATTTGACCCGCGACTATCGCTTTGCAGACCTGATCCTATCGACGGCGGAAAAGCC
>JACCEC010219271.1_pt1 | contig 15108 bp, 13 predicted proteins | sample 7450121 | NCBI WGS metagenome assembly JACCEC01 (sample SAMN15323455, study PRJNA562643) | freshwater metagenome | isolation source: river surface water | place: USA:Blue River Watershed | collected 2017-08-18 | reverse complement strand
TCATCGTATTGTAATTGATTATAAGTATTTAATCTGTTTAATGAATTATACGAATGTGAACCTATGTTTTTTATCCAATATTGATTATTGTTAATTTTTTGAAGTTGTAAAGTTGGTTTTTCGGATGATAAAACAGCTGAATTTGAATGACCAAAAACCCTGGATCGATAAACATAATTAATTTTTGGAAAAACTAAAGGGAAATCGTTATTTTCGAAAGGTTCGGATTCAGTACAAGAAGTAGTATTGGTTTTAGGGTTATAAGTAAAAACTTGATTAAAACCCAACATTCCTTTAGCTCTAGAAAAAAACATTGTACGATACAAAAACTCCAATTCGTTTATACCACCATTAGGATTAGTAGTTTTGACTTTTTTAACCACAGTTGTAGGTACATTAAAACTCATTATATTAAATTTACTAGTTGTAAAATTATAATTATTGAACATAAAATTATTATCTCTAGCATCATAGGGAGCATAATCGAACTCAGTGATATTATTAAATCCATCTGCTACTTTTTTAAGTAAAAACGAATGATTGTTTTTATGGCGATAATAAATTTTAAATCGATTAATATCACCAAAATATACCGGACAAATTTCATCTAATTTACCATCTCCATCAAAGTCTCCTACCATTAAATAGTCTGTTCTATTTCCATTCCACGGACTATCATCTAATGTTTCGATGAATTGATCGCCAGTTGAATACCAAATAACTTTTTTGCTACCTGTAAAATAAGTAATATCGGATTTTCCATCGCCATTTACATCCATTACCCTAAGAGATTGATCGGTTAATTCTGCGCTTAAACTTATGTTTACCGAAGGAATATTTTTTGTACTAAATCCGTTTCCATTAAAATAACCAACTGTCCATGAATTTGGACTATTGTAATGTAAAATATCTGTTTTACCATCCCCATTAAAATCTCCAACTCTTAATAATTTGTGCCAATGTGTTGGATATCCCGAACCATAGATTGTCTCTAACATATCTTGACCATTTATTTTGTTAACCTCAATAATTTGAGCTCTTCTGTTTATATCATTAAAAGATTGAACAATAAATAGTTCGTCTTTTCCATTTCCATTAAAATCAGTTACGTAAATATTATCGATAAGACTTGGATTTACAGCCAATTGTCCATAATTTTTAATTTGACCTTTTTGAATTACAATAAAACTGTAAGAAATTCCATTACTTAGTATCAATCCAATATCTGTTAAACCATCTCCATCAAAATCACCTAAATGAACAAAATAAGGTGCTTTATAAAAAAATCTATTATGTGAGTAATTTCTAAAATCATAGTCTACAAAACTAAATCCTTCACCTGTAGAAGTATACACTCTAATTGTATTTATTTTAGACCCGTCGGTTGATACCGTTTTATTGGTTAAAATAAAATCTTTTTTGCCATCTCCGTTAAAATCTCCTCCTAAAAAATTTCCTAAAGAACTAAAGGCAACAAAATTATTAGTTTCTTCTATATTAAATCCAGGAGGAATTGTTATAGTTGAACGATTTGAAAAATTAAGCACGTCTTGTTTAGAGTTTAACATTAAATTAAAAGAGTTGTAAACTTTAACATTATTAGATCTGGTGAAAAATAATCTAATTAAATCTGTAACTCCATCTCCATTATAGTCACCCGGAACATAATCCGTTCCACTAGGGTCATTATTTGTTGAGTAAACTAAACTTGCGTATTCACTATTTGTAACTTCATTATCCCCATATTGAAACAAAGTTGAATTTAAGCTTAGATTATTATCCGTTAATTCTTCAATTTCAGATAAATAACTATACATATTAAACTTGTATCTAAATTGATATTTTTTGAAAATTGCGTTTTTGTTAAAAACAACTATTTCTTTTAAGAGTAAGTTATTTTCCAATAATTTGTCGTTAAAATATATAGTTTGTTTATCAACTCTTTCTTGATATCTAAATTTAATAGATGCAAAAGTTTGCGTATTTGTATTAGAATTGCCTGTATAGCTTATTTCATCTAATCGTAACTGATTATTTTCCCAAATATATTTATACAAGTAAAAATTTCCATTTACATCTTCCACTTTTTCAATATTCCATTGCATCGGAACAGAAGTATTATTTCCATTTACTCTTGAGTTAGAAGTTAATCCGTAATAAATTTTATTTCCATTTTTTAATTCAACAATAAAATATTCAGGTCCACCATTAATATTACCTTTTGATGTAATTTTATTGAAGGATAATACTTCTGTATAATAACCAGTTCCATCTAATCCGTTCAATCCATTTGCAAACAATCTCTGCCCATCTAACATAAAAACATCGTTGTTTGTATATTTAACAGTAGTGATGTCATTATCATGATAAAAATTTTTATGTGTTCGAACTATGCTAGAAATAGCATTTAAATTCCACCCCAATCCTAAAATACCGTTTCCAGCTTGTGATGAATAATTAATACTAACATTAGGTATTAAATTATTTATACCTTTAGGTATATCAATATTAATGGAATAGTTTGCAGCACCTAAAGGACTTGTAGATGCAGCACCATCAATACTACCAATCATTTTGCTAGTGTTTAAAACTCTTTCACTAATATTTTCATTAATTACATCATTTTTATAATCTGGTTCTGTAACTAAACTAAATTTTAAATAACCTTTCATCCAATCGTTAATTGTCGCTTTAAAACTATAACCGGGTTTAAATTGCACATGATCCGATGCGAAATTATTCACTTGTCCAGTTTGTGGGGAAGATAACACCAATGTTTTTTGCGCTTCAGTATGCAATTGGATTAATAAAAGTAAAATAGGTAATATATATTTTTTAAGCATAATCGTATTTTTAGTATACATTTTTTGTTTCTTAATTTTGTTTTACAATTTTCCAAACACCTGTATTTTTTGACGAGGTAATTTTAAAAATATAGTATCCTACTGCATAATTATTTAAATCAAAAACATATTCTGTAGTGGTTATTTTCTCTTGTAATAGAATTTGTCCAGTAGAATTTATAATAATCAAATCACTTGGGTTTTGGCTGCTTGAATTTGTTATGATATTTACTTTGCCAAATGTAGGATTAGGGAAAATATTTAATAGATTAACATTGTTTTCTTCTGATTCATTATTAGAAGATTCGATATTATTCAAATTTGGATAAGTATTCTTTAATGAATCAATTACATTATTTTTTAGTAATTCAATAACAATTTCACGTTTAATTCTATTTCCAGAAGCATCATATTCGTATTTATATTTTACATTTGATTGTGCAATTACAAATGTGTTTACGCCAATAATTAATAAAATTATATTTATATATTTCATTGTTTCTGTTTTATATTATAGTTCAACTAACTGTAGATCAAAATTGAATTGAATAAGTATGTTATTTCTTTTTTAACTCTTCTACCTCTTTAACTAATTGTTCGATTAACTTTTGTTGTTGGATGGTGTAAAGGGTAAGTTCTTCAATTTTTTCCATTTGAATTTTAGCCATTTCACTGATGCTAAAGCCGTGCTCTATAACTTGGGATTCGGAAGGGACGTTAGGTAGATGTTTGTTTTCTTTAATAAAAGCTTCTAGTTCGTTTAATGATTTTAAGTTGTATTTTTCTTCAAAAACATAATCTGCCCAAGAACCCATTTTAACTTCAATTTCACGAGCGCCTAATTTTCCTTCCACCACCATTGTGAAATTACCCATTGAGTTTTCGATACGATTTTTAGTACCCACATATAATTTTTCTTCAATAGATAATCTTCTAATCATGGCTTCACCAGGAACTAATAATTGAAATCCGTTTGCGTTATACCCCGAAAAGTTAGTTCCAATTCTTAACTTATTGGATAACTCAAATCCTTGATAATTAGGGTGGTTTTGTCCGGATAAATAAAAGTTATTATCGTTAAAAAATATTCTTGAATCACTTCCTGGTGAACCTGTTAACAAATTATCAATTCTTAAATTACCACCAGAAATATGCAGCCTTTGTGCGGGTGCTGTTGTACCAATACCCACACTACCTATTGGTGTGATTGTCATTCGAGTAAAATTTTGCGCAAATTGATTTGGATCAAATGTGCCATCTGCTGCCATTCCCGGAGCAACAGTGTTCCAACTTTGATGTGTTAAAAAACTAATATTACCTCCGCCATGTAAAATTGAACTGAAATGATGCCAGTTAGTAGAACTACTAGGAGAATATTCTGTATATCTGAATTTTCTTATTGAATTATCATATCTCACTCTTGAAGCTGAATGTCCCTCAAAAGAAAAATTCTTTCCTGAAAACCATGGAATATTTTCAGAATTAAATGTTTGAGAAAATGAATTGAAAGATAAAAAAATAATCGTAAGTGCGAATAATGTATTTTTCATAATATAAATTTAAATTTTGAGCGAAATTATAAATATTTATCAAAACAAAAAATAATTTTGAAAAATAATTTTTAAAAATAATTTATATAAAAATAAATAAATATAAAATAATAATAAATTAACAAATTACTATTTATTTATAAATAATTCTGTTTATATACATGTAATTAAGAAATCTTTTTATATTTGTTTAAATATTCTTTTAAAATTATAAAACATGATTAAACAGATTTACAGATTTTTAAACCCGAAATTTCAAAACTTGTTTTTGGATTATAAAGTATCATTTAAACCAAGATATGGGCATGGTTTAGCACCGCATAATGAATTATATACTATCATAAATAATAATAGAGATGGATATAAAAATTTGTTAAACAAGGCTTTAGAATTAAAAGAATCTATTTGGACTATAAAAGATAGCAAAAACGAAACGGATACTACAAAACCTGTTTGGAATAATGGTTTTTTGCCGGGCTTGGATATTATTGGAATTTATACCTTATTAACGGAGTTTAAACCTAAAAAATATATCGAAATAGGATCGGGCAACTCTACTAAAGTTGCTTATAAAGCAAAAAAGGAAAATAATTTAGATACAAAAATTATTTCGATAGACCCAATGCCTAGGGCTGAAATTGACAATTTAGCTGATGTTGTTATTAGAAAACCTTTTGAAAATATTGATTTTAATATTTTAGATGAATTAAACGAAAACGATATTTTATTTGTGGATAATTCGCATAGAATTTTACCAAACTCGGATGCAATGGTATTTTTTATGGAGATTTTACCACGTTTAAAAAAAGGAGTGATTGTGCATATTCATGATATTTATTTACCGTATGATTATCCGCAGTTTATGTGCGACAGATTTTACTCGGAACAATATGGATTGGCAATGTATTTATTGGCAAATCCTAAAAAATATCAAACCATATTACCTAACTATTTTATTTTTGAAGATAAAGAATTATCACAATTGATATCGCCAATATGGAATCATCCAAATTTAAAAGGAGTGGAACAACATGGCGGCTCGTATTGGTTAAGAATTGAGGAGTAATTAAACAAAGATATTTATCTATTTCGCACAAAAACTTTGCGGCACTTTGCGATTTACTTTGTGGCCTTTGCGTGAAAAAAATGTAAAAAAAAAAGGAGCTAAAATTTAGCTCCTTTTCATTTTTATACTTCGTATATTATTTATTAGCTGCGTATAACTCGCTAACTTTGTTCCAGTTAATAACATTAAAAAATGCGTTAATATAATCTGGTCTTCTATTTTGGTAATTTAAGTAGTAAGCATGTTCCCAAACATCTAAACCTAAAATTGGGAAACCTCCACAACCCACACCTTCCATTAAAGGATTATCTTGATTAGCAGATGAACAAACCTCAACTTTTCCACCTTTGTGTACACACAACCAAGCCCAACCCGATCCAAATCTTGTTGCAGCAGCAGTACTAAATGCAGTTTTAAAAGCTTCAAAATTTCCAAAAGCTGCATCAATTGCTTGAGCTAACTCACCTGTTGGTAACCCTCCGCCATTTGGCGACATAATTTCCCAAAATAAATTGTGGTTGTAAAAACCTCCGCCATTGTTTCTAACAGCAGGAGATGCAGTAGATATTTTGCTTAAAATTTCTTCGATAGTTTTACCCTCCAAATCTGTTCCTGCAATAGCATTATTTAAATTTGTAGTGTAAGCTGCATGGTGTTTTCCGTGGTGGATTTCCATTGTTTTTGCATCAACATGTGGCTCTAAAGCATCAAATGCATACGGTAATTTTGGTAATTCAAATGCCATAATATTTTATTTAACGTTAATAATTACTGGTTCAAATATAATTAAGTTATACGAAGAACAACTTAAATTACATATTTAATTTAACTATGATTGTATTGATTATCCTAATCTCTACTACTGGTGTAACGCATTACATAGTATAACAAGGTTGCAATTGATGCTAATGCCGCAACTATATATGTGCTTGCTGCCCATTTTAAAGCAACAGCCGCCTTCTCTTCTCCTTGTCTGTCGGTTATTCTCGCACCGTTTAACCAAACTAGTGCACGCTGACTAGCATCAAACTCAACAGGTAAAGTAATAACAGAAAATAAAGTGATGAAAGCCTGACATGCAATGATAACCAATAAAGCCTGATTAAATAATGAATATGAAAATGCTAAAAATATCATACCGATATACACCCAATTTAATACCTGAGAACTAACACTTACAATAGGCACAAGTTTACTACGCAATTGTAAAGGTGCGTAAGCTTGTGCATGTTGCAAAGCATGTCCGCACTCGTGCGCTGCAACCGCAGCAGCAGAAACATGACGGCCATTATACACCTCCGGACTTAAATTTACGGTTTTATTAGTAGGGTTATAATGATCCGTTAATTGCCCCGGAACACAAATTACTTTAACATCATAAATATTATTATCGTTCAACATTTTTTCGGCAACTTCTTTACCAGTTAAACCAGATAATAAAGGAACATTAGTGAATTTTTCGAAAACTGCTTTTAAACGATAACTTACCAAAAAACCTGCAACCGCAAAAACTATGGTAATTACTAATAAAATTGGATCAAACATCATAAGTATAAAAATTTAATGTACAAATATAGTTTTTAGGAAACGATTATAGCAAGGTTGTAGTGGTTAAAAATGGTTAAGCATTTATAATCTAAACTTTAATTTTAATAAAAATCCAAAATTGAAGCCTAATTACTTCAATTTTGGATTTTATTTTTAACTACAACAACTCGTTAGCTAAATTTGCCAATTGGGAACGTTCGCCTTTTTCCAAAGCAATATGCGCATACAAAGGATGATTTTTTGCTCTATCCATTAAATACGATAATCCGTTGGATAAAGTATCCAAATAAGGCGTATCGATTTGGTAAACATCACCCGTAAAAACAATTTTAGTATTTTCACCCGCCCGCGATATTATAGTTTTAACCTCGTGTGGCGTTAAATTTTGTGCCTCGTCCACTATAAAAAATATGTTGGATAAACTTCGTCCACGAATGTATGCCAACGGACAAACCACTAATTTTTCGTTTTTTTGTAAATCCTCAATCAGTTTATGCTCTTTTTTATCCCAAGTAAACTGATTTTTAATGTAACTTAAATTATCCCATAATGGCTCCATATAAGGATTTAATTTAGAGTTTACATCGCCTGGCAAATACCCAATATCTTTATTACTTAAAGGCACAATAGGACGCGCCAAAAATATGCTTTGATATTTATTATGCTGCTGTAATGCAGCCGCCAAGGACAATAACGTTTTACCAGTTCCTGCAACACCTTGCACAGTTACCAGCGAAATATTTGGATTAAACAAAGCATGTAAAGCAAAAGCTTGCTCCGAGTTACGCGCTGTAATACCCATTGCATTTATTTTTTCGATACGCTCAAACGAATTTTGCGCTTGATTATAAAAAGCCAAAGCCGATTTTTTGCCACTTTTTAAAATGTAAAACTGATTGGATATTAACTTTTGCTCACCAATAATTTTTTCAGCCGGCATGTTTTCCGTAGCGTAAAAATCGTTTATCAATTTATCGTTTAAACTATCCAAAACTTTTCGTCCGGTAGGAATGGTTTCCTCCTTAATTTTAGAAGTATCCATTTTACCCGTTTCGTAATCTTGTGCAATTAAGTTTAAAGATTTAGCCTTGATGCGTAAATTAATATCCTTGGTAACTAAAATTACAGGGCGCTTTTTGTATTTTTTTTGCAAATAAATTGCCGAGTTTAAAATACGATGATCGGGTTTATCTTCCCCAAACTCATCAATTGCATTGGGAGTGGGATGTTGATTCATGATAATGGTAAATTTCCCTCTACCCTTACCTATCGGAATCCAATCTTGTAAACTTTTATTTTGCGAAAAATCGTCGATAAAACGAATAAATTGCCTAGCAGCAAAGTTTTTAGTGTCGTTTCCCTTTTTAAAATTATCTAATTCCTCTAATACAGTAATCGGTATTGCAATGTCGTTATCCGCAAAATTGATAATTGCTTCGTGATCAAAAATAATCACCGAGGTATCTAGTACAAAAAGTTTCTTAGCCATAAAATAAATTTTTGATTTAAGTTACGGAGATTTTAACGCTTAGGATACTCCCAATTTAAAATTTAGCACACATAGTTATATTAAAAAGTTTTTTACTAGTTTTAACACTTAATTTACATTTAGCTAATGGAGCCTTTAAAAAATATATTTAGTTTACAATTAATTCACACTTTAGGAAAAAATATACGAGCTGTTTATCCACAATTTGCTTTAAATGAATTTGTTGCAATGGCAAGCGAAAATTTAGAGGATTTAGAAATGAAACCACGAGCGTTTCAAATATACAAAGCTTTACAGCATTTTTTACCCAAAAATTTTGAAGAAAGTGCTTCCATTTGCATTCAATCTTTTGGACCAGAATTAACCCAAAATCAAAATAACGCTTTTGGATTATCGGTTTTTTACTATTTACCTTTTTCGGATTGGATTAGCGAGCAAGGTGTAGCTCGCGAAAAACTACCAACCAGTTTTAAATTTTTAAGCGAACTAACCAAACGATTTACGGCTGAGTTTGCTGTGCGAAAATTTTTAATGCAATTTCCAACCGAAACCATGAATTTTATCCACCAATGTACCGAGAGTAATAATTTACATTTGCGCCGTTTTGCCTCCGAAGGAATTCGCCCTTATTTACCTTGGGGTTTGCAATTAAAATCATTTGCGCAAAATCCGCAACCTGTTTTTGAAGTGTTACAAAAGTTAATGAACGACCCCAACGAATATGTGCAAAAAAGTGTAGGAAATAATTTAAACGACATTACTAAAAATCATCCCAATGAGGTTATACAATTTTTACAACCTTTTGTGCAAAATCCATCCAAAGGGACTCAAAAAATAATACATTTAGCTACCCGTAATTTAATTAAAAAAGGCAATCCCGATGTTTTAAATTTACTAAATTACACTACGGATATACGATGTAATGCAGAATTAAAATTAGATAAAGCACAGGTTAAAATGGGCGAAAAAATTGGGTTAGAATTGAATGTTTGTAATTTACATCCACAAACACAAAATTGGATAATCGATTATTGCGTTTATTTTAATAAAGCCAACAACAAACCAAACGGAAAAGTGTTTAAATGGAAAAAACTAAACATTGTACACAATCAAATAATTAATTTACAAACCAATTACGATTTTAAAGCCATCACCACCCGTAAATATTACCCCGGCAAACATCGAATAGAAGTTATCATCAACGGCAAAACTGTTGCAAATGCTGGTTTTGATTTGATATAAACAACTCCTTTGAAATTTTACAATATCAATTTTCGAATTTGAAATAATGTTACTGAAAATGCTAAAAAAATTATGTGAAATTGAGAGCTTGTTTATTTTATGTACATTAGAATAAAATTAACAACCTGAATTCGATTAAAATTGCGTGCTCAGAACGACTGAAAATATTCTGATTCAACTATGAAAAATTAAAAAAACATATGAAACGCTATTTGAATTCTTAGCGCATAATTTTAATCGAACTCTGGTTAATAAATTTGAAATAACAATGATTGGTTAGAGGAATTTTTTAATCTTTAATACTGTACATGATTTGTTGAAAATCAGCCTTAAATTTATCTTTATTTTCAACTGTAGACCAAGATAATACTTTGTAGTAAGCTTTGCTTGTTTCAACAATTCCCACTAAATAAAAAATTTCAGTTTTAGCATCTTTATCATAATATGAAGCATCCACTTCTATAAAATTTATATTTCCTTTTGTTTGAGCGATAGGTTTAGAAATTTTTCTTTTTTTCTCGTCCTTTAAAAAATCCTTTATAAAATCTTCATAAAACTCATTTACGGAGCCAAAATTCATTTCTACTAAACTTAATTCTTCTTTAGTATCTAAAATTACAAAACCATAAACATCTTTAACAACACTTTGATATTGTATTGTTGCAGCATTATTAATTCCACCAGTTTTACTCATATAACTTGGTAAGCTTATATCAAATGTATGTCCGGCTTTATATTGCTTAAATTCTGTTTGAGCAAAAGTAATAGTAGTTAATAAAACTAAAGAGGCAATAAGTGCAAAAGTTTTTTTCATTTTTATTGTTTTAAGGTTAAGAAATAGTCTTTTTCGGCGTCGAATTTAGTATTTTTTTTCAAATATATTATCAAATAAAATTTATTTTTATTCAATAAAAAACTCTACACCATTTTTTCCAATAAAAACTTCTATTCCTGATTTGATTTTGGTTTTAAAAAGATAAAAATCTTCTACAGAATCGTGTTCATATTTGGTAATATTATCATACATTTTATGATTAACAAATTGGTTTAATTCAGAATTAAAAATTTGATATTTATTACCTTTTTTAAGGTATAAATACGAATAATATATCTTTCCAATTTCGTCGTATTCAAAAGGTAAAATAGTAATTAAACTATCACTTTGGTCATCAGTTTTTCCCAATATTCCCCATTTATTATTTTGTTGTACAACAAAAAATCTTTGATAATCTAACCAATGGCGAAAATCATTGCTTAACTCAAAATTTAAACTATCGTATTCGGGCGACAAAATCACATTTTGGTTATAATCTAACAATCCCCATTTGTTATTCATTTTTACAGCCAATATATCTTCTTTACTAAAAAATGGTTGGTTATGTAAATTAGTTATAATTGCATCGTACATCACAGGTACAATTGTGTCATAAACACTTTCTTCCCAAGAAGCAGCTTCGTTTAATATTACGCCATATTTATCGTTTATTTGGATAATTTGCGGACTTGGATTATTCTCCTCGTAAACGGATGAAATCTCCATTCTTTCAATTTTATTAACTTCTTCAAAAGTTAGTAAATTTCCTTTTAAGTTATAATAATTTGTTTTTGAGCTGTTTGTGCAATAAAAAACCTTGTTGTTTAAGTTAAATTGTATTTTAGAATATACTAAGGGGATTAAAATTTTAGGTTTACCTCCAATTAATTTTATAACGCCAAACTGATTGTTTTTTGAAACAATATAGGCATTTTCCTTAACATCATCTGGAGCCCAAACGCTATCTAAATGAACATCAGGTAAAATGTGAATACCCATACAATGATCACCATAATAAACCTCATAAATTCTAAAACATTTATCGTATTCTGTAGTTATAATTTCTTTACCATTTTTATCAACATAACCATACTTACCATTCTTTTTAACTTTTACCAAGTTATCCTCCGAAAAAATATCCACTTCATCATACATGCAAGCAATAACTATTTTACCGTTAGTATCAGCCAAACCCCATTTTCCTTTATCATAATAAGGGATTAACTGGCTAAATAAACTATTAGAAATGGAAATAATAAGTAATAAAATGAAGTGTTTGAATTGCATAAGTAAAATTTTGAGCTAAGGTAAAAATTAATTTTTTTATTAAGTGCCCAATATGATTATTTGATTTAAATTTCATTGCCTATTTATTAATTAAAAGGGGAATTGATTAAAATTCTTATAATTCAATACAATAAAAACGGAAAAACAAAAATGCCCCTAATAGTTTGATACTTATTGGGGCATGTTTATAAACTAACGAAGAGCTTTATTTTGTTGTGTATATTTTTAATCGGATAAAATATTATTCTTTTTGTCCAGCTTTAATAGGATTGCCTAAACTGTTATTATAGGCATATTCAATAATTCGTAATGTATCATTATGTTGACTACAATAAATTTTTATCCAACCAAATTTGTAATTATCATTTATTAAAAATCTAATTCCAAGATATTTCTCACCTTTACCCTGAAATTGTCCTGCATTCATGAAAGTACCTAAAACACCAGTTTTGTTTGTCCAATTTCCATTCTTATCTATTTGCTCATTTAAATCTAAAGCGTCTGGGTATCCATAAGTAGAATTATCAAGTATCTCTACAGATTTTGGAATTACCCTAGCAGCTAATGTATCAAAAGATTTAGGTAAACCATTTGGATTGTATTTGTTTAGGTCAATAATTTCAAAACCAATATCATATCTGTTGTCAGTATCTAAATTAACTCCCTTATAACCTGTAGAAATAAACTCTGCATTAATTTGGCCATTTAAAATACTATCAATACGATTAGATATTTCATCATCGCTTTCTTTTAATGTTTGAACATCCCTAATTAGAACAAATTGTTTGTTAACAGAACGATAGATTATACTATCATTCTCCGAAATAGAATCTTTTTTTACACAACTAAAAAATCCTATACTAAGTGCGCATAATAATAAAGGTGCTTTACTTAAATAATTCATATTGATTTTGTTTTAAATAATTTATTTATTCAAAAACGAATAAAGCCTTATGATATTATACTAAGAATTGTCTCTTTTACCTACCATTAAGATATTTTGGTTGTTTTTTAAATGAAGAACGTCCCTGAGTAATTAAAATCTTAAATTAAGGTAATTCAAACTTTAACTTCTCAATTAAATCCTTAAAATATTCAGGACTCCAAATTTTTAAAACATCGGCGTTAGGAATAAATCTAACAACATCATCTTTAATATTGCTAAAGGAAACGGTATTTATTTTTTGATTTAACAGCTCCATAATTTCTTCTTTTGTAATACTTTCTTTGTGCCAATCGTTTGTATCTTTGGCTCTGGTTAAAAAATGATTAATATCCAATGGAATTCCTTTTTTAATATACCATTCTAAATCGTACCAATCCCTTCCTTTTACTCTGTTTTTCCACTTTCTAAATAGTAATGCGTGCATTTTACCGGCAAATAAATTGGGTTTGCTAAAGCATTTTACATAAAATGAAAACGGTTGTATTAATAATTTTTCTTCCGTTATAAAATTTAAGGACGGATTTTTGTCAACTTCTATTTTAATTTTTATAGATTTATTAGAGCGTACACCAATTCCTTCAATTATTTCTTCCAACACAATTTCTTTCCAAATTGTTTCGGTTTTTAAAAAGGCGGAATCTATATAAGTTTGTTGAGCTTTTTTCTTTTCGTGTATCCTCACTTTTATTCCTACCGAGTTAAATTCGTTTAAAATAGATTCAAAATAAGGTTCGATGGAAAAATTTGTATTGGGTTGAAGTAAGGAAAAATCTAAATCTTCCGAATATCTATCCAAACCATAAAAAATACGTAATGCAGTGCCTCCGTAAAAAGCAGCTTTTTCAAAAAAATCTGTTCTCGATAAAGCTGCCAAGGTAATTTCTTGCATTATTTCTCGCAATGCAGATAAAATATCCTCTTCGTTTTGAGGTTTATATTTCTCTATCCATTCTTTAATCATAATTCTATCAGTGTTTTAACTAACATCTTTAAACTTTCTTTTTTAGGCGCATTATTTATCCATAAATCTATGGTTTTTGTGTCCAATGTTCTCAATATTTCATGATTCATTCTCAAATCTTCTAATAAAAAATCTCGTGTTTGTTTAACGCTTCTAAGGTTAACATTGGATGTTAATATAATTTTATCGCACAGCGCTTTTTCGGGTGAAGCAATTAACATACTTTGTTTTGCCGAATGTATAATATTTTTTATTCCATACGAATAATAGGGAGTTTTTAATTGCATAAAGCTAAAACGCCCTACAGGTGTTATATAGGTTTTGGATGGTTTCATTGTTACCGAGCTAATTTCATACACACGTTCGGGAATCATGTTCCAATATGCCAAAGCCGATTCTAAGGATACGTAACTAGGCCCTCGTAAATGATTTGCAATTAAAAAAGGTTCTGGGGTGGGTAGTTCGGTTTCTGGCCCAGCTATATATAAACCTCTTTTTATAGCAACTAATTCCTTGTTTTTAATTAACTCACTAATTTTATCATTAGGGCGTTGATAATCAGCCAGTAATTCCAAAATTACATGTCTGGTTATTGGTGCTTCCGAATATTCTTTTAATCTTTTTCTAAAGTTCAAAATGTAATTATTTTAATTATTAATCGGATTTTAACCGATTAATAATCCCAAATATAACAACAAATTGTAAATTAATAAAATATCAATCGGAATTTTTCCGATTAAAGTTTAATTTTTTCACAATCTATTAAGCCCATCAAAACTTTGAAATCTAAAATTTTTTAAGGGGAAAACTTTGAAAAAGTTAGATAATTTGGGGATATTTATCCCTCATTAGTCGCAATTGTCCCACTAGTCCCTTTCTCCTTACTTTTTAAACTTAAGCTTAAGTAAAGTTTGTGATTTAACTAATTTATTAAGTATTATATTTAATGGAATCACCTTTTGTTTAACCTATACCAAAACCTAAAAAATAGCAATTGGTTTTTTGGGGTTTCCATATCGCATACTAAGTGGTGGCGTTGCCATTGGTGGAGGTAGAAGTTTGGGTAGTGTTTTTCGTTTTTTTGGAGCTGATGCAAACAAACTTGGGTACGGGCGATGGCTACGTGGATAAGGACTAAAAATAAGGATTGTCCCTTGGGACTAAAATTAGATTGTTGCACTAATTTTTTGAGCTGTACTGTTTTATCGTTTAAAATCTGCTGGATTTGTTGTGTGTTTTTTACTTTGTGTACCACTGTGGTGATGCCTTCTTGGATATCTTTGTGCACATCAAAAATATCGTTGCACAGCTGAAAAATTTCGCCTGCTTTATATAAAATTTCTTGCTCTTGATTTTGTAAAG
>JACCEC010589169.1_pt1 | contig 15115 bp, 5 predicted proteins | sample 7450121 | NCBI WGS metagenome assembly JACCEC01 (sample SAMN15323455, study PRJNA562643) | freshwater metagenome | isolation source: river surface water | place: USA:Blue River Watershed | collected 2017-08-18 | reverse complement strand
TTTTTTTGAAAACTTCTCCATTTTTGGTAAAATGGTACACCTTCCAATCCTTCGTTATTTTCTTTTGTTTTTTTCTTGGTATTGGTCAGAAATTTGGACATGTGTGGAATAATCTCCGACATCAGTGTGTTTGAAAGCAAGTGTTTGTCTTTCAATGACAACTTCACATAGATTTCTATGCCACTTGATTCTGGAAATTTCTCGAGTAATACCAATAAATTAGAAATGCTTCCTTGATTGAAACCCAACTTTCTTAACTTGTAGGTGAAGGAGGATAACATTCTCCTTAGCATGTTACTTTCAATATCAATATCTGAAATTGATTCTGTTATTCTCAGGTGACGAAATGGGTCGAATCTGGAACTATCTCCTATCCAATTGTTGATGTATTTAACATCAAAAGATGGAGATATGCCCATTGTTATCAACAAGCAAGACATCTGATATCTCAACCACTCGGTCACTTTCTCCTCAGGGTATATTGCATTAAAGGAGAGTTTTTGACGAAAACGGATCATTGACATCGTCTCTGTACAAAGATTTAACACTTTTCTCTCAATTGAACTTGTGCGAAGAAATGTCAACTCTGGTCTGTTCTCTTTGTTGCATAATTCTTTCAGGACAACACAGGCTATCAGGAGGAAATCATTGAAATGACCTTCGTATCTTAGAGAATCAGATTCTGGAGGACGAATTGATACCTCAATGCGCAATCCTATTCCATCCTCCTTCACTATGTTGAAAGAGTGATTTAGCACTTTCCTTGCATTTTCAATCATTGCTTGTATTGTATCAATTCTTCTGTTTCCAATTCCATACATAGCAGACACACTCAAAGGAAAATTTTTCCTCTGCTGGAGCTGCACATGAGATAATTTTGAATAAACCTTCACACTGTGACAAACTGATGGACTTATTGAAATTTCTTCTCTGCCTTGCCTTCCATGATCATCTTCAACTAAATAGTGATCTGTTATGTTGTCATAGTTGCCCATTGTTAGGTCCATGTTATTCCCATCTTCACCCCATTTTTCCTTCTTTATCAAAATGGTACCTTTCAAATCACTGTTTTTCATCTTTCCTTTCTTCATATCAGGAAAAGTGTGTATAGGAAATACTTTCCTTTTAGTCCCGCAAAAAAAAGATGATCCATCTCTTTTGCATTTTTGACTACTGGATGCCTGAATTAGATGATCAGTAGGGGTTTTCAACACAAATGCTATATCAAGTTGTAATATTTCCATCTGAATTCCAGCTTTTCTCAAAGATTTTGAATGATCCAACAGTGATAACACTCGGTCGATTGATTGTAAAAGATGACGACATCCCAAGTCAGCAACGTGAATAATGCTAATATTTTGGTTTCTTCTCCCAATAAATTCTGTTTTCACTGTGCAAGAATGCAGAACAGCATCAATTACAACATCATAGGGAGGTTTATGGGCAGCAAAATTTGGATCAAAACATAATCCTGTGTTATCATGTGCTGCCTTGTAATAATATCCTTTGCTTTGTAAAAACGATATCACATCATTTTTACAAGATGAATGTAATGCAATTTTTACCGGTGTGTCTATTACCAGTATTTCATTGCCATTCAGTACATTTGGAAGATGTTGACTATGATTTCCACAACATCCAAAAATACTGTCTTTCCCTTTGGATGCAATCAATGTATTGGGAAAACTACAGCGAGACAGAGAAGTACCACCAAAACTTAATAAATAATTACCAACACTGTTCATCTGTTGTTCTCCAAGACAATTGGTGGAGAGAAGTATGCTAAAGGCATCCAAGTCAGGGTAAATAATATCTACTTCTTTGGCTATTGAGAAATTGTTCAAGTATCTGTTGGCAAGTGAAATAAATATTTCAAACATTTCATTGGTATTTGAAGTATTGGAACCCCTATATAGATTTTTATATACAAGAAAAAATAAGTTAATGTTTGTATATTAAATGATAAAATAGAAGAAAATTTAAATACAATCAATGATATTGACTTGCAATCATACCATTTTAGGTAAAAATCAACATCTTGTTTTGGAAGATATTCTTCATCATGGTCCAATGAATCTAGTGAGGCAGTTTCAGATTGATATGAATCCATTCTTTACATAATTGCAAAACAGAAAACACTTTTTATTGGCACTCCTAAAATTATTCACAAATGAATAAAAAATAAAAAAAATTAAGATAAACACATTTGTTGACGTTGTTCAAATAATCTCACCTCCAAAATTATCGAAACATATGTTTATAACAACTTGTTGACTTCAATTGTAATCAAATTTCTTATATGCTTTCAGCATTTTCAAAGGAAGTCACTTATGATTAAGCAAATTTTAAAATAATGAGGTATTTCTTTCAAATTCAATTTTGATTAAGCAACTTATAAAATTATGAGATAATTCATGAGGGATACATTTCGTCATTTTTGGTCCTTCTCACAAACAATATTCATCTTTTTATAGTAAAAATCCAGGACCAAATGACCGGCAAACGTCAATATGTCCCTATTTCAGAAAAAAATTATTAACAAGAAAAAATTCACAACATAATTTATGGTAATGGCAATCATCATTTTGTTACATGAAATCATAATCAAAAACAATAATTATTTTATTTTATCAAAATACACTAACATATCACACCAGTCAATGTCAATTTGACCTAGATATCACAATAATGAAAGATTACATTTTGGAGAAAAATAATGTCTCATGATTTGACCAAATCCGGGACCGAATGACAACAGCTGTCGTCGTTTCATGCCGGATTCCAGTAAAAAAATTTTCAACCATTCCTAACTAATGATTTTTTACTAGGTTTGAAAAGATAATTTTTTTTAAAAAATAATTTCATTACATATTTTAAAAACAACAATTATCATTTTCTCCTAAAACTCAAATTCAAAAATAATATCAATTTATTTCAATGAAATTCACCAATGTAAAACAACAAACATTTTCTTTTTTACCAATACCACATTAACATAATTCAATAAATTTTGAAAAAATCCGGGACCAAATGACGACGGCCATCGTCATTTCGTCCCGGGTTGAAGAATAAAATTTTATTATATAGAAAAATATCATGATTTGACAAAATCCGGGACCAAATGACGACAGCTGTCGTCGTTTCATCCCGATTTCCAGTAATAAATTTTCAACCCTTCCTAACTAACTAACTAACAAATGATTTTTTACTAGATTTGAAAAGATAATTTTTTTAAAAAAATAATTTCATTGCATATTTTAAAACAATGGCAATTATCATTTTCTCCTAAAACTCAAATTCAAAAATTATATCAATTTATTTCAATGAAATTCACCAATGTATAACAACAAACATTTTCTTTTTACCAATACTACATTAACATAGTTCAATAAATTTTGAAAAAATCCGGGACCAAATGACGACGGCCATCGTCATTTCGTCCCGGGTTGAAGAATAAAATTTTATTATATAGAAAAATATTATAACATAATTTATGATAATGGCAATCATGATTTTTTACAATAAACTCTTAATCAAAACCAAAAATTATTTTATTCCATCAAAATTCACTAAAATATGACAACAGTCATTTTCATTTTAACCCAGATAGCACAATAATGACATGTTATAATTCTTAAAAAAAATATCTCATATTTAATAAACATTTATATGGTTGAATTTATAAATAAAAATATGACAAAAAATTAATTATCTGTAGCCTAAAATTATGTCAGACTCAGGAATCAATGACATACTTTGATGATTACAATTACATTTATTAAAATTTTTAATTTTAGGACGGGCAATATTCATGTAGATTATTCTGACTCAGAATCTGACTTCGAATCTGACTCTGATCCTGACTCAGACCCTGACTTGGACTCTGATTTGGATTTAGATTTGGAATTTGACTTTGACAATGATACATTTGAATATGAGTGGTTGTGTTCTTCTGGAAAGAAGTATTCATGTTCTTCGTTGTCATGCAAGTAATCATTATACTTGTCAACACGAAGAACAAGTTTTCCATATGGTTTGAACATTTTCATCATAGAGTGATTTGACAAACAAAATTGATCACGCTGCCAGTGATCCTGAGGAATTGTGGGTTTGAAAACACTTCCTAACTTCTTCTTTTTGATAAGTGCTTTTTGAACCTTTTGCCTGTTTGAAAATATTGCCTTTGAAGAAGCAATCCGTTTGGTCGTTTTCTCAAAAAAAAAATCAAGCATATCACACTGTGTATCCCACGTTGTGTGATGTTTTAAAACATAATTTCGAAACACTTCTATGACCTTTTGATGCATATTGTGGATGTTTGGAACTTGATCCTTCAGAACATCACTAAATTCATCAGCATATTGAGAATATGGAAGATTGATCTCCTTGCTGAATGTTTTGTCTTCAAAATCGCAATTTACCAAATTGACAAGACCATGAGAATTCAAATCAAATAACTGATTACACACCTCTCCACAAGAATTCTCCCAAACAATAAAAGAAATTCCGTTAACTTCCTTTGAATTTCTTAAACTGGGAAGGGATCCAGTCAATTCACATTTGGTATAAAAATTTACCAAATGAGCGATGTGGAGAAATATTAAACGATGATCAAAAAAGGGATTCTCATCTATACTGTCAGAATTTTCTTCATAACATGTATCATTGTGCCGTTGCAACATGTTTAAAAACATTGTCCGGACTCCTGGTCCGGCTAAACCTAGTATATCATATTCTTCATTGTGAATTGATTCCATCAATTCCATCCACTCTTTGATTTCAAATGATGTCTTGGGGCCCACACCTAATTTAATTTGATCTAACATATGATTTGAAGCTAATATCAAAAGGTAAAGATGAATCCCGCAAACTGAATTGCCGTCAATGATGAGACTCTCCGTATTATCCTCAAATAGTGGCATAAACAAGGAAGAAACCAAATGACTCTCTGCTACTTCTTTTATAATTGGAGAAGCGACAACTTCAGTCCAACATGACATGAGTCTAATGAACTTCATCTTGAACCAATCATCATGCTGAAAATAAGTGTACCTGCTACTTTGAATAAACATCATTTTTATTGCAAAAATGGATGAAAGACAAAGCCTCTCGGCGCAAATATCAAAGATAAAGTCATATTGTGAGGAAGACATCACAGTAGCAATTATTTTTTCAACTGTTAATGATGAATTTGATTTGAAAAAATTATGAGGTAGATTGGTTTTTCAAATGAGAAATTAAAAATATGAGATGAATTGGTTTTCAATGTCAAATTATTTATGTATAGATATATTGCGTACGACAATATTTTAAAAAATAGAGTTGATGTTGTTTTTTGAACAAGATTTATCAAGACATACTCAATTCCTTTGCATCAATGCACACGTTTTGAAATTCTACGAGGAGATAACTTGGATTTTTTGGCAATGGTTGCACCAGGGGTGTGTCGGGAACAGAACCAACAATACTTAATAGTATTTTCTTCATCGTCCTTCTTCAATTTCTTACTTGCAAAGAATTTTTCATGACAACTTACATGAACTTTGAATTCCTTACAATTAAAACACTTCTTGAGAGTTCCATTCTTGTCACTGCATCCAGGATAGCTGCAAATACCTGTTTTTGCATATGAATTTTTAGGAACAGCTTTCAATGATTTGCCTTTTTTCAAAGTTTCTTCAGCTTCCTTAACCAATTTAGTAATTTTGATAACAGGGTTTGGATTTGCTCGTGTTCCCATCCTTCTACTCTTGTGACTAGCCACAAGTTTGTCATTTGTTTTTCTTTTCTTACCAACAAAAACCTTCGATTTCGAGCTCGCCGCCTTGACATTGCTCTTACCCATACCATAAACTGTACTCACAACCTTATCCTTGATTGTGACATGTGCATTTTCATCAGTTTTACATGATTGGGGTTTCTTCCTTGAGTGGTCTTTGACTGTGAACTGGTCCCCAAAGTAATGAAACCATTCACTTGATTTTTTTGTGAATCGTGATTCAATCATGTCCACCATAAAATCAAAAGGTAGTAAAGGTGGATCTTGTGCTGTTAGAAGCCTCTTCAATTTAGAAATATCATCCTCGTTGGAAACACTGCTGTAGGCTGGACACAGTATCTTCATAACAACAATTTCCTTGTCTGTCACTACCTTTGACTTCGAATACATGATGAAGTCACTAATCAACTTCACAAACACAATTGATGTTATTTTGGCATGAGGATGATCATCTGCATCGCAAATATCCAAAATGTATAGAGCCTCTTCTGCAGCTTCTTCAATTGCTTTTGTATATGAATCATTTGACAGATCTTTTTTTTGCAACAAAGTGTGGATGACATTGGCAAGTTTAGTAAATGGATCAAATTTGTAGAATTGACGAGAAGCCTTGATGAAGTGTGTTTTTTTGAAGAAATCTAAAATGGATACCATATCAAGGTTATTGGGGAACACTGAAAGCTTGTGTTCTTCAGGCACATCATTCAAATCATCACATACAAGTTCTGGAGAAGTGTTGTCAAGAACCTCAAAAAATTTTGTTACCACACTCTTTGCAATGTCATGATTTGTAACAATTCCAAAAAATTGAGATGTTGCTTTTATCACAGGCAAAAAAAATATTGCCTCTGTGAATTTTGAATGACTTGTATCTTGACTTTTCATCTCAGATACTATGTAATTGAGGTAGTTGCTGATGCATCTGGTGTAAGTTTGGATCCAATCATAATGAGAACAAGTATCAGATATTTCCCAACGAGTTAATCCAGCAATTAGGCATTTCACTATGATTTTGCGAATTGTTTCGCTCAGACAACTCCACATCACCAAAAGAAAAATAGGTAAGCCTGATTCATTTTCTGTTGGATTCAATGTAGAAGGAATTGTTGGCTTCATTAAACTATGCTTGTCCCAAAAGGTCTTGGGAATCAAATTGGATATAATTTCTTCACCAGTCTCTGCTATCCATCTGCCTAAAACATCATCTGCCTTGGTAAAAGATACTTCCGAAAGAAACTGGATGTCGTTCTTTAAACAAAAAGTAATCACATCATTGCAGTCAAGATTGAAATTATTTACTTTCTCTAAGTGTGGCATAGATTTCATGTTTAGAAGTCATGAGAACTGCAAAAAATTTGGCTTTTGTTCCATCAGAATTTAAAATTATGATAACAAATTCTTAAAACACTGTGAATTTGGAAAAAAATTACTAGGAAATAATTTTTAGAATATATAAATTGAATATGATATAATTTATTTGTATGAATGTATTTTTTAAAAAAAGGTACTAACCGTGTTTTCCCCATGCAAAATTCCAATAATCTGGACTGTTTTCGGGTGGTGTTATCCTAACTTTTCCATCATCACTTAGCCAAAGAGGACGCATTGAGCTATGCTCAAAACAACCACCAAAAAATGTACTTCCAATTTGTGGTACTTTCTCATTGAATGATATTGAAGATATGTTTGTGGAAATACGACAGGTTAGATTTGCAAAAAATTGACGGTGAATGAATTTGTCATGCTCTTCTGTCAATACTGGACACCAACAACAGGTTGTTGAAAGTGGTAATAATTGGTTTGGAAAAACACGGTGATAATAATCCAACAACCTATCGCACAAAATGCTTTTCTCATCTTTCAACATAGACTCTACTGCCTTCGAATCTGACTCTTTCATGAAATCTCGCTTGTCTACATGAATTGAATTGCTAAATCCACCCCATGTGATCAATGATCCCCTTAAAATTTCGTCCGCCGTTGAGACATCCTGATTGGTCTTTAGTAAACAGTGTAAGAATGGTTCTCCTACATGTAAACACGTTCTCATTGCTTGAGTGCTTAGTTGATTACGTAAACCACTCAAAAATGGAAGTAATGACTTATTGAACCCATTGTGATAATGGTGTTGATGTTTGGTGTTTAGGGGAGATGACACCATTGACCCACTTGCCTGATTTGTGGTTCTCCATCCAAGATTTTGATAACACCCTGTTGTGCATTTTGCAACACTGCGACTTGAGTTGCAGTGAGGTATGCATTGCTTTAGTAACAATACATGTCTTCTGGATACAATGCGCTCGTAGGGCCATGGGTAAACAAATTGAATGGGACAGCCATGGTCTACATCGAAAGATCCATATTTATTGCTCTTCATTCTCCTCTTGTTGATGGTTGAAGACACTTTCGAGATGTCATCACCAATTGGCAATTTTGATCCTTTGGGTAGCAAAGATATTATGTAACTCTCTGTGCAATCATGCCTACCAGGACTCAAGATGGTAAGCTCTATGACATTCATGCCATTCTCTTTCATCAAATCAAGAAGAAAAGAATTGTGATCTTTTACAGATATTGAATTATTCTCCTTGTATTTTGATTCAAATTTTTGAAATTGATTTTGGGTTATGGGAACAGCTGTGACTGTGTAGGGAGAACCTGTCAATAATTCAACCAATTGAATTGTTTCATTCTTATTATCTGTAATCAACCTTTCATGAGGAATGCAGTAAAATACATCAGTAGGTAACTGAGAATGAAAATGCATCTTGTTCATTCCTAACTTTACTGTAGGATGAGACGGACTCTTGCGATAATTCACTCGATTCTTGAGTCTGAAACCATTTCGAACAGTCATTTGGTGACATGACATGAGAGGATATTCTGTTGTTGCTACATTAATGAATTGGTTGCACCAAGAGTCTGGTTGGAGGCGTGATTCAACAAACAGTAAGCCATTTTCGGTGAATAGTCGGGGATGGCTATTCCAATCACAATGACTTGGTCCTCCAATTTGATTCAAATACAAAATTGACACTTCTTTTTCCCTATAAACTGTCAATTCGTTTTGAAAAAGTTCTCTGCACAAAGAAACTGTATCTCTTGTAATGCTGAAAATTTCCTTGAGAGAACAAAGGGAAGATAAATTGTCTTTGATGCGATGGACTAAAAAACAAAATTCACCATCACTGTTCTGAAATATTCCCTGACATAGACAAATACTCCCATCACCTTCGATTGGAACATTAACATCCATTTTCAAAAATTGATTGCCTTTTCCAGATTTCATCAATACTACCCCAATCAAACCAATTTTATTTTTTGAAAAATTGGAGCATTCAATAAATGTCATTACCTTATGATTGGTGTAATGAATATCATATTGAATTCGAACATAGGGTGGACACTTGTATAAATAAATTCTCAGGTTGGAATCAATCATAACAATCAACCATGAACCTTTTGCACTGGCATCATAAAGAACTTTGACAATATTGAATGGAGGAGGAAGTGTCAATGGACTAAATTTTTCCAAACTTTTGGATGAATACAAATAATCATCCATGCAAATCCGTTTATTTGGAAGACTCATATAGTTTTACGAAATGGCAAATCCAAAACTCCAAGATCAAAATATTTTCTAAACAAGGTAATTCTGGGTCATTATCTCCTTGAGGGGGATATAGAGCCAAACAGAACCAATAGTCACATGAGTGGAAAAATTTTGAACTTCGATGAGATGGAATGTGTCTTTCGATTAACACAAAACTAAATTTATGAGAAAAATGTAAAAAATAATATTTTATAACAATTTTTATACTTTTTTCATTTTCTTATAGATACATGCATGGTGTTACAATGAAACTTTGTAGTTCTTGGTATCAAACATACATAGGCACACTACTTAACTCCTATCTTGTCAGCCCGGCCAAAAACGGACGAGCTCCTCTTGCTCGTCCAGTGGGGTGGACGAGCTGAGTACCATACTTGAGAGGTATCTTTTAAAGATACACAATGTCATAAAAAAAGACACGCTTCAAAGCCATAATATATGGACGGGGTTGTTTTTTATTGCGTTACATGAATGATTTTGACCATCAGATGTCAAAAAAATTGGACGAGCAAGCGTGATATCTTTTTTTAATTGTTCTAAAGTGGACGAGCTCCTGCCTGTTTCAGAGGGAAAACAAGATAGGGGTTAAGACTCTAAAGACATTACAACGCAAAAACTAAATAATATTGTCTTATATCACTTGTAAATGTAAAAAATATTAAACGAATTGGTAGTACTTATGTTTGATATAGTTGAACATTTTAATATTAGATTTATATATATAATTGGAATTTTATTTTTTAACATGATAATTTTTTGAAACATAATTATACTCTTCTTCATCTTCTTGTGCATTCTTGTAATTGTCAAAAAGATTATCATTGCCACTAGTTGCTGCATGAGCAAGAGTCAAAAGTGAATTGTCCAATTCCTCAGCTTTTCCTTCTCCATGCGGTGACGGAATGTTTCCCAAACTGTTTTGATCTTCTTCGTCAAAGGATATGTTACAATCGATTTGAACTGAGGCTTTTTTAACTTCATTCTCATTCTTGTAACCATCACCATCATCGCCGTCATCATCATCATCAGCACTATTGTCATCATCATCTCTATTTTCATCATCAACACCGTTTCCATAACCATCACCATCATCATTATTAATAGCGCCATTGTTGTCTTCATCATCATCATCAGCACCATCACTTTCCTCAAACTCAGAATCATCGTTCGAATGTTCATCATCATCAGCACCATCACTTTTCTCAACCTTGGAATCTTCTTTCGATTGTTCATCACCATCACTTTTCTCAACCTCAGAATCTTCTTTTGATTGTTCATCATCAGAATCGCTGTTCTCATTTACCTTTCCATTTCCATTCTCTGATGTTGAAGTTGATGAATCAGAATGATTTTGAGGATTCATTCGAAATTGTTTTCCACCTGGTTGATTCAGGCTAGGAACCCTCATTCCTTTTCCAGGAAAATGAATTGGTTTTGGTTTAATTTTGATTGGTTCCTCTTCAGTAGTTCGTTGTTTCTTCTGGGATGAGACTTTTGGTTGACTTTGAATTAATTTCCTGATAACAGAATACATATGCATGATAACTGAATCTTTTTCTCGATCCTTCACAGTCTTCGCTATTGTTTTAGGGTTTCCATCTTTCTCTGAAAATTCCCAATCAGTTAGACCTTTGAGCATTAGAATGGTTGTATCTTTTGTCAAATCAATTACTTCAATAGGATTGGAGTCTGATGGATTTTTACGCTTTTTCTGTGGAGTAGCATCTTTTGGTGAGTTCTTTGATTTCTTTGGTGGGTTATACCTTGCTTCTCTGCCTTTGGGGAGTCTCTTCTTTGGTGATGCTTGAATCTTCTTTTCTGGTGAACTTGTTTTCTTTTGTGGACTTTTTCTAAGTTCACCACCTTTACCAGGACTTGGGGCAGGATTCTTCTCGTTGCCTACCGATTGATTTTCATTAGAATTTTTTGTCTCAGATAGATTGTCAGGAAAGTCGTCACCACAGAGACCTTCTGATATCTGTTGAACTTGTTTTTTCATTTCATCATCAGTACCATGACCATCAGGAACAACACCATCCACTACTGAACCTGCTTTGCATGAACCGGCAGGGACTGGACTTGCACCAGCGGGACCTAAAGTGATTAAACTCATACCACCAGGACCTGCAGCGCCTGGACCTTCATCATTTACATTGCCTGGAGAACTTAAACCAACTGGACCACCTGAACCTGTGCCACATGGACTGCCTGGACCTTCAATGCCTGCAACATCAAGTCCTGCAACATTGGGTCCATCAACTTCAATGTTTAACTCTTCATTATCACTGCTTTCTTTGGGGTCGGGCTCTTTCAATATTTCTAAACAATAGTCTAGTAACACTTTTGCATCCAAACATCTAGCAACATATTGGTCTATCCTATGTGTTTCTTCCTCGTGCGATGATACTTTTGAATTCTCTACACTCTTGAGCCAAAGAATTTCAATTACAGATTCAAGTGCAGAAGAATTATCTCTTCTTTTCCTTTCATTGAGTGCCGGTGACAATGTTTGACAAAATCCCTTTGTAAATTGACAGAAGCTAGACTGGTCATCTGATGCAGTTGCCGTGACATCTTCAGCTAGATACTGTGCTAACGAATGCTGGAGAATACTTTCTAGATACACCTTCAGTAAGGCTGGTTCTTTCTTGTGAATCTTGTCTTTTTCGAAAATGTAGTGAAGAAATGATATGGAATAAAATGTATTCAGATCATTCAGCCTTTCAAGAACATTTAGAAATTTTGGATTCGAATCATGCTGTTGACGATGAACTCTTGAAAGTTCAGTCAGTTCGAAATGTGGCTCTGAATTTAAACCTATTGACCCAAAGAATGAACAGGAATGACGAATGGCACTGATTGTGAGGAATATTGAAATGGTATCACTTTTGAGATATCTCATGTGATTTTCAGAATTTCTCATGTGTGGCTCGAGGGGGTGGAAGGGGCTTTCTTTTCTCTTTCCTTCTGCCTTATTTTGAATCTGGTTGAGGCACTGATTCCATGCTTTTAAGCTTGCTTTAACGGACACTCGAATGGTGAAGAGTAATGAACGAATGCATGTCATGGATGCAATTTCTCGAGATCCGACACAAGCCATTGAATTTGGTCGAATAGTCAACACTTCATCTAAAAATCGAACTACAGACTGATGACTCCCTGGTGAAAAATGACAATAAAGAAGGATCTGCAATACATCTAACAAACCAGCTGGAAAATATTTGGACGACTTGGTGGACAAGTTGGTAGCTGATTTCGGTTTTATTGGCCTTTTGTAAGGATCTTTCCCAAACTTGTCATTGCTCGATTGTTCCAAAAAATCATTCAACATGGTTTCAAATGTGTAAGGGCAATCCAAATCAGCACTGTGCATTTCCAATGCACCTTTTCTCCTAGTTCTGCCTTCCTTGACAGTCTTGAAAGCTTGCCAAAAAGTTTCAAAATCGATTGCAGACACAATGGAGAGATTGATGAGTTCCTTTTGAATACCTGCTATTCCCGAATACTTAGCATTGAATAAACATAGCCGTTTAAACATAACTTCCGCAGTTCTCTTAAGCCAAATATTAATGTAGTAGTTTGGATAATGGGATGGATGACCGTATTGATTCTTGTTTTTCATATGATGGAAATAATTGTTGATAAAATCCTCCCGATCTTTACAAAACCCTTCATTTTCTAAGCATTCATACATGTACTTTAACTTGGGACCTTGGTTTTCACTCAAAAGGCGTGACAATGATTCGTCTGATGAAGGATCAAACAAGTACTTAGGAGGAAGCGGCTTGTTATCGTCCATATTAATCTCAAATTCAAAATACCTTTGTAACAAGTTTTGCAAGAGATGTATGACTGTGTGAGAAGATTGATGTTTTGCATCGCTCTGAGTTGATGCTGATTTTTCTCTCATCTTTGTGCAGAAATCATTGTCAATGGTATCCGGTACACAGTAAAATATGTTGAAATGAGTATCAACGCAAGAGACTTCATCGTTGCTTTGAATATACAACATTGAAGAATCAATATTGGATTTCATCTTGTTGGAAACAACCAAACACTTTGAAAAGTTGGTGACTTTGGTTTGAAGCAAATCATTAGATGAGGGAGGGACAATTCCATTGAAGATCATGTCAGAAATCGCCAATCTATGAAGACCATCAACAGGGAAGAAAGCAATTTTTGTTTGCCATGCAAAATTCTGGGTGATGTAAAGTCGCAAGAATCTCCACTTCTCATGCTCATCAAGGACACTATCAACTTTGGTTAAAAACGCATTACAATCGCCACCCCACAAACAATCTCCTGACCACGTCCTTTTTTCAATGAAGTTGCGTAATTCTTCGATAGAACCATTGGGGACTTCCAAATTGTTTACAACATGCAAAAATTTGTTAGGTAATTCTTCATCCAATACATTGCTGTAATCTGAATTAGGGGAGATCCAAGTCAAAGCATCACGAAAAGTCGTCGAATTGGCTGGATTTACAAGGACATCTGGTTTAGTTGTTTCAATATTCCATATCAGAGACATTGGACTTGAAGTGTTGGAATTCAAATTTGCTTCTTCACGAGTAATGTATGATCCAATGACGACGGTGATTTTGTTGGCTAATGGATTGGAACTGCTGTCAGTTGCAAGAGAAGTTTTGTACAAAAAATTCTTATCCTTTTCTTCATCAGAGGAGCATGTGACAACTTTTTCGAATTCTAATCGAGTGCGAATGTTCACATTAGGCATGAAAAAGGGATTGTACCCAGGAAAGACAAGATCATTTAGATTCTCTTCATTCAATTTGGTTTCATTTTGATGGAGAAGTAGGCATCCTACTTTACTGCTAACGAATGAGTTTAAGTCGTAAAATTTTGTTTTTGATGACATTTTGCTTTTGATGGGTTGAAAATAAAAATTGTGATGATCAATGAGAGTCGTTTTTGCTTTCAATAGAATGAAAATAAAAATTATGAGAATCAAAAATTTGAAGAAATTTCAATATCCGAGACCAAATGACGATGGCATTCGTCGTTTCGTCCCGGATAGGAAACTAATAAGTTTTGTGCAAGAACTCCTACGCGAACATGCTACATGATCACCGATACCATTGAAAAAAATGTAAAAAGCCTACATATGGAGTATGTATGATAATTCAAGTAGGTGTGTTACCGGAATAAAACTTTGTGAAATGAGAGCCCTGACCTATGAAGCAGTACATACTCCATCCGTATTATCCACAAAATAACTTCCACCCACCTCTACCTATAGATTGTACCTGCAACAGTAGTACATACTCCTTGTACTAAATACAAAAGGTTTGACAGAGCGAACCTGTCAAGACTGCTAGCTTCCTCCATCAGCTTCTCATTAAAATGGATTCTAGACTTTTCGTATTGGATGTGAAAAATATTTTCATGTTAAAAAAGTTTTATAAAAATCCGGGACCAAGTGACGACGACTGTCGTCATTTCATCCCGGATTTGTAAAAAATATTTTATCTTCTTTTTGTAAAATGTCTACAAAATTTGACACTAATAAAAAATTTATGTGAAAAAAATTTTTCATCCGTGACCAAATGACGACGCCTGTCGTCATTTCGTCCCGGGTGGCTAGTTAGGGTTAGGTTTGTATTGGATGTGAAAAATATTTTCATGTTAAAAAAATTTTATAAAAATCCGGGACCAAGTGACGACGACTGTCGTCATTTCATCCCGGATTTGTAAAATTATAT
>JACCEC011760074.1_pt1 | contig 15116 bp, 17 predicted proteins | sample 7450121 | NCBI WGS metagenome assembly JACCEC01 (sample SAMN15323455, study PRJNA562643) | freshwater metagenome | isolation source: river surface water | place: USA:Blue River Watershed | collected 2017-08-18 | reverse complement strand
TTGGTCAATTCTCTACGTGACGAGGAAAGGCGCAACCTAGATGCCCGGATGAGATTTGGAATTGGTATTAGGGGTGGTTGGTAGAGGCTTTTCCTTAATTAATTCAATCCTAGTAATAAACCCTAATGTATACAAATCAATTACTTGGTTAGAGTGAGGAGAGAGGAGATTTAAATAATGTTTAAGCCAAAATTAACTAAGTTAGCGCTATGTTTACTCAGCGTTTGTTCGATTGCTCAGGCCGGAACAGTTTCTGTTGTTACATCTTTCCCAAAAGAGCTAACTGAAGCCTATAAAAAATCTTTTGAAGCTAAAAATCCTGGCATCAAAATTGAAATTCTGAATAAAAATACTGCGGCTGGTATGGCCTACATTAAAGAGTTGCCACCAGGTCAACGCCCAGACATCATGTGGGCATCAGCACCCGATGCCTTTGAGGTTTTAGCGAGAGATAAGTTTTTACAACCGGCACCTGAGGTGAAGAACAGCCAAGCACCTGCAAAAGTCGGCAGCTATCCTTTGAATGACCCCGAGAATACTTATTACGGTCAGGCATTGGCTGGTTATGGCTTGATGTGGAATACACGTTATTTAGCAGCGAATAAGTTGCCAGCGCCTAAGGAGTGGTCAGATTTGGTGAAAGGTGAGTATTTTGGTCACCTCGCTATTTCTTCACCATCTCGCTCAGGAACTACCCATCTAACTATTGAGACGATTCTTCAGGCTGAGGGCTGGTCAAAAGGTTGGGCTCAAGTCCTACAAATTTCTGGTAACTGCGCAGCTGTTACAGATCGTAGTTTTGGTGTTCCTGATGGTGTTAATAACGGTCAATACGGTATTGGTTTAGTTATCGATTTCTTTGGATTGGCTGGTAAGTATTCTGGATATCCTGTGGAGTTCGTTTATCCAACAAGCACAGCAGTAGTTCCAGCAAATATTGCTTTAGTTGCTGGTGCAAAAAATCCAGAGGAAGCTAAAAAGTTTATGGCGTTTACTCTCTCAAGAGAGGGGCAAGAATTGTTGTTTGATCCTAAGATCAGCCGCTTGCCAATTCTTCCTAATTCAACATTTGGTAACAAGGTGCCTGCAAAGTATCCAGACGCATTTGAAGTTGCAAAACGTGTAAAGGTTAAATTTAATTCCAACTTGTCTAGTGATCGTTATCAAGTGGTTGTGAGCATGTACGACCAAATGATTACTTTTAGACTAAAAGAATTACAGGCTGCAACTAAAGCCATTCATGATGCTGAAAAGAAGTTGAAGGCAAAACCTAATGCTGAAGCAGCAGAATTGATTAAGCAGGCAAGAAGCTTTGCATTTAGCCCTCTAGTCTCAGACGCCATGATCAATGACAAAAATTTCTTAGAGCTATTTAAGAAAAACAAAAAGGATGTGGCAGTTGCTAAGCAGTTAACTGGTCTTGAAGACAACTGGAGCTCAAAAGCAAAAGCTAACTACGAGAGAGCTCGTGATTTGGCCAATCAAGCTTCTGCATTAATCAAGTGATGCCTACTCTAACGGCAAGCTATCAATGGCTTGCCGTTACTTTTTCTAAAGTGTATTTATGAATGCCCTAAGTTCCCGTTCAGCCGTGCCTTACGGTCAATGGATCCTGGCTTTATCCATTTTTGCATTTCTGTTTGTATTTTTACTTTGGCCAGTCACCCAGGTTATTTATAGTGCCTTTGTCACTGAGACGGGTGCTTTTACTCTTGGCCATTTCGCTAACTTTTTTGGACAAACATTACTCACAGAATCATTTTTAAATAGTTTGTTTGTTGCGTTAGCCTCAGTTGTGTTTGCATCATTGATTGCTATTCCATTGGCATACCTAACGGTTCGTTTTGAGTTCCGTGGCGCCATTTTGATTCAAACTTTAGGGGTGTTGCCTTTAATCATGCCGCCATTTGTTGGTGCGGTGGCATTGCAACTTATCTTTGGTCGCAATGGTTCGATCAATCTCCTATTAAGAGATTATTTTGGAATCACTATTCCAATCATGGATGGTTTAACGGGTGTTATTTTTGTTGAGAGTATTCATTACTTTCCATTCATCTTGCTTAATCTCGTTGCAGCCATGAGGAATATTGACGGCGCGATGGAGGAGTCTGCTCTTAATCTAGGTGCAAAAGGTTGGCGTTTATTTAGAAGAGTTATTTTCCCATTGTCATTGCCTGGTTATTTGGCAGGTGCTGCGCTCGTATTTGTCAAAGTGTTTGATGACCTCGGAACGCCTTTGGTGATGGGCATTACAAATATGTTGGCTCCCCAAGCTTATTTAAGGATTACTTCAGTGGGTATTGAAGATCCTATGGGTTATGTGATCAGTGTGATCATGATTGCCTTGTCTATTTTGGCTTTATGGATGGCTAATAGATACATGAAGGGTAAGGATTATTCAACTTTGCAGAAGGGTGGTAACTCCCTTCAAAAAAGAAAGCTTTTTGGTTGGGAATCCTTCTTAGCTTATGCGTGGATTATTTTTATTCTATTGGTGACCCTTGCGCCACACATCGGTATCTTGTTAATGTCCTTTGCTAAGGTTTGGAGTTTCTCAGCATTGCCAGACGCTTACACCTTAGCTCACTACGGAACAGTATTCACAGATTCTCAATTAATGATTGTTAATACTTTGAAGTATTGCTTGTTGGCTGCTGGCTTAGATATTGTTCTAGGAACTGCAATTGCTTATCTCATCTTTAGAAGTCAACTGCCTGCTCGTCAATGGTTAGATTATTTGGCATCCATATCTTTGGCGATACCAGGATTGGTTTTGGCGATTGGCTACTTACGTGTGTTTAGAGGTGTAGATATTCCGTTTACAGATACGCCAGTTGTAGCCACTTGGGTGCTCATCATGATTGCCTATGCAATCAGGCGCCTACCATATGCCTTGCGCTCTTGTATGGCTGCTTTGCAGCAAATACATATTTCCCTGGAAGAGGCATCTAATAGTTTGGGTGGTAACAAAATTAGCACTATTAGAAGAATTATGATTCCTTTAATGGCTGGCGGAATTCTTGCAGGTTTTGTTACTAGCTTTATTACTGCTGCCGTTGAATTATCAGCAACCATTTTGCTAACATCAGCTCAAAGCCAAGCGCCAATGAGTTATGGCATTTATCTCTACATGCAGAGTATTGCTGGTCGTGGACCAGGAGCGGCGCTTGGGGTGATTGCGGTGATTGTGGTGGCAATAGGAACCTATTTATCTCATCGAGTTATAGAGCGCTCTCGTGAAGGTGCTCGCATGACGAATGTTCAAGGACACTAAAAATGCATTTAAATAAAGCTAGCCTTGAGGCTGATCAAATTAGTCTGAGTTATGGTGATGTAAATGTTTTAAATAACATCACTATCAAAATTGAGCCGGGTGAATTTTTTGCTCTTCTAGGACCATCCGGTTCTGGTAAGTCAACTTTGTTGAGACTGATTGCTGGCTTTAACCAGCATCAAAAAGGTCGCTTATTGGTAGATGGTCAAGACATCACTGGTGTGCCCCCGCATTTGCGTAATATCGGTATGGTATTTCAGAACTATGCTTTATGGCCTCACATGTCAGTATGGGATAACGTGGCATTTGGATTGGTAGAGCGCCGCGAGAGCAAAGACCAGATTAAAAAGAAAGTGGGCGCTGCACTTGAGTTGGTGGGCTTGGAAAAGTTTGCTGATAGAAAGCCTAATCAACTATCTGGTGGCCAGCAACAGCGTGTAGCTTTGGCAAGAACAATTGTTATTGAGCCTAAATTATTATTGTTAGATGAACCTTTATCTAACTTAGATAAAAATCTTCGCGTTCAGATGCGCGATGAATTGAAAAATTTACAAAAAGAATTGGGTGTTACAACCATTTTTGTAACGCACGATCAAGAAGAGGCTATGACAACGGCTGACCGTATGGCAGTCTTAGATAAGGGTATCTTGCAGCAAGTAGGTAGTGCTGATACTTTGTTTGATTGCCCTGTTAATAAATTTGTGGCTGGATTTGTTGGGACAACTAATTTGCTTGATGGGCAAGTTACTCAGGTGAATGCCGATGGTATTCAATTTAGCATCAATGGAATTGGAAGCGTTGTTATCCCTCAATCAAAAGAAACTGTATCTCCGGGCGCGTATGCTCTGAGCTTTAGACCTCATGTGGTTGATTTGCAAGCTTCAGGTGAGCAGAGTCCTGACAAGGTTTGGTTTAGTGGCGTGATTGAAAGTTCGGAGTTTTTAGGGGAGTCATCTCGCTACCGTGTGAAAGTTGGCGAGCATGTGATTATTGCTAACCAAACTCACTTTGCCGGTTTATCTAGATTCTCTGCTGGGCTGAAAGTTCAGTTGGGTATTGATCCTAGTCAAATCCGTTTTCTGAATAGTTAATTAAAGGCCTCAAGCGATGTCAAATAAGTACAAACTTATTATGTTTGATTTAGATGGTACTCTTGTTGAGACCGCTCTAGAGATCTGTGATGCTGTTAACGATACATTTAAGCATTTTGGGCTGGGGCAAGTTCAGCAAAAGCAAGTGAATGATTGGATTGGTCATGGTACACGGGAGTTAATCATTCAGGCTTTAGCGCATTTAGAGCAGGTTCCTGCGGAGTCGATTAGAGGCAGCGATCGCTTAAAAGAAATATTTGAACAATTTGATCCTTTTTATAAAGCTCGATGTGGTACACGTAGCCACCTATATCCGCATGTTCGCGAAGTATTGCAGGAGCTCAAAGCGCAAGGCACTAAGTTGGCTATTGTGACGAATAAGGAAAGTCGTCATACCCAAACCTTAGTTAAATATCACCAACTTGATGTCTTGATGGATGTTGTTATCAGTGGGGACACATTCCCAAAAAAGAAACCTGATCCAGTTGGCATTCAACATTGTTTGCAACAATATGGTGTTCGTCCTGAGGAAGCATTGTTCGTAGGTGATTCATCTATTGATGCGGCTACTGCCAAAAATGCTGGCGTTGAGGTTTGGCTTTTGCCCTATGGCTATAACTTAGGTCAACCTGTGGCTGACTGTCATCCAGATCGATTGATTGATGACTTTTCTGCTTTGCGTTAATTGGTTTGATCTGTAATTAGATTTGGACTCACTTCTCTGATGCGCTGATCCACATAATAGCCACCAAACTCCGTATATCTTAAGTAGGCTGTAGCGCATTTTTTGCATGCATAAACATCACACTTATTGTAGGGGTGAAAGTAGGGTGCTATAGGTGCATCCGCAGACCAAATCTGAGTGCCCTTAGGGTGATATTCATCCCATAGCTCTTCATTGCCTGATTTCAGAGTTCCTACAAGTTCAAGATCATTCTGATTAAATGAACTCGGCATGGTCTCCCAGCCGGCACATGATAGATCTGCACAATTAGGGCATTTTTGATTCTTGCCACCTTTTGTTGCTAAAGATCTTAATTCTTCGGCAGTGAGGAGTTGGGTCATTGGATTCCAGATAAAAATTGTTGAGTGTGCTTTCCCCTTTAGTTTAAACAGAGTCTGCGAGTTTGGTTGTTTCTAATTAAAATGATAGTCAAATCAAGTTTTGACTGTTTAGAAACGGTCTGCTGCCTATCAATATTGGGGAATTGAATGTTAAAGCTCAGAAAATCTGAAGAGCGTGGTTATGCCAATCATGGTTGGTTAAAGGCCCATCACTCTTTTTCATTTGCAAGTTACTACGATCCAGCCCATATGGGCTGGGGTAATTTAAGAGTGATCAATGATGATCGCATTGCTGCGGGTATGGGGTTTGGTAAGCATGGCCATAAAAATATGGAAATCGTCACCTATGTTCTATCTGGCGAATTAGCTCATCAGGATAGCTTAGGTAATGTTGTAGGCATTCCACCGGGTGATGTTCAAAGAATGAGCGCTGGTACAGGTGTTATGCATAGTGAATTCAATCATGCAAAGGACCAAGAGACTCATCTTCTGCAAATTTGGATTGAGCCTAATGTTCAGGAAATTCCGCCTAGTTATGAGCAGAAAACAATTCCTCGAGAAGAGAAAATGCAGAGATTACGCCTGATTGCATCACCTACTGGTGAAAGTGATTCAGTTGTCATTCATGCTGATGCCCGCATTTACGCAGGTATTTTTCAGGGCGGCTCTTTATTTGAATTTGATTTAAATCCTCTACGTAAGGCTTATGTTCACCTTGTGAAGGGGAACCTTGAAATTAATGGCCAATCTTTGAGCGGTGGCGATGCTTTACTTTTAGATGGTGAAAGTAAGATTAGCTTTGTTAATGGCGAAGATGCAGAAGTTCTTGTGTTTGATTTAGCCCCTGCATAGAAGAGCAGAATGCCTTCTATGTAGGAGGTATCATTTCCTCAAATGACCCCAGAATCTTTAGAAAAACTAGTCACCATGAAAATGCCATTTGGTAAGCATGCTGGGACAGTTCTCTGCGATTTGCCAGCCAACTACTTATCCTGGTTTGCAAGGGAGGGTTTTCCCAAGAGTGAAATCGGTCAACTCCTTCAGTTGATGCACGAAATTGATCACAACAATCTCAGAGACCTACTGAAGCCGATTCAGATTAGTCGTCGAATCACTTAATCTGAAATTTCTCACAAGCTAATCAGCTTAGTTCTCCTGCAACTCAGTTCATCATGATTGTTTTAGGAGGATGAATGAGGATCAGAATCAAACCCGTTGTTACAGTTGTCAAAAGAAAAGTAAAGAGTTCCGCTCGCAGAAAATCATCGAGCTTGCTTGGTAAGTCTTTAAAGTTAGCCGCTAAAACCACACTTAATTTTGGCAAGCTCATGACTCTTGTTCTAGTTGGACGGCTTTGAGGTGAGTGATGACTAAAGAGAGGGAGGTCTGCGATCAAGTCCTTAATAAGTTAACTCACTCAGATGGATTGGCTGATCTCGTTCATGCCATCGATGTAGGTATTGAGTCCGGAATGACTGCTTGGAATTTGTTGATCGACAATCCTATGATCTTGGGAATGCTCTTAGGTGGAGCCATGAGCACTTATCTTCGTCGATGGTTGGCTCATGAATTCAGAAAAAAGTAATGGGTTTATTACTTTTTAATTTTCAAAAATAACCTCTCCTGGCTGATAACCCATCTTGGGCCTCATGCAAACGTGGATGTCATATCCAAATTGCGTGATGGCCTGCATCAGCATAAACGAGCTAATTCGTTTTAAGTCGGCCTTACAAAGCGCTTGAATTTCTTTGATGGGAAGTTTTACTTTTTGAGATAAAAGTATCGGGTCGGTCATTCGATCGATAGCCATCTTGCGATGTAATTCATCAAAGATATGAGCTTTGAATTTCAATTCCTTTTTATTAATGGCCAATTCATTCATATCAATAGGCGGAAGAGGTTTAGCCTTGTATTGGTTACTGCCTACGCCCACCGACCCCAAATATGACCTGTCTCTTACGCGTTGTCTATCCTCTGCTTTTTTATGGCAAGTGAGGGTAAATATATGATCTGTTGGGTGATGATCAATCGCTAGTTCTTGTTGTTGCCCTTGAAGATTTCTTGGGGAGGGATTGGTGTCTTGTGTGTCCGTCATCAAAATTCATCCTTTTGTTATGGGATGAAGATTGACCTATATATCAATCTTTGAAAATCAGAAGATACTTATTTCTTTGTACGATTTTTCTGACAATTGATCCAGCTTCACTTTAGTCTGGCTTGAACATGCTCCAGCAAACCATCGCAGGCATCCTCGACTAAATCAAGAACCTCCTCAAATCCCTCATCACCTTTGTAGTAGGGGTCTGGAACAACAGCTGCTTGCATGGTTTTACAGAATTCAGTCAATCGCCTAAGTTTGTGTTGATGATGGCGGGGTGCTATTTGCTCAGCAATTGCATGGTTATCCCAATCCATCACCAATACGAGATCAAATTTTTCAAAATCTGATTCATTCAGTTGTCTCGCTGTTAGATCAGATAAGTCATATCCTCTTTTGCGAGCATGTTTCTGTGAGCGCTGATCAGGCTCATCACCCACGTGGTAGGCATGAGTGCCGGCGGAATCAACTTCAACTATGTGGCTAAGACCAGCTTCTTGAATGTAGTCTCTAAAAACGCCATGTGCAGTAGGGCTTCTACAAATATTGCCCATGCATACAAATAAGACAGCCAGTTTCATTTGCTAAACCAGCTTGGAATAGACCAGTTGAATCGAATTGCAAGCATACGAAGTGTCACGATCGTGATAAAGGAAATCATCGTCGCTACCCAGTCGCTCATCAATAAAAGATTGCAGGCGATATATATCCAGCTACCGATAAAGGCAATAACCGCATAGGGCCTGTGATCTGTAAAAGCTTGAGGAATCTCATTGCAAGCAATATCTCTTAGAACGCCACCAAAAATCGCAGTCATCACGCCCATTAACACTGATACGAATAGAGGTGATCCGCTTGCTATCGCAATTTGTGTTCCTGAAATAGTGAACATTGCTAATCCCAATGCATCTGGAATTTGGATAGATTTTGCAGTAAGTTCAATATGCTTAGAGCGAAGAAAAAGCATTGCTGCGATACATAAACCTAAAATGACCCATAGCCAGTTATGGTACTCAACCCAAAAAAATGGTCTACGGTCTAGGAGGATGTCTCGGAGAGTGCCGCCACCGAATGCAGATAAACCGCACACCATTGAAACGCCAACAATATCAAGGCGTTTGCGGGCTGCTACAACAATGCCTGAAATGGCAAAGGCGAGTGTGCCAATGATTTCGATGCTTAATGCCAAGCTAGAAGCGACGGTATTGTAGTGCTGATAATATGAATTCATAAGTAATAAGACGTTTAAAGTGGTAATTCTTTTTGTTGTTCTTTGCGTAGTAAGAAAGCGTTTTGACTCTCTATTGAAACCTCTCGTCTGCCAGGTTTCACTTCAATTTGATCACCTGCTTTAATTGTTCCTGGTGTATTGACCTGTAAATACCAGCCGGACTTTGCAGATTGAATCATGGCCTTGGCAGATCCTTTGTAAGCCATCCTGGCGTTGAACTTGAAACAAGGTTCTCTTAATTTAACTACTTGAAGTTCTACTTCTCCAATTAGCCAGATATCTCCTACCCAAACTTCTGCTTCGTTGAAGCCTTCCACTGTTAAATTTTCGCCAAGATACCCATGCCCAATAGGGTTGGCGCGATGAACTTCACGCTTGAGTAGTTCATTCCAAAAAGAATAGTGTTCTGAGGGGTAAGCGTATATCGCTTTCTCCATGCCGCCATGAACGCTGAAGTCCGCCTGCTCATCGCCCTCAAGACCAATCTTTTTAACTTTAATGGGTTGTGGCTTATCCAATGAGCTCACCACCTCCTTTTTGATGGCTGAATTCACGGCCTTGTAGTCAGGGTGGTCAATGCCAAAAAGGGGGGAAATGGTGCCAATTGAGATGGATAAAATACGCATGACATAATTAGAGCACTTTCTTGATTTTTGAGTATTGATTGATGCCTCGTTTTTCAGCCAACCTTTCACTGCTTTATGCAGATCTGCCTTTTTTGGAGCGCTTCCGTGCAGCCAAAGCGGATGGATTTGAGGCTGTTGAATGTCAGTTCCCTTATGAGTCATCATCAGGTGTCAAGTTGCATCAAATTGTTCAGATACTTCAAGAACTCAATATGCCTATGAATCTGCATAACTTGCCTGCTGGTGACTGGTCGCAAGGTGATCGTGGTATCGCTTGTGATCCTGCTCGAGTTGAAGAATTTAAGATTGGCTTATTGGATGCTATTCAGTACGCCAAGATTCTCCATGTGCCACATATAAATTGCCTTTCAGGAAAATTGCCGGAAGGTGTGAGTAGAGATTTAGCACAAAGTACTTTTGTTTCAAATTTAACTTTTGCAGCTGAAGTGCTTAAAAAAGAAAACATTAAATTACTGATTGAGCCTATTAATACCTTTGATATGCCGGGTTTCTTCTTATCAAGCTCTCAGCACGCTGTTGATACCATCATGGCTGTTAAATCAGACAATCTTTATCTTCAGTACGATGCTTATCACATGCATCGCATGGGTGAAAACGTATTAGATATGGAAGATCTATTGCCTTTCATTGATCACATTCAAGTAGCGGATCACCCGGGAAGGCATGAGCCTGGTACTGGTGAGATTCCTTATCAAGAATTCTTCAGATTGATCGATGATCTTGCTTATGAGGGCTGGGTGGGTTGTGAATATCACGCCTTGGATCGCGCTAATTTCTTTAGCGCTTGATTAGAATAAATTTATACTCAATCCATGCTACTTAAGCCACCTTATTCACCTTTAAATCAGTTAAGTCATCAAATTGATGCCCAAGGGTATTCAGTATTGGCTCCCAATGATTTTTATGAATTAACAAAACATGGGTTTAAAGAGTGGCAAGGTGTGAGTACTTATTGGAATAATTTGCCACCTGATGCTTATTTAAAAGATGGTGGTCGATATCGACAAAGACGTCATGCCAGCTTTGTCGTCAAGCAAGGTGAGCTTAGTGCGGTACCTCATAGAGCGCACTGGCAACCGGTTTCCTATAACGCATTACACGGCGGCATAGATCGTTGGTTTGAACCTTGTGAAGCTGGTTTTGCTAAGTCAGATGTGTTGCGTGACTTCTTGATTCAAATGACTGATCAATTCAATCAAGTAAAAGGCAGCTCTGGGCAGCAAGAGTCGCCTTGGTATGTCGAAGTTCATCAGTTCCGGATTGATACAACAGATGGTATTGGTCGACCAACTCCAGAGGGTGCTCATCGTGATGGCGTTGATTTTGTTGCTGTGCTGATGCTGGATCGTCAAGGTATCAAAGGTGGAGAAACAAGAGTATTTGAAGCGGCTGGTCCTCAAGGCCAACGATTTACTCTTATTGAGCCTTGTAGTTTGCTTGTTTTAGATGACGCTCGAGTTATTCATGAGACAACACCTATACAGCCATTAGATCTCGATAGTGAAGCCAAGGCTTGGCGTGATACTTTGGTCGCGACATTCCGCCGAGGCGGTTTCCAAGATAGTTCTTTATTGACTAAGGGTGCTTAATCAGGCGGTGAGAGATGTATTGACCGTTGGCATTCACCTTTACAAGCACCATTTGCCCTGAGCTCACAGTCTCACCTGTATAGGCTTGAATATTCACCTGATGCGTCACCAAAATTAATGGACGTCTATTGGGTTTAGAGACCTCTTGTTTAATTTTTTTCTCTAGCAATAAAGTTTGCTCTTTGCCATCTGCGCGATTTTCAAAGAATGAGCCCAAAGAATTTTCTGACTGAACATCGCCAACATTTAAAAGCTTAGCCGTTTCCATGCAGCGGCACCATGGGCTGCTGAGTACCTTTGCTTGAGGAATGCCTTGAGTTTTTAGCCACGCACCAATACCAGATGCTTGTTTCTTGCCGTTAGCTCCAAGGTTTCTTTGGCTTGCGCAATTATTTAAATCAAATCCCGCTGGATCGCTATAGCCGGGAGCATCTGCATGGCGCATCATTAAAAGATGATGAGGGCTTGCTAAAACTTCATGAAGTGCTTTTTCTGAGGCAGCAACGCTCAATGAGCTCATGCTCATTAAAAAGCTGATAAAAACAGTGCGAAGCGTCTTCATTATTTTCCTTGGTTAACTTACTTTTTTCGCTCGGGAGCTCTATTTTCTGGCTTCTTAGATTCTTTAGGTTTTGCTTCTGGATTGGGTTTGAGTGTGGCTGTGTGAGTCACGCTATTAGGATTCATGGTTAGCGGTAGGTAAGCTTGCTTTGCCCAAGTATCGGCATAGTTATCGTAGTTTCTGCTGTTGACCCAACCTGATTGGCCTGTTTGATAAATAAACTGAGATTGATCTAAGTTCGATAAATCATAAACAGCGCGTAAGCTTGCAGCTTTTGTCACTGTGAATGGATTGGAAGAATTACTTAAATCCATAAATCCAACGTTAATCGTAAATCCATCACCAGGCGTTGGTCTGCTTACTTCAAAGCGCTTCTTAAGAAGACTCACTTTGCTAAATGGACGATGTTCTGATGTGGCAATGTGAGACTTACCCCAGCGCCATGATTCAGGGCGACCGCCTAAACGTTTTGATAGTTGGGTGAGTGCATTGGTAAATGCCTCATTGATGATGTCTTCGCAAGATTCAATCTGCTTAGTGCTTGTCTTATCGCACCAGAACGCAGCCTCTGATTTTTCGTTGGCATGAAGATTCAGAATGTTATGAACGCCAGGGCGAAAATCTCGTTTGCCATATTCAATAGCAAAACTTTGCCCCAATTTTTCTTCAAACAACAAACGCGTTAATTGATGGGCCCATTCGTTATAAATACTTGCACCAGAGCTATCCAATGTCATATTGCCATCAAAGCTGGTGAGAATAGCTTTTGCTTCACTGGCTAAAGAGTGATTAGAGTTGGCGTTGAGTAAATGTGGGAGTAAGTCTTTTGCTGATAAAGAGACAGCATCAGTCTGGATCGCCTTCATGCTGTTTAGATCATGCTTATCTTGAGCTTCTAAAAGAGACTCAATTCTATTTTGGCGATAAGGCATATGCCAGTCAGCTGTTAGCGGATTAGGATCATTGGCAGCATGAACACGTTGATTAGCTGTAGCAATCCAGCCCCTTGAAGGATTATTTTCTTTAGGTAAGGCATCCAAGCTTAAATAAGGATTCCAGTCATACTGTTTATCCCAGCCCAGCCCTGGTGCTGAACCAAATAGGCCTTGTCCTTTACTTCTCTTTGGAACTGCACCAATGGCTCTGTAGGCAATTTGTCCTTCCGTATCTGCCATCACAATATTTTGCATAGGCGCGTAATAGTGTTTGATGGCATCTTTAAATTGATCCATGTTTTGCGCTTGATTCATTTGAAAGCCAGCAACAATGGTTTGATTGGCGGTATCCAATGCAGTCCAGCGCATAGAGATCGCAAAACGAGACGTATCAATTAAATTTTGGGCGCGCTCATAAGCATCAGATATAACAGGGCCATGTCTTGTTTCTCTCGCAATAAAACGGATCGCTGGTTTACCTTTGACGGCAATCGTTTCTTCACGAAGAACAAAGTTGGCATATCCACCTGGGGTTTGATAGCGACCAGGGTTTTTTTCATCTAATGCCTCGATGTATAAATCTTGCACATCAGGGTCTGTATTGGTAAATCCCCATGCTATTTGATTGCTGCGACCTATGACTACGCTTGGGATGCCTGGGGTGGTAGCTCCCATGACTTTGAAACTAGGTGTTTCAATATGAGCCATGTACCAAACAGCTGGTGCTGTGAGGCTCAAATGAGGATCGTTCGCCAATAAGGGCTTGCCGCTGATAGTTTTATCGCCAGACACCACCCAGTTATTTGAGCCTACACCTTCGAATCCTCCTGGTAAATCCGTGGATAACTGCTTTAAATGAGGGGTACTAATCGAGCTTGTTTGTGAGCTTGTAGGGCGCTTCTTGAACAAATCAATATCTTTGTAGATCTTGGCAAAGTTCATGTTTGTTGGAGCAGTCTCGCCAGGGTAGGGGGGTAGGACTTCCCAAATGCGCTGGGTATCTAGCTTTTCAGATAGCTCTAATCTTAGAAATTCTTTATGCCAATTGCCGCCTAAGTCTAGGGCCATCATTAAAGACCAAGACACCGAATCTGCTGGGCTCCATAGGCCTGGTTGAACGCCTAGAATTAAGAATTCAGGTGCTAGGGCCCAGCCTAGCCTTTTAAATCCCTCATTAACGCCCTCGGAATAAGCCTGTAGGTATCTTTTGTACTCAATGGGGTAATTCTCATACTGTTTTTCAGCAGCTCGTCTGATGCCCAGTGTTCGAATGAATTTATCCACACCAATCGTCTCTTCTCCCAGGATCTCGGAAAGCTTGCCTGCAGCCAGGCGACGGTTGAACTCCATTTGCCAAGGGCGCTCTGTGGCATGCAAATAACCTAGGCTGTACCAAGCATCTTCGTTATTTGTAGCGAATATGTGAGGTATGGCATGTTCGTCAAATTTGATAGTCACCGGCGCACCTAGCCCAGGAGCTAACAATTCCCCATCAAGTTTGTTTTTGGTAGATAGAAAGTAAACGCTGAGGGCTAACAGAGCTAAGACTAGGGTGATGGTGATAATAATCAGCAGCCATTTCCCTTTTTGCAACAGCTTGTTCTGATTGTTATAAATACTTAACACCATATTAGGTAAAACCCCTAGCAAAAAAATCGTTTATGTAGATGCGTATTTTTTCACAGAGTGCTAAATTAGTCTCAACTTGTGAAATTTATTTCCAAGGTCAATAAATATTGTTAATAACAGAGGAGACATCAATGTCAGACAATAAAGTTCAATCACGTCGTAAGTTCATTGCTACGTCAACGGCAGCTGCTGCTGGTGCAGGTACATTGGGTTTCCCAATGATTGCCAATGCGCAAACAGTTAACCTACGTTTCCAAAGCACATGGCCAACAAAAGATATTTTCCATGAGTATGCTCAAGACTTCTGTGACAAGATCAACAAGATGTCTTCTGGTCGTCTAAAAATTGAACTACTACCAGCTGGTTCAGTAGTTAAAGCTTTTGACTTATTAGATGCAGTAAGTAAAGGTACATTGGACGGTGGTCACGGTGTGGTTGCTTACTGGTACGGTAAGAGTCCAGCGTTAGCGCTATGGGGATCAGGCCCAGCTTTCGGTATGGACCCTAATATGGTTCTTGCTTGGCATGAATACGGCGGTGGTAAGGCAATGTTGGAAGGCATTTACAAGTCATTGAACTTAGATGTTGTTTCATACCTATATGGCCCAATGCCTACACAGCCTTTGGGTTGGTTCAAGAAGCCAGTAGCTAAGATGGACGACATGAAGGGTCTTAAGTACCGTACAGTTGGCCTATCAATTGACATCTTCAAAGACATGGGCGTTTCAGTAAACGCGTTGCCAGGTGCTGAGATTGTTCCAGCGATGGACCGTGGTCTATTGGATGCTGCTGAATTCAACAACGCTTCTTCAGATCGTTTATTGGGCTTCCCAGACGTATCTAAAGTTTGTATGTTGCAATCATTCCACCAGTGTTCAGAGCAGTTCGAGATTCTTTTCAACAAGAAGAAACTAGACTCTATGCCTGCAGAATTGCGCGCCATGATCAACGTAGCTGTTCAAGCTTCTTCAGCAGAAATGAGCTGGAAAGCCATC
>JACCEC010669220.1_pt1 | contig 15119 bp, 13 predicted proteins | sample 7450121 | NCBI WGS metagenome assembly JACCEC01 (sample SAMN15323455, study PRJNA562643) | freshwater metagenome | isolation source: river surface water | place: USA:Blue River Watershed | collected 2017-08-18 | reverse complement strand
GCATCGAAAGCTCGGCGCGGGTTCAAACCAAGCCTCTGTTGTGACGGGGTGACAGGCCCGCCAGGCCTGTAGCCCGTCCGCCTCTGTATAGATGGGACGAAACGCCTCATCGCCCGCCCGATCCCGCCGACGATTGCGGCGGTCTGCCTCCGTTTCCTGAATGCGCCCGGCATCTGCCAGCATATATTCCAGAAGATCCGCCGTGGCGCTGGTGCACCAGATGCGGCCACGAAATCCCTGCGCCATCAGCTTGGGCAATAAGCCGCTGTGATCGATATGCGCATGCGTGAGCACCACGGCGTCAATCTTTGCCGGATCAAAGGGAAATGGGCCGGTGTTCAACATTTCCAGCGTGCGCGATCCCTGAAACAGGCCGCAATCGACAAGGATCATGGTCTTGCCCAGACGAAACTCCATGCACGATCCAGTCACAGTGCGGGCCGCACCGTGAAAGCGCAGGGACAAATCGTGTGTATCTGGCTGATGCGTCATAACGATCCCTTCAATATCAAAGGCATAGTGGCATATCCGCGCGCCGATTGCGCTGATCCAGATCAAGGCCGGTCATGCCGATAAGCGCTGCCGCCAAAAGCGTTTCATGCCTTCCAAAATCACAAGCGTGACGCCGCCGCCGGCCAGAATATGCAGCAGTTGTGCGGCCGAAATCGCAGCAAAGTCAAAACTTTGGGCAACCGGGGTCAGAAATTGCGTCGCCGCCAGGGTCAGCACAACAATGGCTGCCACCACGGCCAATGCCCTATTCGTCCGCCGAAATGCCGTGCCCAATGCTGCACTGAACCGGCGATTGACGAGGATCAGAACAAAGGTCCCCAGCACCAGCGCAAAGAATGCCACGGATCGGATGGCGTTGGCCTCCTGCCCCGCCTGCCAGACCCAGAGCGTCAGCCCGATCACTGCTGCCATCACCACACTGCCTTGCAGCACCGACCACGCGACCAGCCAGCGCGAAAAAAGCGGGGCCTGTGGGTCGCGCGGCGGACGCTGCATCACATCCGACTCCTCTTCTTCGGCTTCAAAGGCCAGCGAACACACCGGATCGATGATCATTTCGATAAAGGCGATATGCATCGGCCCAAGGATCAATGGCATGCCCGTGACCAGCGGCAAAAGCGCAAGCCCGGCAATCGGGATATGAACCGCGATGATGAACCCCATGGCCTTGCGCAGATTATCATAGATCCGCCGCCCCAGCCGCACAGCGGTGGCAATGGATTCAAAATTATCGTCCAGAAGAACGATCGCAGAGGCTTCGCGGGCCACATCGGTCCCTCGCCCGCCCATGGCGATGCCGATATGCGCCGCCTTCAGGGCTGGCGCGTCGTTGACGCCATCGCCGGTCATCGCAACAATATCGCCCGCAGCCTTCAGCGCCTCCACAATCCGCAGCTTCTGTTCGGGCATGATCCGGGCAAAAATGGTCGCCTGCTGCACCTGTTGATGAAAGGCCGCGGCATCAAGCGTTGCGAGATCCTGACCGGTCAGGACATGGCTGTCGTCAAGGCCCGCCTGGCGTGCAATCGCCCGTGCGGTCTGCGGATAATCCCCCGTGATCATCACAACGCGCAGGCCAGCCGATCGGCACAGCCGCACCGCGGCTGGCACGGCAGCGCGCACGGGGTCTGCCAGACCGACCAGTCCCTTGAACACAAATTCAAAGTCACGGTGCGTGGCGGGCAGGGTCTGGCTGTCCGGCCACCGGGCCTCGGCAATGCCCAGAACCCGCAAGCCATGGGCCGCCATATCGTCCACCTGCACGCGCAACGCCGCCAGTGCTGCATCCGACATATGGCACAGCTGCGCGATCGCCTCGGGCGCGCCTTTGGTCGCAATGATATGATCATCTGCATCCGCATGGCCCCAGACATGCGACATCGCCAAAAGGTCCGAATGCAGCGGATAATGGTGCCGCAACGTCCAGCCCGCGCGCTGGCGCTGGCGCAGCTGCGGGTCCAGACGATCATCGCAGACCGCATGAAAGGCCTGCTCCATCGGGTCCACGGGCTGCTCGGCACTGGCCATGATGCCCAGTTCCACGAGCGGAAAGAAATCCGCCGCCAGCGGCAGGGCACCCGTCGTGGCGCCCACTATGCGGCCATCCGGCAAGCGCAATTGCGCCACGCGCATCCGGTTTTCCGTCAGGGTACCGGTCTTGTCGGTGCACAAGATGGTGGCGGCCCCCAAGGTTTCGATGGCCGCCTGCCGTCGCGTCAGCACGCGGGCCTGCGACATCCGCATCGCCCCCATCGCCATGAAAACCGTCAGCACAACCGGGAATTCTTCCGGCAGCATCGACATGCCAAGCGCAATGCCCGCCAGCGCCGCATCGAGCCAACCGCCCCGCAGCACGCCATAGAGCAGAATGAAAATCACGCTGGCGACCCCACCCAGCGCGGCCATCCAGATCACCAGGCGCCGCGTCTGGATGTACAGGCGCGGCGTATCGGTCTGGATCGTGGATAAAGCACGCCCGATCTTGCCGATTTCGCTGCGCGGTCCCGTTGCGCAAATGCGGCACAGCCCCGCACCTTTGACGACCAAAGACCCGCTAAACACACCGGGCAGATCATCGCCCCCGGGCCGCATCATGGCCATATCTATGCCGGGCCCGGCCTGTGCCTTGCGCACAGCAACCGATTCACCGGTCAAAAGCGATTCATCCACCTGCAGACCATCCGCCCACAAAAGCAGGCCGTCCGCCGGCACCCGATCGCCTTCGGCCAAAAGGACCAGATCGTCTTGCACAAGGTCCCGGGCCGGGATGCGTTGCTGTATGCCATTGCGGATCACCAGCGCGCGTGGGCTCGTTAAATCGCGCAAAGCATCGATCGCGCGTTCGGTGCGGGCCTGTTGCGCAGCGGTGATCACCACCGAAAGACAGGCAAAAACAAGCAGAACCAGCGCTTCGTGGACATCGCCCAAAGCAAGATAGATGACGCCCGCGCCCAGCAAGAGCAGCAGCATCGGCTCTTTCAGAACATCCCCGAAAATACGAAAAAGGGTGCGCTTGGCCTGGCGGGGCAGGTCATTCGGGCCGTCTGCGGCGCGACGCTGCGCCACCGCTGCGTCATCAAGGCCCGGATAATCGGCAAGGGTTTCCGAAAGACTCACCGGCGCAGATTACGCCAATATCCCCCAGAAACGAAAATCATGATGCGGGTGTGAAAAAAGGGGAAGGGTTGCCCCTTCCCCAAGCCTTAAAAATTATGCCCAGTCTGAACGGACGCGGGCGACGAGCGACATGCCAATGCCGACAATGGCAGCACCAGCATAAGCCATGCCAAAACCACCAAAAATCGTAGCGAGTTGTTCGCCAATGGCCGGAATGGCCGTCAGCATCGGCGCGCAGATATTCAACGCGATTGCAGTCAACAAAACGCGCTGATTATCGTCAGACGCGCTGCCAAGGGCAGAAACACCACCCAAAGCCAGAAGGACCAAAGCGGACTCGGGAAGAACCGTAAACGCCCCAGCGATTGCGTAGATGACGGCGATTGCTCGTGCCGCCGAGTAGATTTTATCCATATGGATACTCCTCTCTCATAATGCTGTCCGTTCTTATGAGGATCAGCACGGCAAAGGCTGCGCCTGGCCTGACGCTACGTCAACCAAAGACGAGGCCTGATTGGCAGCGCTTGGGACCATTATGAATCAATAGATTTCGTCCTGTACCTGTGTAGCAGCTCTGCTAGGAGCGCTGCGAGACTGCCGCGGCTTTGGCCCGGCCAAAGGGGGCGCAGCCATGAGCGATGACGACTATGTCTATGATGACGACAGCGGCGAATGGATGCCCGCATCCGAATTGAAGGCACGCCAGGCGGCGGCCGACCGCGTTGAGGTGCGCGATGCCGTGGGCAATATTCTGGCCGATGGTGATCAGGTGACGCTGATCAAAGATCTGGATGTCAAAGGCGCAGGGCAGACGCTGAAGCGCGGCACGCTGATCAAATCCATCCGCCTGACCGGCGACCCGCAGGAAATTGATTGCCGCTATGACGGGATCAAGGGGCTGGTCCTGCGCGCCGAATTTGTCCGCAAACGCAGCTAGGGCCCGGCGGCATATCGGGCTGCTGCCGACCCCTGCCATCCATGCCGAGGCATCAAATGCTATGGGCACCACACCGAGCCCTTGTCAGACGCGATAAGCGCTGGTAAGCGCCGCCTCGTTGCCGCTTTAGCTCAGCCGGTAGAGCATCGCATTCGTAATGCGAGGGTCAGGTGTTCGAGTCACCTAAGCGGCACCATTTTCCCCAAATCCCGGATCAACCGCTGCGCCCGCGATGGTGCGTGGCAGGCGTGGAGATTGTGCGTTTCACAACGCAGGTCCGCCTAAACCAGCCAGCTTTGCCCAAGCCCTGCACATTTCATGACGCTCTCCGCAGGCGATATCGCCGCCATCCGGTCACGAACAGCAAGAGCGGCGCCAATCCTGACAGCACCGCCAGAATCTGCGTCAGGCGCCCGCCCACCGAGCCGTCATGGATCGGGTGCAGCCATGCAAGGACAACATCCCCGGCCGTCCCGCTTCTCAGATCCGCCACCTTCAGAACCTGCCCGCTATATTGGTCGATCCAGACATAGCTGTGCGGAAATCTGCGGCTGGGATCCGCCGGTGTTTGGAGGCGAAAGCGAAAGGCCGCATTGCCGGGGCCTGGCACCTCAATCCATGCAATGCGGGCATCGGGCAGCGCCGCTTGCGCGGTTTGGATGGCCTGCCCAAGGCTGATCTGCCGACCTTCCCAGGCGCGCGACACGGGCGGCGTGATCTGCGTTGGCGGTGCCCCCGTCGCGCGCAATACGGCCTCTGTCTCCTCCGCAAGCGCCAACATCGCACCCGTACCGGTCAGCGCCAGCAACAGAAGCGCGCTGCCAAGGCCCACCCATTTATGCTGATCCCGCAGACGGCGGGTCGGCGCGGCATGGGCCTTGTACCGCAAGGCCTTGCGCCAATCGCCGCGCGGCCACCACGCCCAGACCCCGCTGACCAGCAGGGCGAGCAAGATGACGCCCGACCACCCGATGATGGCGCCCCCAATCTCGCCCGCCAGCAAGCTAAAATGCAGGTCGTAGATCCAGGTCATTGCATAATCGCCCCAAAAATCTTGCCGCAGAACATGGCGGCCATCGGGCGAAAGCCAGACCATCATCGGGGCAAAGGCCCGACCGGCCGTTTCCGGCGGATTATAATATCGCGCCGGAATGGCCCCGCGATCTTGCGTCACCTCCAGCCGCCAGGGACCCTGCTTGTCCGGAAACGCTGTCCGCAAGGTTCGCACGGCCTGATCCCAGTCGGGCGGCGCTGCCGCCACAGCGAGGGCTGGGTTCAACTGCCGATCAATCTCTGTGTAAAAGACCAGCACCGACCCAGTCAGGCCAAGCAGGACGAAAAGCGCGCCTAGGCTGAGCCCCAGCCAAAGATGAACCTTGCGGACAAGACGCTGCATCATAAGCGCACCCGCAGCGTCGTCGTCAGGCTCCGCCCATCGGCTGGGCTGACCAGCGCCTGTGCACCATCCCACCAGACATAGGCAGAGCGGTGATTGGCAAGGTTTTTGACCGTGACCGACCATGTCAGCGCGGGCATGATCTGCCAGCCAAAATCAGCATTGAGGACAGCCGCATCACCCCAGCGCCCCTCGGCATTTGCGCTCGTCAGATAATAAGCGGATTGCCTAGACCCAGAAACAGACAGACGCAACGCAGGCATGATCTGATAGTCCACGCCCCCCGATATCAGCCAGCGCGGGACGTGATCCACCTGCTTCCCAAGAAAGTGCGGCGTCGCCGGATCAGGTCGCACAATCTCTGCCTTTTGCCAGGCAATGGCTCCGCGCACAGACAGGCCTGCCACCGGGCGCAGGATCATCTGCGCGTCAACGCCCCGGCGCCGGGTTGCCCCCAGATTGTCAAAATCGCCAAGCGGATCGTTCAACTTCCGCTTGATCTCCCCCGTGGCGCTTTGCTGCCAAAGGGCAAGGCGCGCCTCCCCCCAGGATGCCTTGGCCAGCTTGATCCCCGCTTCCCAACCGGTGTTGCGCGATGGCGCAAGGTCCGTCTGGCGCGGCGGGATCAGATACGCGCCAGAGCCAACGCCGATCTGAAATGTCCGGCCCCAGCTGCCATAAAGCGTGACGTCCGGGACGGGCGTTGCCGCGATGGACAGCTTGGGCTGGCCAATGGTTCCATAATCGTTGATCGGGGCCGTCGTCTGGGCAAGACGGTTCTGAAAGCGCCCACCCACCCAGTCGAGGCGATAGGCCGGCGTCACACGCAGCCAGGGCAGCGGTTCAAACGCCGCCTGAAGATACACGCCACCGACATCCAGCGTGAACTGCTGATCGCGTGTCTTGCGGATCACCTGCCGGTCCTGCGTGGTATAGCGTTCCGAGATATTGGCCTGATGCTGAAAATCGCCTCCGGCTTCAATCATGACAGGCATGGCCGCCACAGCGACATGCCAATGCGCCGCGGCCATGGCGCCCCAATGGTCCTCATCGGCAAAACGGCGCTGTTGCGCGGCCCCCGCTGAAAAGCGGACATAACGGTCATCCCGCAGGCGATTGGCATACAGCTTGGCCGAAACCCCGACATCCGCGCCAAGATCTGCATCTACATGCAGGCTGGCCTGCTGCACCCGCCGCTGATCGCCATCCGTGGCATTATAGGCATTTGTCATCCGGGGCGATTGCGCCGCATCGGAGACGGTCAGATAACCCGGTTCCTCGGCATCCGCTTCATAATGCCGCAGGACAAGGCCCATCCGCGCCGCATCAGACAGAGTATAGACCCATTTGCCAGACAGGCTGAGCCGATCATAATCTGAATGCGCACGATAACCTTGGCCCTGGCGGTAATTGGCGCTGTAATTCTGGCTCAACGCGCCAGATTCATGGCCAGCCGCGAACTGCGCCTCATAGGTCCCAAAGCTGCCGGCACCCAGCCGCGCCTCGGCATAACGGCCGCCCGTGCGGGTTAAGATATTCACATTACCTGCAATATTATGCAGCCCATATCGCGCGTCTGAGGTTCCCCGAACCACCTCCACCCCGGCGATATCCAGCGGGAAAACCATGTCGATAAACGGCATATTCCCATCATTGCTGTTTGCAGGAACACCGTCGATCAACAGCTTGACCGCGTTGACTTCCCCTTCCCCGTTAAACCCGCGCAGGCTGATTTTGCCGCTGGTTGTGCCTTGGTTGAAATTGGTGACAAGAACCCCTGGCATCTGGCCGACCAATTCCCAGCCATAGCCGATAACGGCGCGTTGGGCGGCATCGCCACCCAGCCGGTCAATCGATGTTGCCGGGGCGGTATTGCCCGCCATGGCGCGCGCGGTGACAACAATATCGCCCATGTTCAGGCTGGTATCGGCGGCATGGGCAGATGCCGCCATAAGACTCAAGCTCACGCCTGTGCACAGGCGCGCAACGCAAAGATGTTTCATGAATTTATCCTGATCTGAATATGCAAAAGCCCCGCGCCTCGTGGCACGGTGGCAGGTGACGTCAGATCAGCAGTGGGGGTCCGGTTTTGGGCGGCGGCGGGGCGGCAAGCCCCTGCCCAACGGCGCTGGGCGGAAAGGCGATGGCCAAAAGCGCCGGGACAAGGCAGAATGGCAGCGGCGGCGCGGCGATCTGTACCAGATCAAATCCCAGACCAAGGCCGGCAAAGGCGCACGGCCCATCTGCCTTGGGCTTGCCGGGCACATCATCCTTGTGAATCTTGCCGGATGCATCGACCCAGACCGATGTTGAACCTTGCGCCGAACACAGGACGATCCAGCGCCCATCCACAGAACTGGGCATCCAGCCTGAAGGGATCAGCGCGCGCAGCACAAGAATGGCCCCAAGAACAAGGCCCAGAACAAAACGGTTCTGTGCAACAGCGCGCATGCCGGCCCCTTAGGCGCCGGTCATGAGCAACGCAAGTTCTGGCGCGACGCTAACTCAGCTGGACCGGTGACGGCAAATCCACCGATGCACACAGGACGCCCGACAAATGGCTGACGGCGCCCGACAGAATGAGTATCGCGATCACGCTTGCAAACACCATGGCAACGGCTGTCATGCCCATGACCATGTGCTTCATATTGTCGGCGGCATCGACGTCATAGGCGTCGGCCCCCATTGTCATATGTGTGACCCGTGACGGGTCACGATCCCCAAGGCTGCCCATCCCAAGCATCCTCTCCCATGGCGCGCCGTCTCTCTTGGCGGCGCGTTCCGGGTAAGAGACTGATATCAAAAAAAAGATGAGTCAATTCAAAAACGCAAAGCCATGGGTACAGCCCGTGACGCGGCCAATATGCGAAAAATCGGCGAACGGGCTTTACGCAGCCAGGAATGTGCCGCAGATTTCGGCCAAAACCAAATAGGGAAAGACACGCCGCATGGACGTTTATCGCACGCCGGACGCACGCTTTGCACAGCTGCCCGACTGGCCCTTTGCGCCGCAATATCATCAGGTTACCCCAGATCTGCGGCTGCATTATGTGGACGAAGGCCCCCGCGATGCGCCGGTCATGCTGATGCTGCATGGGGAGCCGACCTGGGGCTATTTATATCGCCATATGATCGGACCGGTCGTCGCAGCAGGGTATCGTGCGGTCGTGCCAGACCTGATCGGCTTTGGGCGGTCGGACAAGCCAACCGATGCCGGACAGTTCAGCTATGCCGGCCATGTCGCATGGATGCGCCACTGGCTGGAGGCGCTGGACCTCACGAACATCACGCTCGCCTGTCAGGACTGGGGATCGTTGATCGGTCTGCGGCTGGCGACGGCCATGCCGGATCGTTTTGCCGCGATTGTCCTGTCCAATGGCGGCTTGCCGGCGGGCAATGTCAACGCGCGCGCGTTTCGTATCTGGCGGGCCTTTTCACGCTACAGCCCCGTTTTCCCGATCGCGCGGATCATCCAGGCGGGCACCAAAAGGCGGTTCTCACCCGCAGAATTTGCGGCCTATGATGCGCCTTTTGCGGCGCGACGCGCCAAGGCGGCTGCCCGTATTTTCCCCTCGCTTGTGCCGGTGGATGATAACAACCCGGCGGTCCCGGATCAGCTGGCGGCCTGGGCGGTTCTTGAGCGCTGGGACAAGCCCTTTCTCTGTGCGTTCAGCGATGGGGACCCGATCACACGCGGGGGTGATGCCATGTTCCGTGATCGCGTGCCGGGCGCCAGGGGCTTGGCCCACCGCACATTGAAAGGCGGGCATTTCATTCAGGAAGATGACCCCCTGGGCTTTGTCGATGCGCTGTTGAGCGTGGCGCCCAAGCCTTAACGCGGCGCGGCCTTCGCCCGTTTGTCCGCTTCGGCCTCGGCATCGCGCAACAGTGCCAACAGATCATCGGGGCTGACATCGATGACCTCGTCATAATGGGCAAGGGCCGCTGCAATATCGGCGGCCGTCACCTGTTGCGCCCGCGGCGCCGGCATGGCCATGGCGCGATGCGGATAGCTGTGGCGCGTCGCGGTGTGGAAGAGCCAGGCCAGCCCGACAAGAATGGCGGTGTTCAGCGCGACGGGGATCAACGCATAATGCCAGCCAGCAGCATGGATCGCGGGCCCGCCCAGAACAGCGGTCAATGCAACTGCGCCGCCGGGCGGGTGCAGACAACGGGCAAAGGCCATGCCACCAATCGCCAAGGCGACCGCCAGACCGGCCGCCACACTGGCATCAGGCACCAGTTGATAGGCCACAACCCCCATCAGGGCGGACAGCGTATTGCCGCCAATCACCGGCCATGGCTGCGCCAGCGGACTGGCGGGAAGCGCAAACACCAAAACAGCAGAGGCGCCCACAGGCGCGATCAAAAAGGGCAGGCCCTGCGGCGCAGCCCCCAGCCAGATATGGCAGACAAACGCCGTCATCCCAATCCCGATGAGCGCGCCCAGCATCGCGCGAACCCAAGCGAACAAGGGCGTCGCGGCAAATTGGCGTGGCAGATGAAGGCCGAATACCGTCATAAAAGCGCCCTTGCAGACTTCTGCGCCAAGGGCAATCTGGTGCCCTGATCAACAGACTGGCATTTCACGCCATCCCTTGGCATCGTGCCGCGATGAAGAACAAGCGTCATTCCGGCCCATCGGGCTTTTTCAAGCGCCTGGGGCCCGGTTTGGTGACGGGGGCGGCAGATGACGACCCCTCGGGCATCGGCACCCACAGCCAGGTGGGCGCTGAATTCGGCTATGGCCTCGCCTGGACCTTTGTCCTGAGCTTTCCCCTGATGGTGGTCATACAAGAGGTCGCGGCCCAAATCGGGCGCGTCACAGGCCGGGGCATCGCCGCCAATGTTCGGCGGCACTATCCCCGCCCCTTGTTGTTCGGGATTGTCCTGTTGCTGATGGTTGCCAATATCATCAATCTTGGCGCCGATTTAAGCGCCATGGGGGCGGCGCTGCAGCTGTTGATGGGCGGACATGCCGCCCTCTACACGCTTGGCTTTGGGATAGTATGCGTCGTGCTGGAGATTATGCTGCCATATGCGCGTTATGCCGCTATTCTGAAATGGACGACGCTATCGCTCTTTACCTATGTCGCCGTTGTCATGGTCAGCCATGTGCCCTGGGGGGCGGCACTTACGGCGCTGGTTATTCCCCAAATTGAATGGTCCCCCGCCTATATGACGGCGCTTGTCGCGATTTTGGGGACCACGATCAGCCCCTATTTATTCTTCTGGCAGGCCGCGCAAGAGATTGAGGAACAACGCCGCCACCACAGCACGCCTTTGTATAAAACGCCGTCCAAGGCCGCCGGCGAATTGCGCCGCATCCGCATCGATACACTCACCGGCATGGCGTTCAGTTCCCTTATTGCGCTGGCGATTGTCTTTGCAGCAGCGGCCACGCTGCACGCCAATGGGATCCGCAATATCGAAACCTCGGCCCAGGCCGCAGAAGCCTTGCGGCCCATTGCCGGGGATTTGGCCTTTGCCCTGTTTGCACTTGGCATCATCGGGACGGGCCTTTTGGCCGTCCCCGTCCTGGCCGGATCTGCCGCCTATGCGATCACGGAAATGCTGGGCCGGACGGGCAGCCTTGCGGCGCGACCCTTGAAGGCCAAGCTGTTTTATGGCGCCATTGCCGGAACGACGCTGGCCGGTGGCCTCATCAACCTGACCGGGATGGACCCTGCCCGCGCCCTATATTGGGCCGCAGTCGTCAATGGTGTGCTGGCCGCGCCATTGATGGCGGTGATGATGCTCATCGTGCGCAATGAAAAGGCCATGGGGGCGCTGGTGCTGCCCCCGCGCGCCACATTTTGGGGCTGGGTGGCAACCGCCGTTATGGCGGCTGCCACCGGATTATTCTTTTGGTTTATGGCCTTTCCCGGCTGATCCTAGGCGGCCAAGGCCTGGGTTTCGGCTGTCGGCAACCGGATGAGATAATCAAAGGCCGATAACGCTGCCTTTGATCCTTCGCCCATCGCGATAATGATCTGCTTATAGGGCGTTGTCGTGACGTCCCCTGCGGCAAAGACCCCGGGGACACTGGTTGCGCCTTTGGCATCCACCTCAATCTCACCACGGGGGCTCAGGGCCAATGTCCCATTGAGCCATTCGCTGTTCGGCACCAAACCGATTTGCACGAAAATCCCCTCCAGCGGCACATGCACCAGCTGGTCAGTGGTGCGATCTGTATAGCTCAGGCCCGTCACCTTTTCGCCATCGCCATGCACTTCGGTGGTCAAAGCCGATACGATGATCCGAACATTGGGCAGGCTGCGCAGCTTGTTCTGCAACACGGCATCAGCGCGCAACTGGCTGTCAAATTCAATCAGCGTCACTTCCGCGACAATGCCCGCCAGATCAATGGCGGCTTCGACGCCAGAATTACCGCCGCCGATCACGGCGACCCGCTTGCCTTTGAACAAGGGGCCATCGCAGTGCGGGCAATAGGCCACGCCCTTGTTGCGATACTGGTCTTCACCGGGCACGTTCATTTGCCGCCAGCGGGCGCCCGTCGACAGGATCACCGTTTTCGCCTTGAGGCTTGCGCCATTGGCCAGAACAACCTCATGCAGGCCGCCTTCGACCGCAGCAGGGATCAGCTTGTCCGCACGCTGCAGGTTCATGACATCAACGTCATAATCCTTCACATGCTGTTCCAGCTGCGCCACCAGCTTGGGGCCTTCGGTGTGCTGCACCGAAATGAAGTTTTCGATGCCCATGGTGTCGAGCACCTGGCCGCCAAAGCGTTCTGCGGCAATGCCCGTGCGGATGCCCTTGCGTGCGGCATAAATGGCCGATGCCGCACCGGCTGGCCCGCCACCGACGATCAGCACATCAAAGGCGTCCTTCGCCTTGATCTTTTCGGCGGCACGCGCCTCAGCCCCGCTATCGAGCTTGGCAACAATCTGTTCCAGATCCATGCGCCCCTGCCCGAACACATCACCGTTCAGAAAGACCATGGGCACAGCCATGACCTTGCGCTCAGCCACTTCGTCCTGGAACAGCGCGCCATCAATGGCGACATGCTTGATCCGCGGATTGAGCACGCTCATCAGGTTCAGCGCCTGCACGACATCCGGGCAGTTCTGACAGGACAGCGAGAAATAGGTTTCAAAGGTGAAGTCGCCATCCAGCGCCTTGACCTGTTCAATCACATCCTGCGCCGCCTTGGACGGATGCCCGCCGACTTGCAGCAGGGCCAGCACGAGTGATGTGAATTCATGCCCCATGGGGATGCCGGCAAAGCGCACACCAATATCGGTGCCGGCGCGCCGGATCATCATGCTGGGGCGACGCGCGTCATCATCTGCACGGACCACGCTGACCTTGTCCGACAGGCCGGCAATGTCCTGAGCCAGCGCCTCAAGTTCGCGTGATTTTGCGCCGTCATCCAGCGACAGCACCAGTTCAACCGGCATCGTGATATTGGCCATATAGGCCGAAAGCTGCTGCTTGAGTTGAGCGTCGAGCATGATGAAAAATCCTGAATTGGGGGGCCGGGACCAGCTATGACTGGTCCCGGCGAAGCCCCGCCCAATGGGGAGAGGGGGATGGGCGGGGCCTTAAGTTGATTAGATCTTGCCCACGAGATCCAGCGACGGCGCAAGCGTCTTTTCGCCTTCTTCCCACTTGGCCGGGCAAACTTCACCCGGATGTGCGGCAACATATTGCGCGGCCTTGATCTTGCGGAGCAGTTCAGAGGCATTGCGGCCCACGCCTTCCGACGTGATTTCCATGACCTGGATGATGCCCTGCGGATCGACAACGAATGTGCCACGATCTGCCAGGCCAACGCCCGGGCGCATGACATCAAAATTATTGGTCACAACGCCCGACGGATCACCGATCATCGTGTAGCGGATCTTGCCGATGGCGGGCGAGGTGTCGTGCCAGGCCTTGTGGCTGAAATGCGTGTCGGTCGACACGGCATAGATTTCGACGCCCAGCTTTTCGAACTCGGCATAGTTATCCGCCAGGTCTTCCAGCTCGGTCGGGCACACAAAGGTGAAGTCCGCCGGGTAGAAGAAGAAGACCGACCACTTGCCCTTCACGTCCGCATCGGTGACCGTGATGAACTTGCCTTCCTTGAATGCCTGCGCCGAAAACGGCTTAATTTCAGTGTTGATGATCGCCATCGGGATGATCCTTTTGGTTGTTGAACGGGAAAGGCAATGCGCCTGTCGCAGTCTCTCTACGCCGGACCATCCCGCAGCGCCAATTGGATTGTCTGGTTTCATTGATCGACAAAATCGATCACCGGACAATTTGTTCCCTTGTTTTTCAAATATGGCGGTGCGCCGCGCCCATGATCTGCGCGGCCCAGGGTCATGATTCCTTGTGGACTCTGCCTTCTGGATCCCTAGAGCGACCGGACAACAGGCAAAATCACATATGGAGCGGATCGTGAGCGCGCGTATCATCCCGACACAGGGCATCCACAATTTTCGGGACTATGGGGGCTATGCCTCGCGCTTTGGCGGGCATGTGCGGCAGGGATTGCTCTTTCGGTCGGGGCAGCATTGTGACGCGACGGCCGAAGATCTGGCCCATGTCAGCCGGCTGGGCCTGCAAACCATTATCGATCTGCGCAGCGATGCAGAGCGTGAACTTTATCCGTGCGCGCGCGCGCAGGACCATCAGGCCGAAGTGGTGTTTACGCCGGGCAATCCGCTGGGCCTGGGATCGCACGTCGATGCCGGTGCGGGCGTCCGGACGGCGCCAGAGGCGCATCGCGCGATGGTTGACCTCTATCGCCATATGCCGTTCCGTCCGATCCTGACCCAGACGATCCGCAGCTTTTTCGACAGATTATCTGCACGCGCCGCGCCCAGCCTGGTCCATTGTCTCGCCGGCAAGGACCGCACCGGGCTGGCCGTGGCACTGGTCCATCATCAATTGGGCGTCCACCGCGACGACATCATCGCCGATTATCTGCTGACGAACAGCGTCGGCAATGCGCAAGACCGGATTGCGGCCGGGGCGCAGGCGGTACGATCAAATTTTGGACAGGATATGGATGACGCAGCGGTCGCCACGCTGATGTCGGTCCATGCCGATTATCTGGACACAGCGTTCGACGCGATTGGCGACATTGATGCCTATTGCGCCGAGGTGCTGCACATCACACCGGCACAGCAAGAGGCGCTGCGTCTGGCCTATCTTGGATAAGCCAGACGCTGCAACAGGCGTTTTAGACGCGTGTCATCACCCATTGGCCAGAGGCGTCTTTGCACGCCTGATAGGTTTCGGACTGGCTGGCGGCATCGGGCAGGTTCACGGTCTGCTTGATCATCCGGCACCCCGATGCGCCGTCGGATGCACGGCGGAGCAAGGCATTTGAAACATACCCCCAGGCAACGCCATTGTCTGAAACAAGATACCACGGCGTCCCTTCCGCCGCAGCCGGCACCCAAACGCGCACACCCTGGGGCAATTGGCCGACAATCCGGCCATTCAGGTCCGGGCGCGCCCGCACATTGACGGCGGCTGACGAGATAAAGGCATCGCCAATCTGCTGATAGCCGGTCCAGGGCTCAACACCCGGCGCGAATTTCAGGCCAGCCAGACCCGCGACAGTGAGCTGATCGACCATTTCGATAATGCCCGAAGCGCCTGTCTGACTGTTGCACCAACTTTGGACTTCATCCTTGG
>JACCEC012221163.1_pt1 | contig 15124 bp, 11 predicted proteins | sample 7450121 | NCBI WGS metagenome assembly JACCEC01 (sample SAMN15323455, study PRJNA562643) | freshwater metagenome | isolation source: river surface water | place: USA:Blue River Watershed | collected 2017-08-18 | reverse complement strand
GACCTCTTGCATGCCATGCAAGCGCTCTAGCCAGCTGAGCTACATCCCCAAACGGGATGCAAATATGACCCTTCTATTCGATTTTTGCAACAACTTTCTCAAAATACTTTAGTACGAAATGTCCGTTTTGTTTTGGGTTAAGGTCTCCATTACGGGCCTTGAGCGACTTAGCAACATAGGGTAGGGACTTCCGTAAAAGGTAAATGAAGGTAAAATACTAAATTGATTATGATTCAAATCTAAAATAGTCAATTGTTTGAGTCGTTTTAGGCGAGGTGGGAGACTCGAGAAAGCTTATTGTGATGCGCATAAATCGCTTGAAGCCGTCGCAATTTGCGGAAGGGAGAGAATAAGGCAAGTGAGCTAATGAAGAAAATAGATGATAAAAAAATAGTTTCATAGTTAGAGAGTTTTGCTCTTACGACTACGAAACTAGAAATAGTAATTTATAAAAGAAAATTTTATATAAAACGTGTCTATCGAGAAAGTTTGCCTGAACTATCGCCAGCAGCCAAACGCTCTACTTCATCGATTGAAACAAGGTTAAAATCACCCTCAACAGTATGCTTTAGGGAGGCTGCAGCAGTGGCAAATTCTAGGGCGTGTTGAACACTTTGGTCGAAATAATCATATCCGAATAAAAAACCTGCAATAAAAGCATCTCCACTTCCTATACGGTCAACGATGTGGTGTATATCGTAGGTCGTCGTTTTGTAAAACTTCTCACCGTTCCACGCTTTACCCTTCAATTGGTTATGAGAAGCACTGATAGAATCACGTTTTGTATCCAAAATCAATTTAATAGAAGGGTAGCGTTCCATGATTTGTCTCGACGTGGATACCCATTTATTTTTATCTTCGGTTAGGGGTTTAATCCCAAACAAATCGTCGGCATTGCTATTTCCGCAAACAATCAAATCGCAATAAGAAACGAGCTCGGGCATGACCTCCTGCGGAGTTTTTCCCCAATTCCATAACCCTTTGCGGTAATTAACATCTGCCGAAATTTTAACGCCCAATTGCCGAGCGGTTTTTACGGCGTCCAAACAGGCTTGGGCGGCGCTTTCGGAAAGGGCAGGGGTGATACCTGTAAAATGGAACCAATCGGCTCCTGTCAGGATGCGTTCCCAATCAAACTGGTCGGGAGTAAGTGTACAAAATGAATCATTAAGACGGTCATAAATAACCTGACTTGCCCGCGCATTGGCACCGTTTTCTACAAAATAGATTCCCATTCTGTCACCACCTAATTGAATTTCGGAGGTGTCGAGGCCATATTTGCGTAGGTACATGATGGCAGCTTTCCCAATGTCATTGTTGGGAAAACGAGTTACGTGGACGGCTTGAACGTCCCACTGAGCAGTAGCAATAGCGACGTTGGCTTCACCTCCCGCATAAGTAATATCGAAACTATGGGCTTGGCTAAAACGCGCAAAAGCGGGCGGCGATAACCGCATCATGATTTGACCGAAAGTGACAATCTTTTTCATGTTGCGAATAAGTCAAAAAAATGGCTATTTTCCCTGCCTCTCTTTACGTTTTTTTATTGTTTTTTTTGCCCAATGGTAAGAATCAGTAAAAACTTCACTTTCCACGGTAAACCCTATACTGTAATAGGGCCCGTTGTAATTGGTTGGCAAATTTTGTTGGTACAAGGCATATCTATACCCTCCTTGTGCACTAAACCCAGCCCATCGAGTGGCTTTCCATTTCAAATATAAACCGACTTGTGCGGGCATAAAAAAGTCGTTTCTTTTCCAAATCATTAAATCATTAAGCAGTTTATTGCTTGAACTTTGGGTAGCACCAACCCCAAGCTCTACGGGTATACTAAACCGCCAACGTTTATTTTCAATGATTTTGGGAACATACATGAGGCTAAAAAAGTAGAGGTCGGTTCGGGTATAGTAGCCTAAATTAATCAGTTTTGAGGCGTTTTTTCTAAAGTCAATGAGCCTAAGAAACGAATTAAAGGTAAGCCAATAATAGCCAACGGTAAGTTCATGCCTTTTACGCCCAAATTTTATTCCAGTATTAACTCCCCAAATATTTACGTATTTTTTATCAATAAAAGAACTCCTTGCATCCCAGTTGAGGGTATACGTGAGGTTGGGGCCTCGTCTTAAACTATCTTCACTACTTGAGAATATTTCTTTGAGCCAACCTAAGGTTTTGGCACGATGAAAGGCCTCTACTTTGCCAACTTGCGTAGTATCGTTTTCAAACGCATTGGCGAGTGTAGACAAGGGAATGAAGAAAATCGAGAGATAGAGGATGTATTTCAAAAACATGGGCTGACTGTCACTGCAACGATTATTTGCAATAACGTAAGTGAAGCAAGTTTTAGTTTTTAATTTTTATCGTTGGAACAAAAATTCGTGCAGGTTTGTATTATTTTTGTAGAGCCTCTTTGCTAGAGAGGTTCTCAATTATCGAATATAAAATACAAAATCGATAGTTTATAAGTAAAAATAGATTGTTCCACCAAAAACTCTTTTTTTATGTCACTCAGATTAGGCGATATTGCTCCTGATTTTCAGGCTGATACAACTCAAGGCTCCATCAGTTTTCACGAATGGTTAGGCGATTCATGGGGATTGTTATTTTCGCATCCTGCTGACTTTACTCCAGTTTGTACTACCGAACTTGGAAAAACAGCTCTTTTGAGGGGTGAATTTGCAAAAAGAAATGTAAAAGTGATTGCAGTGAGTGTCGATGATTTGGATTCACATTCACGGTGGGTGCCCGATATTAACGAGGTAAATAATACCGAGGTCAATTTTCCAATCATTGCTGATGAAAGCCGTAATGTGGCAACCCTTTATGACATGATTCACCCCAATGCCAGTGAAAAAGCAACGGTTCGTTCGGTATTTGTGATTGGACCTGACAAAAAAATAAAGCTTACCCTTACGTACCCTGCCTCCACAGGCCGCAACTTTAATGAAATTCTTCGAGTGATTGATTCGCTTCAATTGACGGCGTATAATCAAGTTGCTACTCCTGCCGACTGGAAACCAGGGGAAGATGTGATTGTGGTTCCTGCGGTATCAACTGAGGATGCTCAGAAAAAATACAGTGATTTGCGAATTGTGAAACCTTATTTACGTTATACAGCTCAGCCTAATAAATAAATGGGCAAACTTGCAAGTGAGGCAAAAAAGCAAAACATTTAACATCATCAGACGATCGTCTGATGATATAAAAACAGGGTATCGAAAATTCGATACCCTGTTTTTTGCCTTTCAAAGAAATAAACAACGGCCTAGTAGCGGTACAATTCTGATTTGAATGGACCTTCTACAGTTACGCCAATGTAAGCCGCTTGTTCTTGATCAAGTGTTTCAAGCTTAGCACCGATGTGCGATAAGTGCAATTTTGCCACTTTTTCATCAAGGTGCTTAGGTAAGATGTACACTTGTTTTTCGTATTTACCAGGATTGGTGTACAACTCAATTTGTGCCAAAGTTTGGTTACAGAAAGAGTTCGACATTACGAAAGATGGGTGACCCATTGCACAGCCTAAATTTACCAAACGGCCTTCAGCCAATACGATGATTTCTTTGCCGTCTATAGTATACAAATCAACTTGTGGTTTGATTTGCTCTTTGGTATCACCATAGTTTGAATTTAACCAAGCCATGTCGATTTCGTTATCGAAGTGACCGATGTTACAAACTACTGCTTTGTCCTTCATTGCTTTAAAATGACGGTCTTTGATGATGTTGATGTTACCAGTGGCCGTTACGAAGATATTAGCGCGAGTCGCAGCTTCGTCCATTGGCACGACTTCGTATCCATCCATGGCGGCTTGCAATGCACAGATAGGGTCGATTTCAGTAACCAATACACGGCAACCTGCACCACGAAGCGACTCTGCCGAACCTTTACCTACGTCGCCATAACCTGCAACAACTGCTACTTTACCAGCCAACATCAAGTCAGTAGCACGACGAATCGCGTCTACCAATGACTCCTTACAACCGTATTTGTTATCAAATTTAGACTTTGTAACAGAGTCGTTTACGTTGATAGAAGGAAGGTATAAAGTGCCGTTTTTCATACGTTCGTACAAACGGTGAACCCCTGTTGTAGTTTCTTCTGACAAACCACCGATGCCTGCAATCAACTCTGGGTAATTATCAAACACCATGTTGGTCAAGTCCCCACCGTCGTCAAGAATCATATTCAAAGGTGCGCGCTCTTCTCCGAAGAAAAGTGTTTGCTCGATACACCAGTCAAATTCTTCGGCAGTCATACCTTTCCAAGCATAAACCGAAATACCCGCAGCGGCGATAGCAGCGGCAGCGTGATCTTGTGTAGAGAAGATATTACAAGAAGACCAAGTAACCTCAGCCCCTAGTTCAACCAACGTTTCAATCAATACGGCTGTTTGAATAGTCATGTGCAAGCATCCTGCGATACGAGCACCTTTCAATGGTTTTGTAGCTCCATATTCCGCACGAAGTGCCATCAAACCTGGCATTTCGGCTTCAGCCAAACGAATTTCTTTGCGACCCCAATCGGCCAATGTGATGTCTTTAACTTTGTACGGTACGTACGTGCCTGTTGCTGCTGACATTTTATCTAAAAAAATTAAATATGATTGCTTATTGAATGCACTTTGCAATAATTGAGTACAAAATTACTAGGTATTAAGCGGAGAATTGTGATACGGAGAGGTTGAAAATGGGAGTCTATCCAAAAAAAAGATATTTTGTAAGGTAAGAAGAGGGTAAAAGCTCATCTTGATGGATATAAAAAATATTAAATCGTATTTATGTAGATGAAATATCTAAACAAAAAATCATAGTAAAGGGAGGTTTGTTGGAGTTCGGAGACCACATATAGGCAACGGCCACCCCATGTATTCTACCAACTCTTTGGATTCAAACTCGTCTCACTTGCCTGTTAAAGAAGAATTTGAGTAAAAATAAAAGTTTTTTATCGGTTTAGTTGGAAAAAATACCCTCCCAAAAGTTCTATACTGTCAGGAGGGTAGCTTATTCGGTGATTGCTATTTTGTCATTTGCTGATTGCTTTTTGACTTAGCTCATCAAAATGTTCTTGGCAAAAGCTACGCATTTTGCCACTTCTTTGATTGCATCCGAACCTTCGGGGATTTGATACTCAAGCTCTACCGAAACTGGGAATTTGTATTTACGGTCACGAATCATCAACAATATTTCGCGAATAGGCGTATCGCCCGTGCCCCAAACCAAGTTTCCTGCGCCGTGTTCGGGCGTGGTACGGTCCTTCAGGTGCATGGTCGAAATACGGTCGTGTTTGTTTTCGATAAAAGCCATGAGCGCTTCTTTGGTGTTTTTGCCACCTGCCGCAAGGTAGTGTCCACAGTCAAAATTAATAGAATTGTAAGGGGATTGAGCTAATGCATTATCCCAAAGAGTATCAGTAGCTTGGGTATGATTGTGATAGCCTACATACACCTTGTTTTTTGCCCCCAAGTCACCCAAACGCTGGGTTTGTTTTGGATCGGTGGGTAGTTCTAAAGTTACCGAAGTTGCCCCGAGCACTTTGGCTACTTTCATCCCGTATTCCACCTCAGCGTCGGTATTGGTGGGGCTAAAGGCGTTAGGTTTGAAGGCGTAAATAGAAATGCCCGCTTTATCAAATTTCTTACGAACTTCTTTGAATTTATCCATTGGCACTGTACTACGCCATTCCGCTACTTGTTTGTTGTAGTCGGCTATTTGGGCTTTTTGTTCGTCGGTCAACTGCGGGCGTTGACCTGGGCGCGCATTGCGAAATAGCTGTCCCATATCTATTGGAGATTTGGGTTTACCTGCGTATTCCTCTACCGAATCACCCATCAATTCGATGGCACTGAGGTTAGAGTCAATGCAAAATTGAATCAATTTGTCGACATCGTGCGGCATACTGCGGAACGAGTACGTAATGGCCCCAATCTGCACTCCTTTGAACTTCGAGTTGGGTTTGTCGGCCAATGCCCATGCTTTATTGATGTTGAACAGGCCTCCCATAGCAGTGAGAGAGGCCATTGCCATAAAATTTCGGCGGGATAATTGTGTATTCATTGGTGATAAGGGTTTAATAAATAATGACGGTTTTATGAATTATCATTAAAAGAAAAACAAATCAACTTTATCCTGATTGATATTTTCTACTGAACCCAAAAATTTTATTTTAGCTATCAATCATCCGTGGGAATCCCGCCAGTTTCTCCAAATATGCCATATGCCCACCTTCTGACTCCACATACTCATAGTTGTTCACAATCATGGGTTTTGCTTTGCCTTGTACGATAAGATTGTCCATGATTTGTGCCGTGCGTCCGAGTGCTATCCAAGCCTCCTCATCGCCCCTGCCCTATGAAGTAAGTAAAGGATAATTAGCTTTGGTAATGAGAAAGAACACCGCCAGCGAGTTTTGTAATTCACTGACGGTGATGGAACAAGTTGAACTTTGATAGGTAAGGAAAGTTTATTGAGGAGCAACTACCTTCAACAACTCCTCGTCGTGATGGTAGCGAATGCTACATTTATTATCAAAAAACAGGGTGGTGCCTTTTTCTGCCGTGTAAGTATCCCATTTAGGAAGACCTGCATGGCCAGGGTTACCTGTTTTGGCAAAATTTATCCATGATTGACTCATTCTATCAGCCAAAACGTAGGCTTCTTTGAAACCTCCCGTCATTTCTTCGCAGCGAGCAATGTTGTTAAATACGAATGGAATCTCCATGCAGTGAACGGCTTTGTATTTTCCGTCCATCACAGGTGATTGCCAGGTAAACATGAACATATAAACGGGTGCTCCCCCTACCAACGACGACTTTTGCTTGGCCTGAGCCACTGCACCAGGGCGAAACATAACGTCGATGTCCAAAACGGCCGATGGCTTTGTATCCTCGGGGAAGGCTTTTTTGGCCGCAGCGATATAGGCATCTGCTTTGTCACCGTACGTTTTTCTGACTGCTTCCACTACCTGTGCTTCGGTACTATTTGCAGGTACACTTCCTCTGAAAACCGCAAATTCATTCTTTGTTGTGCCAATGAGCAGCGGGATGTTTTTAGAAAGTTCAAAGGCTTCATTCGAGAACAATTGGTAAGGAAGAACTTCGCCGTCCACACTTGGCCCCCAGCTTAGTCCAAACCCGATAGCGGGTTTACCTTCAGCTTTCATTTTGTCAGCAATAGTTTTAAGTGCTTTTTTGCCTGCATCGCTCAAGGTTTGGAAAGGTACTTTTTGAATTTCATCCACTTTATCGGGTGAAATATTAAGTTCCTTTAATACCTCATTGCCAATGGCTTGCGTTGTTTTTTTGTCAAGCATTGCTGCACGAAACGAGCCACTTTGGTTAATGGCTTTATGAAATAACCCTTTTGCCGATGGCATTGCCATGAGCGTGTTTACTTTGGCACCTCCACCCGATTGTCCAAAGATAGTTACGTTGTTGGGGTCACCACCAAAATTTGAAATGTTTGCCTTCACCCATTCTAAGGCAGCTTTCATGTCCAATACGCTCAAATTAGCCGATTGTTTGTATTTATCACCGTAAGCTGACAAGTCCAAATAACCTAAAATATTTAGGCGATGGTTGATAGAAACCACCACAACATCCCCCTTTTTAGCCAAATTTTCGCCATCGTAAGAAGGCAATTCTTGTGATGAACCCGCCGTAAAACCACCACCATGAATCCAAAACAACACAGGACGTTTTTTGCCGTCGTTGATTCCTGGCGACCAAACGTTTAGACGCATACAATCTTCACTCGTATAGCCCCAATTATGGTTAAAAACAAATTCGCTCTCATCCATCACCGAGGTGGTAGGGTCGATGAGAGGGGCAACAGGGCCGTAAGTCATCGAACTACGAACATTGCTCCACGGTTTTGGTTTTTGGGGGGCTTCAAAACGTTTAGCCTCGGCATACGGTATACCTTTATACGTAAAAATATTGTTGTGAATGTAGCCTCTAACTTTGCCCGCGTCGGTGTTGGTTACTGCAACATTCTCACCCGTTTGAACTTGGGCAAATGAACTACTCAAGGTGAGTGCAAGGGCTACAGTGCAATAAAAGAACTGTTTTTTCATCAGTAAAACTATGGTTTGATAGGTGTTTAAATGGTTGAATTTTGGATATAGGTTGATTAGTTATTTTCAAAAAAATCAAATTCACGTTTGAAAAGACCTAATTGCGAATAGGGTTTGTCGTCAATGACAAGAATATTCCCAGTCGTTTTATTATATAACTTCCATTCAGGTAGTCCTTGCCCGTTTGGATTACCAGTTTTGGCAAAGTTGACCCAGTACGAAGACATATAGTTTTCTATGTCCTTATCGACACTTTTCCAAGGGCGGTTCCACGTATGAAGTGTGTGCAAGGCGTAAGGCACTTCGGAGGTATGGAATGCGCCGTAATTGGGAAAGTTGGGCTTGTCGGGGGGGATGTGGCTAAACTGATATAAATAGGAAGGTTTGTTGGTGTAAGTTGCCAACAAATGCGACGGCATTCCTGCAAAGCTAAGAAGCGTTTGTTTTTGTTTCATCACCCTAACCTCCTCGTTGGTGGTTGCAGGAAAAATGCTCAGGTAATCGGCGGCCTTTGTTCCATATTTATCTTGAGCTTCCTTTATATACTCTTCGACGCTCATTTTCGTTTCCCCCAAGAAACTGCCATCCCCCGTTACCCAGCCCGTCAGGATAGGTACTTGGTTGTGCTTTTCGTTCTTAAAATGTTCCAAGATATTGGTAGGTAAAACGTAACCGTCCATTGTGACGCCAAATCGCCCAATGTCTTGTGCATTGCTCAGCTTTTGAAGTTCATCGGCGGTTTTTTTGCGTAAATCACTGATGGAAGCACACGCCGCTTTTTCCATAAATTTGAGTCCTTGTTTTTCAGATTCGGCCAAGTTTTGACTCAAACGATTCGATAACAATCCTCCACTTTGAGGAATAGCCTTGTGAAATAGTCCTTTCGTCAACGCAGACGCAATCAGGGCATTCACACTGAAAGCGCCTGCCGACTGCCCCGCAATGGTTACGTTGGTGGGGGCACCCCCAAAGTTTGCAATGTTTTTTTGAACCCATTTGAGTGCGGCAATCTGGTCTAAAAAACCATAATTACCCGAAGCATTGTAGCCCGATTCCTTGCTTAATTCGGGGTGAGCCATAAAACCCAGTACTCCTACTCGGTAGTTGATACTGACAAAGACAATGCCTTTTTTAGCTATTTCTTCGCCATCATAAATGTCACAATTGGCCGAACCGCTGCTTAAACCACCGCCATAAATCCAGACCATAACAGGTAGGTTTTCGGTAGAAGATTGGGCTGGAGTCCACACATTTAGGTACAGACAGTCTTCGTTTAACGGTTCAGGTTTAGCAATAAACTCTTCTGTCCAGCAGTAAAATGGCTGAGGTGTATTTTGAATGGGGCTTGCGGAAAATGCGGTACACTTTTTGACACCCTCCCAATTTTTTACAGTTTGAGGAGCTTTCCATCGTAAATCTCCAATTGGAGGAGCTGCAAAAGGAATCCCTTTGAAAATACGTAAATTCTCTTTTGTATAACCTTCAATTTTGCCATGTTCTGTTGAAATGGTTGTTTGTGAAAAAGCTCCAGTAGCTTCCAGAAGAAAATTAAAAAGGAATCCAAGTAGAAGTCTTTTTGTCATCGGTTAAGCTCAGTTTATGCTGTAAAATGATATTTGTGACTTTTCGATTTCGCTTTTAAAATATAGGCAGTAAGATGTTAAATAGTAGCTAATCGTCGAAAAGAATTAAAAAGTACCTGCGACTTTCATCGCTGACACGGGGTATCAGGGGTTAGTTTTTGTATGCTTTATCCAAGAACAAATAACGAGCATCGTCTTTGGCATTCTCTGTTCGTGACTCAACATCCAAAATCATCACTGGTGGCGTGCTTTCGCCCGCTTTGGCTGCCTTCCATTCAGGGAGTTTTCCTCCATTTGGATTTCCAGTTTTGACAAAATTGGTAAAATAATTCAACATGGTGTCAGATACCTTAAAATCGTCGGCAGTCCAAGCGTAATCTTTTACAAGATGTAGATTTCCCATGGCGTATTCGATTTCACAAGCATGAGGTGCACCAACAGCTTTGGGAGGCTTTGGGGCATTGGCATCTGCACGTACTGTGCCACCTGCAAGCCCTGATGCCAGCGACTTGTCGACCAGTTCGGGACGAAGCTTGCTGTACAGATAACGATAAACGGGTTGAGATGAATTGTTACGGTGTAAATCAAACCATTTCCATGTACTGTAAGAAATGAATCTATCGGCGGCAAGCGCCGTTGCCGAGCGTTCAATTTCTTTTTCTGAGCCGTGTGGGTATAGCTTTAATACTTCTTCATAATCATTAGGATATTCTTTTTTTACCCTAGCAACATAATTCTCGTGAGTATAAGGTTGTCCCTGCATAAAAGCTTGACCAGGTATTTCTGCCGAATTCCACCCCACTAAAAGAGGAATTTGTGCTTGTTCTTTTGCCGCAAATAGTTGGGGCAAAGCCTTAGGTAAGAAGTAATTATCTATCACAATTGGGAAGCCAAAACGGCGAGATTCGTTGTAAATTTCATAGATTTCACGAGTCGACATGGCTCGTAACTCCTTGATAGACTTAATCCCAGCTTTTTGAAGAAACTCTATTCCTTGTTTTTCACCTTCTGCCAAAGGGACTGGAGCCATGGTTGGGTTAATGCCAGCCCCGCTTTCGCCAATAGCCCCTGCAATGAGGTTTCTCGATAGAGGAGAGGCCATTTGGCAACTTACTCCAATTGAGCCCGCCGATTCGCCTGCAATGGTTACTTTTTTGGGATCACCACCAAAAGCTGCTATATTTTTTTGTACCCATTTAAGAGCTGCTGCTTGGTCGAGCATTCCGTAGTTTCCCGATGCTTTGTAGGGAGCTTCAGCAGAAAGTTCTGGGTGTGCCAAAAAACCAAAAATGTTGAGACGATAGTTACAAGTGACTACCACTACTCCTTTTTTAGCCATACTTTCGCCATCATAACGTGGTTCTGAAGCATCACCCGCAACATTCCCACCCCCGTAGAAATAGACCAATACGGGCAAATCTTTGGTGTTTCGCTTGGCAGGAGTCCAAACATTCAGATACAAACAATCTTCGCTTACTCCATTTGAACGAGAATTCATGTCGCCAAAGACAACGGTCTGCATGGGACGAGCCTCAAATTGCTTGGTACTTTTGATTCCTTTCCAATTTTCTAAAGGTTGAGGCGCTTTCCAACGCAATTCTCCAACGGGAGGTTTGGCAAATGGTACGCCAAAGTAAGTTTGAATTCCCGTTTTTGTATCGTAATTACCCTCAATGACACCGTTTTCGACCGTAGTTTGTACTGGGAAAGCATTGTTTTGAGCTTCAGTTGTCATTTGGAAGGTTAAGAAAAGTCCCAACAAATAGACTATTTTCTTCATAATTTTTAATTTATTTTATTTATTGTCTCAAATTGCGACAATAATAGTTGCTTTTACAAATTAATCCTATTTATTTTCGAAAAATTTCTATTTAAAAAGTGCTATCTATCTGACACAAATAAAACAATTCGTGGAACAAACCTGCTATTTAAGACACATTGCTTATGACTCAGTTATTTTTGGTTTTTCGGGAGACAAGCTTAAAATATTGATAACGAAGTACCATAATACGGGGCTTTTTGCCCTGCCTGGGGGCTTTGTTCGAATGGATGAAAACCTCAATGATGCAGTGCGAAGAGGATTGAAAGAACGGACAGGCTTAGACAATATTTATCTTGAACAGTTTTACACTTTTGGAGACGTAGCCAGATTCAAACCAGAAGTAATGAAAACAATATTAGAAGCAAATAACTTTTCGACGCTGAACTATGAGTGGATGCTCGACCGTTTTATTTCGATAGCTTATTATGCTTTAATAAATTACAAGGATGTAGTTCCAACTCCCGATGTATTGTCAGATTCGTGTGATTGGTATAGTATGGATGACCTACCTCCATTAATGCTAGATCACAGTGAAATTGTAAAAAAAGCACTTCAAAACTTAAGAGATAATTTAGAAAGAAGATTGGTTGGGATGAATTTGCTCAATCCACTTTTTACGATGAATGAATTGCAGCGAGTATACGAAGCGATATTGGGAGAGAAACTACATCGAGGGGCTTTTCAGCGTAAAATTTTGAGTATGGGGATACTTAAAAGACATGATAAACAGTATACAGGGGCGGCAAATAAAGCTCCCTTTTTATACAGCTTTGAACTAAGTAATGATGCAAAATTAGAAATAAGGTAAAAGCAAAATTAGCTGAATATCAATCTATTATAAAGAAATAAGTCTCAGTTAATTTTGCATCATTACTTAATTAGTTGGTAATATGGTATTTCTTACTTCTCCAAAATCCACTCGAACCCCCTCTTTTTCAGCATATCCTCGAATGATGATGGTGTCAAAATCTTCTAAAAAGCGTCGCTCGGTACCGTCGGGCAACATAATCGGGTTTTTACCTCCCCAAGTAAGTTCCAACAAAGAACCAAAACTATCGGGTTCTTTCCCCGAAATCGTACCCGAGACAAGTAAATCGCCTACGTTTAAATTGCATCCATTCACAGTATGATGAGCAATTTGCTGGGCGACTGTCCAGTACAAATGTTTAAAATTAGAATGACATAGTTTGATTTCAGTACCCGAAGCAGTTTGTAACATTACCTCCAATTTTACGTCAAAAAAGTGCCTGTTTTTTTCTTGAAGGTAGGGTAACACCGCAGGAGTTTGCTCTTCACCAGCCACCTGGAAGGGAGCTAAAGCGTCAATGGGTACGACCCAAGGCGATACGGACGAAAAGAAGTTTTTAGCCAAAAAAGGTCCAAGAGGCACATACTCCCATTTCTGAATATCACGCGCAGACCAGTCGTTAAATAGTTGAAAGCCAAATATATACTCTTCGGCTTTGTCCACATCAATGGCCTGTCCAATCGGATTGGCTTTGCCGATGACCGTGGCCATTTCAAGCTCGATGTCGAGGCGTTTAGTAGGCGAAAAAATGGGTGGTTGAGTTTCGTCGGTGCAAAGTTGCCCTTTGGGACGATGAAAATTAGTACCCGAAACAAAAATCGAACTAGCGCGCCCGTGATAGGCGACAGGGAGGTGTTTCCAATTAGGCAATAAGGCTTTTTCAGGGTCACGAAACATCATTCCAACGTTGATAGCGTGCTGCTCTGATGAATAAAAATCGGTATAATCTCCAATTTTAACGGGTAAATGAAGTTGCAAATCTTCTACTGCATGAAAGATGGATTCTGGAAGCTGAGTAGGCTGTTTCAAAAGCTCTTGTAGGTGCGCCCGAACGGCATTGGTTTTCGCTTTACCCAATGAAATGAAATCATTGAGATAGTCGTTTATGAAAACCCTTTTGGGGATTTTAAAGCCATCGAAGTACCCCAAATGAGCTAATTCTGCCAAATCAATTACCTGATTTCCAATAATAGTTGCTACTTTTTTACGGCGATTTTTAACCGAGAAAATGCCAAAAGGGATAGTATCGAGGGTAAAATTCATATTAAATGCTATTTGAGGTATGTCACTTTAGACGTACTCATTACTTGTAATTTTGGTTAAAAATAGATTGATAAAACTTTTTTTCAAACTCAGTACGAGCACTTTACACCTATTTTCCTCCAACATTTGGCGACTGTATCAATCCTACCAAAAGGCCATATAAACAAATTGTCCATTAGCCAAAGGTATATAAGTGATATCACTAAACCAGACTTGGTTGGGCTTATCTATGTGTACTCCAATCGCTACCCATTCCTGTAAGAATAAAAATACAAAATATTTTCAAGTATTAATGTCTCAATACTTGCGTAAATTAAATTTGTCCCTAACAATTTTTTATACAAAAAAAACCTTAATTTAAGCTTCATGAAAATTCTAAATTTTGGTTCAATTAACATCGACTACGTATATGGTGTTCCTCACTTTGTAAAACCAGCCGAAACCATCGCGAGTAGCTCTTACAATGTTTATATCGGAGGAAAAGGGTGCAATCAAAGTGTGGGTTTGGCCAAAGCAGGAGCTCACGTTTATCACGCAGGGGCTATTGGCTCAGATGGCATTTGGATAAAAAATCAACTTCAAAACTGGCGAGTAAATGTTGATTTACTGCATCAGATTGAGGGTCCAACAGGCCATGCCATCATTCAGGTAGAACCTAATGGGCAAAATTCGATTATAATTCATGGGGGCGCCAATCAATCCATCCATTTACAGCAAATTGAAGACGCTCTTCAGTCATTTGACTCGAATGATATCTTGCTAATTCAAAATGAAATCAATGGCCTAGCCGAGCTTATACATCAGGCTTCTGCCAAAGGGTTAAAAATTTTCTTTAATCCCGCCCCCATGACTCCTAGTGTACTTGATTTGCCACTTGATAAAATTGATGTGTTTATCATCAATGAAGTAGAAGGAGAAGAATTAACTCAAAAAAGTTTTCCCGAAGATATTTTAACTAGTATGGCTCAACGATACCCAAATGCCTCAATACTTCTAACATTGGGGGAAAAAGGGGCTATTTTCAGTCATCAATCTGGCTATTTTTCAGTAGAGGCAAAGAAAGTGAAGGCAGTAGATACAACCGCCGCAGGGGATACTTTTATTGGCTTTTTTTTAGCTTCATGGGCGGAGGGTCACACGGTAGACACTTGCCTTCAACGGGCTACAAGCGCATCGGCGATTTGTGTTACTCGTGCTGGAGGGGCTGTCTCTATTCCTACCAAAGAAGAAATGGAAGCTTTTATATAAAACTTAGATTCAATAATCAAATGCAATCTACTGTTTGAGTAGATTGGGGTGGTCCTCAAACGGCGGACGCTTTACTTTGCAAATTTAAAAATTGATTTTGATTAAAGATTTATTCAAATTTTTCTGGACTTTGGTAGCCCAAAGATGAGTGCTTTCGCTTACGATTATAAACTGTTTTAGCATCTTGCAAGCTATCAAAACCCCCTTTTTCTAACATTTCACGTTTAATTGTTGCCCAGATTGATTCTGCATGAGCATTTTCATAAACTGATTTTTTACCTGCCATACTTTGTCTAAAAAGATGTTTATCAACAAGCTGTTTGAATT
>JACCEC010793462.1_pt1 | contig 15124 bp, 11 predicted proteins | sample 7450121 | NCBI WGS metagenome assembly JACCEC01 (sample SAMN15323455, study PRJNA562643) | freshwater metagenome | isolation source: river surface water | place: USA:Blue River Watershed | collected 2017-08-18 | reverse complement strand
GTGTTTCGCATATCTATTTCAGCTTTCTACTAGGGATAGAAATGGAACTGCCAGCTGGCCCCTCAAGGCGTCGACCCGGGAAATGTGGTAACGATGACAGGTTTGCTTAGGGCTGAGTTTACGCATGGGAAGGTGGGGTAGGTCAATGGATTGGCGTAACAATTTGGTGAAGTCGGAGAAAACTCTTGGGGTGATGGGCGAGCCTTTAGGGTGAGTTTTACCCTTTCGAAGGTTTTTCCAAAGTCCGAGTCGCATAAAGGCTTGTCAGAGCAGTAATTGTCAACGTTGAAACAATTACCGTCAGACTAACCTCAAGCGAAATATCTGGAACATGTACGCCATTTTCATGCAATGCATGCATGATCATCTTCACGCCGATAAATGCCAAGATAAATGAAAGTCCACGTCCCAGGTGAACTAAACGATCCATCGCGCCTTGCAGCAAGAAGTAAAGCTGACGAAGCCCCATCAGAGCAAAGATATTTGCCGTAATCACGACATAACTGCTGGTTGTTAAGCCAAGAATCGCTGGAATTGAATCAAGTGCAAAAACGAGATCAGTAACACCTAAGGCAATCATAGCAATTGTAAAAGTACTTAATCCTCTATTGCGAAGGAAGGTAATAAGTTTTCCTTCATCTTCTTCTACTTCTTCTTTTTCGTTGATCAGCTTCCATGCTGTGAAAATCAAGAAAGCGCCAAAGAAATAGAAGGCTGATGTAAATCGTGAAACTAGCGCGACACCTGCGAAGATGAGGATTACACGTAGGACGATTGCAACCAGAATTCCAAAGAGAAGAACCAACTGTTGTGATTCTTTCTTTACCTTAAGCGTTGAAATCAAGATTATAAAAACGAAGATATTGTCAACCGAGAGCGCATACTCAGTCAGCCAGCCTGCAAAGAATTCGGTGCGGAGTTGATCGGATGTCCAACGTGGCATAAGCAAACCAAAGGCTATGGCTGCGGCTACGTAAAAGAGTGTCCAGAAGAGCGCCTCTTTGGTAGTTGTTTCTTTATTTCGACGAATGATTGCAAGTGCTAAATCAAAGATAATTACTGTTGCAAGAACTCCAACTGTTATCAGCCATTCAGTTGATGAAATCATGGGCGAAAGTGTCCTGTCTCGTTAAGGCTGCGTAGTGCACGCAAACCATCTGATGGCCAAATAGATATAGATGTAATCGAACATGGCGCAGCATCTATATGAAAGACCGCTTCGGTGGGTGCCCCGGTAACAATCTGTGCCGCTAATTTAATGACTCCATTGTGAGTAACTACGACGACGCGCTGACCGGGATACTCAGCGGCAACCTTTTCAAGTGCTTCTTCAACTCGAATGCCCCCTTGATCATATGACTCGCCACCTGCAGGGGCATATGAAGATGAATTCAGCCAAGCTTGGTATTCGTCGGGGAATCTCTCTTTCACTTCTTCGAATGCGAGACCATCCCAATCTCCGAATGAGAGTTCAAACCACATCTCATCAAATTTGATTTCAAGTCCAGTAGAGTCAGCAATCGCCTGCGCCGTTTGAGTTGTACGCATCAGTGGTGAGGCAATCAAAACTTCTGGCTTTAATTTTGCGATCTCCTTGGCCACGGCTGCTGCTTGCGATAAACCCTTTTCGGTTAACTCGGGATTTAGCGGACCAGTTCCAGAAAACTTACGCATTGGAGTTAACACAGTCTCACCATGACGAATCAAATAAAGCATTGTTGGAACTTCATCGCTACGTAAGCGCTCAGATAAATAATTCTGCTGTCTTTGTGGTTCGGGTTTATGTTCCGATCCTCCATCAAGAGCCTTATTAGCTAAGCGGTCGGCGTGTGAATTCTCATCTCGTGGAATCCATGAGTACTTCACCAAAGCTGGATCGTGCGCGGCTCGGCACTGCTTTGCAAGATCACGCATATCGGCATGTTTAATTTGCCAACGCCCAGACATCTGCTCAACAACTAACTTTGAATCCATCGCGACTTCTATAGTTGCTACCGGATCCAACTGATGTATATGGCTAAGCCCAGCAAGCAATCCGCTGTATTCGGCTACGTTATTTGTTGCTATTCCGATTACATCAAAGAGCTCGGCAACAATCTTGCCACCTTCGGTTACAACTGCTCCGTAACCAGCTGGACCCGGATTGCCTCGAGATCCCCCATCTGCGGTTAACTTGAAACTACGCGCCATTTATAGACCTCGCACCAAAATGCACCGGCATTCTTCACAACGTACAAGTTCGTCTTCTGGCAAACCTGCAATACGTTGAAGTTCGATGGTATTTAATGTTAAGTGGCAGCCTTTGCACTGATTGCCGATAAGTGCGGCTGCACCAGTTCCATTATTGCTGGCTCGAATCTTTTCGTAGAGCGCAATTAGTTCGGGATTAATGTTTGCTACGGTTTTTGCTCGATCATCTGCTGCTGCCTTTAAGTCGGCGAAGATAATTGTTAAGGCATTTTCTTTGGAAATTTCCAAGTTAGCAATCTCTGCTGCGTGAGCACTTTCCTCCGCGCTCAGCGTTGAAATCCGGTCTTTAATGCCATCAACACGCATCATGATTTCTAATTCCACTTCTTCAAGCTCTGCTCTGCGAGCCGCTAGTGAAACTAATTCGTGTTGCAACTGCTCGAGTTCTTTTGCCGTCCCGGTTCCAGAAGCTAGGCGCGCCTCATCGCGATTTATACGTGAGACAACCTGCTCGACATCGGTTTCAGCGCGGGTTAATTCACGTTTCACATCGTTTAGCTCAGTCTCTGCAGCGATACGTAGATCACGAGCATTATTTTGCTTAATGGTTAATGAATTAATCGCCGCAATCTCTGGCAGGCCAGCAGCTTTAGCATTTAAAGATGTAGTGGTTAAATCGAAGTTTTGAATATCAAGTATGGAGCGCTGGTCGCTGACGCTTGCTTTCACAACTCGCTCCTTTTAACTGCATTTCTTATTGGCGCTACGGATATTGAATTCTTGGGCAAACCTTACTTGAAAAGCCTCGGTTCTACTATTTTGCAGCACATTTTTGCCCATGCCCTTTTGCAAAGTTTTCCCTTCCTGCTTATTCTCCATGCATGGAAATAACTACTTGCCTTTGGTTTGACGGTCGCGCTCGTGAAGCCGCTAATTTTTATACGAACATATTCCCCGATAGTTCGGTTGCTGATAACTGGATCGCACCAACAGATACACCTGGCAATGCTCAAGGTGAAGAGATTGTTGTTAACTTTAAAATATTTGGCCAGAAATTCATCGCCCTAAATGGTGGTCCGCAATTTCCGCATACTGAGGCGATCTCATTTCAGATTCCCTGCAAAGACCAAACAGAGATTGATAAGTTTTGGGATTTACTTACAGCCGATGGTGGCCAAGAAAGTCAGTGCGGATGGCTAAAGGATAAATTCGGTATCTCTTGGCAGGTTACTTCACCAGAGATGATGAATTACTTGGGTGGACCAGATGCCGAAGGTTCACAGCGCGCGACTAAAGCGATGCTAGAAATGAAGAAAATAAATTTAGACGAGATGAAGAAAGCTTATTTAAACCAGTAAACGTGGGCGGTGAGGGTTTCGAACCCCCGACATTCTCGGTGTAAACGAGACGCTCTACCACTGAGCTAACCACCCGCTTGAAGCGTGGGAAATACTACCTCAATTAAAGGCCGGCGATTGCGGCCTTGTAATCCCCGTTATTACGCGCATCTCCAAGGCCATTTACGACTGACCAACGAACAACGCCGGCTTTATCAATGATGAACGTGCCACGCATAGCGCAGCCAATATCTTCATTAAATACCCCAAAAGCTTTTGCTGCTGCGCCATGAGGCCAGAAATCAGAAAGTACTGGGAACTTATAACCCTCTTGTTCTGCAAAAACTTTTTGCGTAAAAGGCGAATCACATGACACAGCAATTACCTGAACATTGTCGTTTTGGAATGCAGATAGATCATCGCGAATCGCGCAAAGTTCGCCCGTGCATGTTCCAGTGAATGCAAATGGAATGAAGAGAAGAACAACGTTCTTATTTCCCTTGAATGATGAAAGTGAAACTTTGGCGCCGTGCTGATCTTTCAACTCAAAATCAGGTGCCACAGATCCAACAGAAATTCCAGTAAGTGTTTGGCTCATGCCGCCAAACTTATCGTTTGCCTGCCTTGCGCGCCACTAGACGTGTTGCAGTCCAATCATTTGCTACCGCCAGCGTTGAAGTCTGATTCATGCCAGCAATTGGCGCGGCATCCTGAATATCACTAGGTTCTACATGGCCGGGGCGTCCAACTTTTGGAGTTAAGACCCAAATTGGACCACTCTCACTTAAATAGGTAAGTGCATCCATTAATTCATCAACGAGATCGCCATCACCGTCTCGCCACCAGAGAATTACTGCATCAACAACTTCAGTCGCTGTGCCTTCAAGAAAAGTTGTGCCAACTGTGGCGGCGATCTCTTTGCGAAGTGCGTCATCGCAATCGGTGTCGTAGCCGACTTCAAGGACTATTTCTCCTTGAGCAAATCCCATCCCCTTTGCCACGGGATAAGTCCACCGAATTGCGAGCGCTTTGACAAGGGCTTGGCGGCTCGATTTTGCTCTACTACCGCGTAAGCGCGAGAATAAGCCCATGAGCGAGAACTTCGGCGTCCCAGACCAGATCATCGACCAACTAGTAGATATAGATCCAAGTGAGACCGCCGAATGGCAAGCCTCCTTTGACGCCGCGTTAAATGGCGCAGGTCCAGTCCGTGCCCGTTACCTAATCTTGAAGTTGCTCCAGCGTGCACATGAAAAAAATATTGGCGTAGCCGCACTTCGAAATACCGATTACATCAACACCATTACTCCAGAGAACGAACCAGCATTTCCTGGCGATGAAGCTATCGAACGTCGCATCCGCGCATACATTCGCTGGAACGCAGCGATGTTGGTGCACAGAGCGCAGCGCCCTGGCATCGGTGTCGGTGGACACATTTCTACTTACGCATCATCTGCCGCACTTTATGAAGTTGGTTTTAACCACTTCTTCCGCGGACACGATCACCCGGGTGGCGGAGATCAAATCTTCTTCCAAGGACATGCATCTCCCGGAATGTATGCACGCGCATTTATGGAAGGCCGCTTAAGTGAGCACCAACTAGATGGTTTCCGTCAGGAACTTTCGCATAAAGGTGGCGGACTCTCTTCTTATCCGCACCCACGTCTAATGCCAGAGTTCTGGCAGTTCCCAACAGTTTCCATGGGTATCGGCCCAATCAATGCAATTTATCAAGCGCGCTTTAACCGTTACCTACATAACCGCGGAATAAAAGATACGAGCCAGCAAAATGTTTGGGCATTTCTAGGCGATGGTGAAGTAGATGAAGTCGATACCTTGGGCGCAATCGGTCTGGCATCGCGCGAGAATCTAGACAACTTAACCTTCGTTGTTAACTGTAACTTGCAGCGCCTTGATGGCCCAGTGCGCGGTAATGGCAAGATTATTCAAGAGCTCGAATCCATCTTCGGTGGAGCCGGCTGGAATGTAATCAAGGTTGTATGGGGTCGCGAATGGGATCCACTACTTGCGCAAGATCGCGAAGGCGCACTCGTAAACATTATGAACACAACTCTTGATGGCGATTACCAAACATTTAAGGGCGAAAGCGGCGCATACGTTCGCGAGAAGTTCTTCGGTCGCGATCCACGCACTGCTGCGATGGTTGCAAACTGGTCAGATGATCAGATCTGGAACCTAAAGCGTGGCGGACATGATTACCGCAAACTTTATGCTGCTTACGCCGCCGCATCACAACCAAATGGTCGCCCAACAGTTATCTTGGCGAAGACCGTTAAGGGTTGGACACTCGGATCGCACTTCGAAGCCCGTAACTCAACGCACCAGATGAAGAAGATGTCACTTGAAGATATCGTCGAATTCCGCGATCGCTTGGGAATTCCAATTCCTGATGAGAAGTTGGATAAGTACACGCCTCCTTATTACAAGCCTGCTGCAGACTCTGTCGAAGCGAAATATCTAGAAGAGCGTCGCGCTGCACTTGGTGGATCGATTCCACGCCGACGTAGCGTTTCACGACCATTGGCACAACCTGCCGATGAAGCATATGAATCAGTAAAGCGCGGTTCAGGTCAACAAGAAGTTGCAACCACAATGGCTTTCGTGCGTATGTTGAAAGATTTAGTAAAAGATCCAGGACTTGGTGCGCGTTTAGTGCCGATTATTCCTGATGAGGCTCGTACCTTCGGAATGGATTCATTGTTCCCAACGTTAAAGATTTACTCACCACATGGTCAGCAGTACACCGCTGTCGACCGCGAACTAATGCTTTCCTACAAGGAGTCAACCGCTGGTGTAATCCTTCACGAAGGCATTAACGAGGCTGGTTCCGTCGCTTCATTTACTGCAGTCGGATCTTCATATTCAACGCACGATGAACCAATGATTCCGATCTACATCTTCTACTCAATGTTCGGATTCCAACGCACCGGGGACGCATTCTGGGCTGCTGCCGATCAATTGGTACGTGGATTCGTAGTAGGTGCTACTGCGGGACGCACAACTCTTAATGGTGAAGGTCTGCAACACGAAGATGGCCATTCGCCACTTCTTGCTTCAACCAACCCAGCTGTCGTTGCTTATGATCCAGCATTCGCTTACGAACTAGGGCATATTGTTAAAGATGGTCTGCGTCGCATGTATGGTGAAAACAGCGAAAACATTTACTACTACCTGACTGTTTATAACGAGCCATATGTACAACCGGCAGAACCTGAAAATCTTGATGTAGAAGGTCTGCTGAAGGGAATTTATCTATACCAGCAGGGTCCAAAGCAACGTAAGAAAGTTGCACAGATCTTAGCTTCTGGCGTCGGAATGAACTGGGCGCTAAAGGCAGCCAAGTTACTCGAATCAGATTGGGGCGTTTCAGCTTCAGTTTGGTCAGTTACTTCTTGGAACGAACTACGCCGCGATGGTTTAGATGTCGATCGCCACAACTTCCTTAACCCTGCCAATCAACGCACCGCCTATGTTGCACATAAGTTACGTAATGCAGAAGGTCCAGTTATCGCAGTTAGCGATTACATGCGCGCGGTTCAAGATCAGATCGCACCTTGGGTAAGCCAAGACTTTGTTTCACTTGGTACTGATGGCTTTGGTCTTTCTGATACTCGTGGTGCACTTCGTCGCCACTTCAAGGTTGATGCCGAATCAATTGTTATCGCAACGCTTGCAGCTCTTGCCAAGAGCGGCGATGTAAAGGCTGGCGTTGTGCAAGAAGCGATCAATAAGTATCAGATCAACGATATCAACGCTGCAGATCCAGGTAATACCGAAGGCTCCGGCTGAGGAAAGCCTTGATAACTCGCATCCCAATTACAGATATCTCTCCTGCGGTTAATTTTGGAGGCGAATTAGTTCCTGTAAAGGCGATTGCGGGTGAAGTAATTGCAGTTACTGCAACGATCTTTCGCGAAGGCCATGATGCACTTGGTGCTCATGCGCTGCTCTTTGACGATAAAGGTAAAGAGATTGCTCGTTCTCCAATGCGCGAAATTTGGCGTGGCGGCGATCGCTTCGAAGGAACAATCACAATTCCCGCTCGCGGAGATTTCCATTACGCGATCGAAGCCTTTGACGATCCGTTCGCCACTTGGGAACATGACTCTGAAATAAAGATTGCCGCAGATATTGATGCGCAACTCTGCTGCACCATTGGGAAGCTAATCTTTGAAGAGAAATTAGAGGAAGATGCTTCCGCGAAGAAGTTGCTCTCCCCCGCAATAAAAGCGTTAACGGACACTTCACTTGCGCCGGCTAATCGTTTCTCCCAGGCCACGACAACCGAAATCCGCGCTTACTTTGCGGCAAACCCGTTGCGACGCTTAGTAAGTCGTTCTGAACTAATTCCTGTGCGCGCCGACCGTGATCGCGCCCTAGTTGGTGCTTGGTATGAATTCTTTCCACGAAGCGAAGGTGCAATAGTTGATGCGCACGGGCGGATAACAAGTGGAAACTTTGCTACCGCTGCTAAGCGCATTCCAGCGATCGCAGCCATGGGCTTTGATGTTCTATATCTGCCACCCATTCATCCAATCGGTACCGCTCACCGCAAAGGTCGCAATAACACTTTGACTCCAAGCGATACTGATCCAGGTGTTCCTTGGGCGATTGGAAATATAGAAGGCGGCCACGATGCTATTAATCCGGCGCTGGGAACTATGGCAGATTTCGAAACTTTTATTTCAATTGCCAAGAAAAACAATATAGAAATCGCCTTGGATTTAGCGCTGCAAGCCTCTCCTGACCATCCTTGGGTTAAATCAAATCCGCAGTGGTTTACTACGCGCCCTGATGGCACGATCGCATACGCCGAGAATCCACCAAAGAAGTATCAAGATATTTATCCGATCAACTTTGATAACGATTACGCCGGAATACTTGCTGAAGTCCTTCGCATAATTCGCTTGTGGGTTTCTAAGGGTGTAAACATTTTTCGCGTTGATAATCCTCATACTAAGCCAGTTCACTTCTGGCAAGAAGTAATGTCAGTAATCCATAAGGAAAGCCCTGATGTTGTATTTCTAGCTGAAGCATTTACCAAGCCAGCAATGATGCATGCCTTAGGTAAAGCAGGTTTCCATCAGTCTTATACATATTTCACCTGGCGCACAAGCAAAGCCGAACTTATGGAATACGGCCGCGAGGTATCTCAAGAGACCAGTGCATTCTTTAGGCCAAACTTCTGGGTAAATACTCCCGATATTCTGCCTTTCCATCTGCAAGCTGGAAACCCTGCGATGTTTGCTCTACGCGCAGTATTGGCTGCAACGTTAACTCCATCTTGGGGAATGTATGCAGGTTACGAACTATACGAACATCGCCGCTTTAAAGATGGCGGGGAAGAATACTTAGATTCTGAGAAATACGAGATCAAAGTTCGCGACTGGGAAGGCGCTGCTAAGAAAGGCATGACACTTGCTCCTTTTATTACCCAGCTCAATCAAATTCGTCGCACAAACCCTGCACTTTTGCAGCTAAGAAATCTCCGCTTTCACAATACAGATTCTGATTCGATCATCGCTTACTCAAAGCGCACTGGTGATAATTTGATCTTGGTGGTTGTAAACCTTGATCCAACTTACGCGCAAGAGACAAGCGTTCACTGGGATATGCAGGCGCTAGGAATCGCTACCCATTCCTTTGAGGTTAAGGATTTACTCGATGGCCAAAGCTTTACATGGAGTCCAAGCACCTTTGTGCGCCTAGATCCGGCAAGACCGTCAGGGAAAGTTGCACACATTTGCCAGGTAAGGCTCTAACCTCAGACCATGTCCTTCTTCCAGCGCTTTTTTAAAAAGCAGCTTCAGGGCGCAAGCGTCACGGATGAGGTTTACATCGCTCCAGCAACTTTTTTAAATCCTAATTCAACGCTTGGCGAATTAGATTTTTATTTAATTGCTGAAGGGCGTCATGAAAAACTCTGGGAAGTACTTGGAGCGCATGTGCGTCGTGATGCAAATGGCGAACTACTAGGAACAGCATTTTCAGTCTGGGCTCCTAATGCCCGTGCAGTTAGTCTTATCAGCGATGTAAATTTTTGGGATAAAAATACTCATCCCATGATCCGTTTAGGTTCATCTGGAATCTGGGAGATATTTATTGCAGATGTTGGGGCAGGCATTAAATATAAGTTTGCAATATGCACCATAGATGGTCGCTGGGTAGATCATGCAGATCCACTATCTCGCCAAACTGAGACTCCTCCATACACCGCATCGATTGTTAACGAATCAAAATACCAATGGCAAGATTCAAAATGGATTTCAGAAAGAAGTAACTTTGAGCCTTGGCGTAGCCCGGTGGTCGTTTACGAAGTTCACCTAGGTTCCTGGAAATTAGGACTTTCCTACCAAGAACTCGCATCTGAATTAGTTAGCTATGTAACTAAACAAGGCTTTACCCACGTTGAGTTTCTTCCAGTTACTGAGCACCCATACGGACCATCTTGGGGCTATCAAGTAACTTCTTTCTTCGCTCCAACTTCTCGTTTTGGATCCCCGGATGAATTTAGATTCTTGGTAGATGCACTACATGCAGCTGGTATTGGAGTGATTTTAGATTGGGTCCCAGCGCACTTCCCTAAAGATGAATGGGCGCTAGCAAAATTTGATGGCACGGCGCTATATGAGCATTCTGATCCTCGCTTAGGAGAACACCCCGACTGGGGCACTTTGATCTTTAACTTTGGCCGTAACGAAGTGCGAAATTTCTTAGTTGCTAGCGCGCTTTATTGGCTGACTGAGTTCCATATTGATGGCCTGCGCGTAGATGCCGTGGCATCGATGCTCTATCTCGATTATTCACGCGAAGACGGTCAATGGCTGCCAAATAAATTTGGTGGACGTGAAAATCTTGAGGCAGTGCAACTTTTGCAAGAGGCAACATCCACGGCTTACAAGACACATCCCGGAATCATGATGATCGCTGAAGAATCAACCGCTTGGCCAGGTGTTACTAGAGATACTTCTTCTAACGGGTTGGGTTTTGGATTCAAATGGAATATGGGTTGGATGCATGACACTTTGCAATACCTGCAACATGATCCTATTCACCGCGTTTATCACCATAATGAGATTACTTTCTCAATTCTCTATGCCTGGTCTGAAAACTTTATGCTTCCTCTGTCGCATGATGAAGTTGTGCATGGCAAAGGTCAGTTGGTAAACAAATTCCCTGGTGATCGATGGCAGAAGCTGGCAACTCTCCGCGCACTCTACGGATTTATGTGGGCGCACCCTGGTAAGAAACTATTGTTTATGGGATCTGAATTTGCCCAGAATGATGAATGGAGCGAGAGCGCTGGTCTGCAATGGTATTTGACTGAGTTCGCAGAACATAAGGGCGTGCAAAAAGTTATCGCCGATTTGAATGCGATTTATAAATCTCAACCTGCACTTTGGCAAATGGATACAAATCCAGAAGGTTTCTCTTGGTTAGTCGGCGATGATGGCGCCAGCAATGTCCTAGCCTTTACTCGTTGGTCAGAAGATGGTTCTCCACTTGTATGTATTACCAATTTCTCACCGGTTCCACATGAACAGTATTCGTTGCCTCTTCCATCTGCCGGAATATGGCGCGAAATTCTAAATACCGATGCTGTTTCCTACGGCGGCAGCGGGATTAGCAACGATTCATTTGCTGTTGATGTAGATACAGACCTGAAAAGAACGCTCCGTATTCCACCACTAGCAACTGTTTGGCTAGAGCGCGTTTAAATAGGCTTTACTGCACGGGCAAAGAAGGCCGTTGAAATCAACATTAGGGCCGGAATAGTTAAGGCAATTGCTAAAGATCCGGTGAATTGCGCAGTCCAGGCGATAACTGCCTTAAGAATAAAGACCGCGATCATATTTATAACGCCCATTTGGCCAACTACAACTGCGCTAGGTAGAGGTGAGCGTTGATTCCCGGCTGTGTAAAAGGTCGGGGCCATTAAGGATGAACCCATACCAGCAAAGGTAAATGCTAGGCAGGTAACGGCAAATGCAATTGTTTTATGTTCTTCCGGAATTTGCACTGCAATGGTTAGGAATGTGAGGAATCCAGTGCCTCCGATTAGTGCAAAGAGTCGGATGGTTTGATCAATTCTAAAGCGCTTAGCTATCTTACCCGCGTTAAGTCTTCCTATGATCATTGCGATCATAAATAAGATGTATGGCAGAGCAGCCAAACTTGAACTGACCCCGATACGCTCTTTAGCAAAAATTGCTGACCAATCTCCTGTGGCAAATTCGAGCAAAACTGCGCAAAGTAGACCGCCACTAACTATCCAATCAACTCGAAAAGAAGTAATCAACGTTCGAAGCGGTAAGTGCTCTTCTTCATCTTCATTAGGTTTCATTAGAACTGGTGTTAGGCGAATAATCATCGCAGTCAATGCGAGAGTTACAAAAACTGCAAGAGTTCCTATATGCCAGGAAATAGATATGTAATCAACGATTAGACCCGAAATAATCGCCGTTGTTAACGTACCTAGCGCCCACATCCCATGCAAACGCGCGATTGTTAATCCGTAAACTCTTTCCATCGCATTAAATGATTGTGCGTTTATTGATATGTGATAAGCGGAAGTAGCCCAACCAATTGCAACATTGCAGATTAAGAATATTCCGGAAGATTCGGTACGGACAATAAAGAAGTAGGCCACCCCCATAATCCAAATATTTGTCAAAATGACTCGTTTTACACCATATTTATGAACCATATGGCCGGTTAAGAAGAGGCTGGCAACTGCGCCAAATGAACCTGTACTAATTAGTGTTCCGAACTCTCCATTACTTAAACCAAGATTTGCTTTCACTTCAGGAAAACGAGGAATCCAAGACATGATCAGCATGGCGTAAATACCAAAAAGGGCTTGTAATAGTTTGAACTCTGTCTTTGGTTTAACTGTGTTCATTAAAAGAGCGCATTCGCTAAGGCTGCTCGAGCCTTAATAACTCGGGGATCTGCTGGATCAACCAAGGCAAATAATTCGATTAATCGATCCTTGACTACCTTTTTATCCGCACCGTCATAGAGTGGGATTAGGCGCAGTAGGCGTGCAAAGGCTGGCTCAAGATATCCGCTAACAATTTCGATATCTGCACATTTCAATTGAATTTCGATATCGTCGGGATGAGCCGAAGCATCTTGCATAACTTTGGCGCCATCAACTCCTTCGGTGCGCGCCATCAACTGAGTCTGCGCTAGACCCAGAATTGCAAAGCTATCGTTTGGTTTGCGCGCCAATAACTTTTTATATGCGGCTTCTGCAGTTGCGTAATCACCAGCATCGAGAGCTGCAATCGCTTCTTCCTCTTCCGGTTCAATCTTTTCAACTGGTGCGCTACCTACTCCTTGTTCGGATGCTAGAGCCAAAACTTTGTCAATCACCATGCGAATTTGCGCCTCGGGATATGGCTGCTCAAAGAGCGGAACCATTTGTTCGTTGATTATTGCCACTGCAAAGGGAACTGCGCGAGTTTGTAGTGCTTGTGCAACCTGTGGTTGGGCATCAACATCAACTCGACCTAGTGCCCAACTTCCTTGATCTGCCAGCGCTAGTTTTCCGAGAATCGCAACAACTTCTTGTGACTCTGGTGATCGAGGTGACCAGCAAACAATTACCACTGGCTTTGATTTGGAGAGACCTAGAAATTCATTGGTTAAGTTCTCGGGAGTAATTTCAATCCCCGGCATTGGTTCTGTAACTTCTGGCTTTGGTTTTCCGAGCGAACTTAGATCAACTGCACGTCCAAAGTTGGGTGGCAGACTCATACCTGCGCCTCCGCATCTACACCAGAATCACGACGAAATGGCAGCACATCTTCGATATATGACTGCGCAGCAAAGGTTAGCCCAACATCGTGGCCTTCACGTTCACTCAAGTACCACCGGTGTTCTAAAACTTCATGAAAGAACTGTGCTTCTTCGATGCGACCTTTTAAATTACTAGGAATCATTTCAACAATTGGCATATAAGTTTCATTAAGCCAGCGACGTGCTGAATCTTGAATTGGTGGTTTTGGACTCTCCTCACGTCCGCGGAAGCGATCAAAGGATGCTAACAATCGCTTTGCTTGAAGTGATTCGGTTTCTAGACCAGTAAGTTCGCGTAATCGGTTGCGGTGATAACCAGGTGCAACCAGTTTTGGCTGGAAATAAAGTTTTTGTGATTCGCCATCTAGCGATACCGATACTTCTTCGACAGCAAATCCTAAATCGTGTAACTGTCTCATCGCTCGTTCCACCGCATGACGATCTTTTGGATCTAAAACTTGTCGCTCTTTGAGCGCTTTCCAGATTCGGTGGTAGCGCTTAATCACCGCTTCACTAGCGCGAATCGGATCCATTCCTGGGTAGAGAACTCCAGAGAGTGCTAAATCTTCTAGCTCAGCTGCAACATTGAAGTGGGCAATTTCTAGATCATGTTCACGTTGTCCATCACTTAAAGTCTTTTGAAACTCTCCAGTTTCAGCATCAACCAAGTAGGCGGCAAAGGCTTCAGCATCGCGGCGGAATAAAGTATTTGATAGCGAGCAATCGCCCCACCAGAAACCAAGTAAGTGAAGTTGTACTAACAAGAGCGCCAGAGCGTTTGCCATCATCGTGATGTCATTTGCCGTTACATCTTTGCCACTCAGTAAAACTCGGTAGGGCAGCGAATATGGCAGGAAGCGCGTTACTAGTGCGCAGGGAAGCTCTTCCGCGTTCTCATCAGTGCGCCCTTCGATTACCGCAATTGGCTGAACGCTTGGTGCTCCAAGATGTGCTAGTTCGCGCAGCGCTTTATATTCGCGATTAGCGAATTCGGAGACTGTTTCTTTAACTGCATAGACTTCTGCATCGGGATCATCGGTTGATCGAACCAAGCGAACAATATGTCTGGAAATACCGCGTTTTTCGGTCAGCGCTGGGTCTTCCGGCCATTCCTCCAAATTGATATGCCAAGGCAAGCCAGTAACGGCGGCGATTTCTTCGCCTAATCCCGTAATGCGTAGCGCCATGTATGAAGGATATCGCTTTAGAATAGGTCACATGGCAATAGCTGATCGCATCAAACGCAAACCTAAGTCAAAGGTTAAGGCAAAAGCAATCAAAACTGATTTTGGGGCCTTAGGAAATCCGATTGATAGGACTCACCCCTTCTACTTTGGATTTATTGCGACATTAGGCGCACTCGTTGCAATCGTTCTGATGCGCGCACTTGCCAGCACCAGTCAGATATTTGTTTTGATAATCGTTGCGCTCTTCCTAGCAACTGGTTTAAATCCCGCAGTTGTAGCAATTCAAAAACGTGGTGTATCACGCACTAATTCGGTTGCCATAATCTTTGTATCTGTCATTGCATTCGTAGTTTTCTTTATAGCCGTGGTAATTCCACCCGTTGTATCCCAAGGCACTCAGCTAATTAATAGCCTGCCTGCGCTACTCACGGATCTAGATAAGAATCCAGCGATCGCAGATTTAAATAAACAATTTGGAATTATTGATTCACTTCAATCTAAACTAAAAGAGATCACATCAGACGGCACTTTGATAATCTCAGCCTTCGGCGGAGTTATCGGCGTCGGAAGATCTGTTCTTTCAGG
>JACCEC012313738.1_pt1 | contig 15128 bp, 8 predicted proteins | sample 7450121 | NCBI WGS metagenome assembly JACCEC01 (sample SAMN15323455, study PRJNA562643) | freshwater metagenome | isolation source: river surface water | place: USA:Blue River Watershed | collected 2017-08-18 | reverse complement strand
GAATTCCGGGTGGGCCCGGCAGACCTCGAACAGGTAGTCGTTCGGGACATGGAACGAACCGAAGTCGAGTTTGCGACCGTCCTCGGCGTAGACCTCGTCCTGGGCCAGCAAGAGGGCGTGGTCCAGCCCGGACCCCCGCACCAAGCCGACCAGATTGGCGACATAGGCGGCATCGAATTCCGGGGCGTCGAGCCGCGTGGGCAGGCCGACCCCCCGGCGCATGAACTCGGCGAGGAAACGGTGCCAACCTCCGGGCACCTTGAGCCAGCAACCGCTCCCGGACAGCCCGTTGCCGACCAGGTGGACATGACAGTCGTAGCGAGGGGTGGCCATGCCTAGGGATTAAGCCGCCCACCGCTCCGGGCAAATGTTTAAGACCGGCGCGCCGGCGATTGCGCCCTTGAAGGCCGCCGTGGGTGTATCTATCCATCCCTTATGCGCCCCGCCCTCCCCGCCTGGCTCCTGCTGACCGCGACCCTCGCCGCCGCCCCGACCCCCTACGTCGACAAGAAGTCCGCCGTGGCCGACGAGGCCTGGATGAACGCGCGCGTAAAGGCCGGCGAAGTCCTGCAGAGCGGTCAGCAACTCGACCCGGAAGGCACGCTCATCGACGTCAGCGGACGCTTGCTCGCGATCGAGTTCGCCCAGGGCGGCAAAGTCCTCGTGCTCAAGACCACGACCACCTTGGCGACCTTCGAGCCCGACTCCTTCAAGTTGCTCGCGAAGGCCGAGTTCCCCGTCGCCAAGGGCGGCGGCTCCATGCACGGCCTGGCGATCGCCGCCGACGGCGAGACCGCGGTCGTCTCCGGCGGCCGCACGCACCTCTACGTGGCCAAGATCGCGGCCGACGGCAAATTCACCTGGGGCCCGTCGATCGACGTCTCCGGCGGCGCCAAGAACGTCAACCCGCTGGGCATCGCGCTCACCAAGGACGGGCGCTTCGCCTATGTCGCCCTCTCGATGGCGAACGCGCTCGCCAAGGTCGACCTGACCACCGGCAAGGTCGTCGGCACCACCGAGGTCGGCATCTGCCCTTACGGCGTCGCGCTGTCGCCGGATGAAAGCACCGCCTACGTCTCGAACTTCGGCGGCGCCCGCCCGGAATCCACCGATGTCACCGAGTCCTCCGGCGGTTCGCTGGTGGCGGTCGACCCGCGGTCGGTCGCCCTGCGCGGCACCGTCAGCGTCGTCGCGCTCGCCGGGACGCCCAAGGTCGCCGCCCAGATCGCCGTCGGGCTGCATCCGAGCGAGCTCCTGCTGGCCGACGAAGGGCGTACGCTCTACGTGGCCAACGTGGGCGCAGACAGCGTGAGCGTGATCGACACCGCCACCCGCCGGGTGAGCCGCAGCCTGGCGACCAAACCCGACGCCGAGCTGGCCTGGGGCACGCTCACCGACGGACTGGCGCTCTCCCCGGACGGCAAGACCCTCTACACCGCCTTGGCCGGCCTCAACGCGGTGGGTTGCCTCGACCTCGGCGCCCCCGGCGCCGCGCCAAAGCTCATCCCCGCCGGCTGGTTCCCTGGCGCGGTCCGCGTCCGGAACGGGGCCCTCTTCGTCGCGAACGTCCGCAACGGCCTGCAGAAGGCGACCTTGCCGACCAACGCCGAGCAGGTCACGCAGCTCGATGCCCGGGCCCGCCGCGCTGCCCACCTCGCCTACGCCTTGCGCTCCTCCCCCCGGACCGCCCAGCCCGGCGTCAAACCCTTACCCGTGCCGGCCGAGCCGGGCCAGCCTTCCGTGATCAAGCACGTGGTCTACATCATCAAGGAGAACCGCACCTACGATCAGGTGCTGGGCGACCTCGGCAAAGGCAACGGCGAGCCGAAGCTTTGCATCTTCCCCCGCAAGATCACCCCGAACCACCACGCGATCGCGGACCGGTTCCCGCTCCTCGATAACTACTACTGCAACGGGGTGAACTCCTCCGACGGCCACGCCTGGGGCACGCAGGGTATCGTCGGCCCCTACCGCGAGAAGGACCGCGTCGGCTACCGTTGCGGCTACGACTTCGGCACCGACGCCCTCTTCTACGCGGGGTGCGGCTTCCTCTGGGACCACGCGCTGCTCGGCGGGAAGTCCTTCCGCAACTACGGCGAGATGGACTACACCGTGAAGCTCAAGGGCAAGTCCTACGCCGACTTCTTCGGCGCCTGGCAGAACCGCGACGGACGGGCCGCCTTCGCCACCTCCTACCAGATCGAGACGTTGCGCAAATATAGCTGCAAGGATTTCCCGGGCTGGGAGATGTCCATCCCCGACCAGGTGCGGGCCGACGCCTTCCTCAAGGAGCTCGCGGACTTCGAGCAAAAAGGCACGTTCCCCGACCTGACCATCATCTACCTGCCCAACGACCATACCGCCGCGGAACTGACCCCGAACTCCTACCTCGCCGACAACGACCTCGCGCTCGGGCGCATCGTGGAAGGCCTTTCGCGCAGCCGCTTCTGGGGCGAGATGGCCATCTTCGTCAACGAGGATGACCCGCAGACCGGCGGCGACCACGTCGACGGGCATCGTTCGTTCTGTTTCGTCATCAGCCCCTGGGCGAAGCGCGGCGCGGTGATCAGCAAGTTCTACAACCAGACCTCGGTACTGCACACGATGTGCCGGATCCTCGGTCTGCAGCCCCTCAACCAGGTGGTGGCCGCCTCCCCCACCATGGAGGATTGCTTCGCGGAAAAGGCCAACCTGGAGCCCTTCACCCACCTCGTACCGGCCACCCCGCTGAACGAGGCGCGACCGAAGCCCAAGCCGAAGACGGCCGGTTGGCTGCCGACGCGCACCAGCGACGAACTGATCATCGCCCGCATGGAGAAGATGGATTTCTCCCGGCCGGACCTCATCCATGAGGACACGCTGAACCGCTCCACCTGGCTGCAGACGCGCCCGGGCGAGCGCTACCCCGCCGAATGGGCCGGCCCGCACGGCCGCGGCCTCGCGGCGCTCGGGCTGGTGCTCGACCCCGAGCTGGACGATGACGATGACGACTAGGCCGCGGACGGCCTAGCCGACCATCTTCAGACCGCGCATCGAGCCGGTCGACGACGCGAACTTGTCCGCCTCAAGGCCCATGCGCTGCAGCATGGAGACGAAGAGGTTCGGCAGCGGGTAGTTGCGCTCGGTGTCGAAGACGTGGTGCTCCCCGTGGCGGAAACCGCCGCCCGCGAAGATCGTCGGCAGGTTGGTGGTCACGTGGGTGTTCGCGTTGCCGAGGTTGGAGCCGTAGAGGATCATCGTGCGGTCCAGCAGGGTGTCCCCGTCCTCCTTCACCGATTTGAGGTCGGCCAGCAGCTGGGCGAGCAGCTTCATGTGCCACGCGTCGATCGACTTCAGCTGGGCGAGCTTCTGCGCCGAGCGACCGTGGTGGGAAAGGTTGTGGTAGCCGTCGCTCGTGGTGTGCTCGTGGTCGAGCTCGATCGCCGGCGAGTTCACGCTGTCCAGCATCAGGGTCACCGTGCGGGACGAGTCGGTCTCGAAGCAGAGGCGGGCCATGTCGTACATGAGGCGGACCTTGTCCATGTACTCCTTCGGGCTCGCCGGATCGAGGGGCGCCGGGCGGGTGGCGACGGGGCGGGGCTTGCGCTCCCACTCCTTGGACATCTGCATGCGACGCTCCAGCTCGCGGACGCTGGTGTAGTACTGGTCGAGACGATCGCGGTCCTGCGCGCCGAGCGTGCGACCAAGGTCGCCGGCCTGGCCGCCCACGGCGTCCAGGATGCTCTGGCCGAGTTCCAGCCGACGTTGGGCGGCGGCGATCTCCTTCGGGGAACCGCCCATGAACATGCGACGGAAGACTTCCGAGGGCTTCTCCTCCGTGGGGATCATGATCCCGCCGGCGGTCCAGGAAAGGCTCCGGGAACCGCGGGCGCAATTGACCCCGAGGGTCATCGACGGAAAACGCGTCAGGTGCCCCACCCGCTCCGCGACGAACTGGTCGAGGGAAATGGTGTTACGGAAGCCGCCACTGCTCGGGTGCGGGGCGGCCGTCAGGAAGCAATTATCCGCCGGGTGACCGCCGTCCACGTCCGGATGGGAGACGCCCGAGAAGACGGAGAAGTCCCGGCGATGCGCCTGGAGCGGCTCGAGCGTGACGGACGACTGGTAGTCGGCCCCGGCGCCCTTGGGGAAGAAATACTCCGGCACGAGGCCGAGGTTATTGCAAATGCCGAGCATGCGGCGCGGCTTGCCGCCGGGATTGGCCGAGGCCGCGGGCGCGGCCGCGAAGGCCGGGGTCATCGCGTCCAGCAAGGGCAACGTCAGCAGCACGCCGGTCCCCGCGAGGAAACGGCGACGGTCCAGAGCGCGGCGGAAGGCGACGCGCGGGGCCTGGGCAGGGGTGAAACCGGCGGGGGTGCTCATGGGGACAGATTACTTATTGAGGAAGAGATCGCTGGTGACAAGCCCGTGGACCAGGCTCCGGACGCCATAACCCCGGGGGGCCGCCGCATCCAGCAGGGCCTCGACCTTGGGCCGGTCGGCGAAACCGACGGGGGCGCCGGTGGCGAAGACCGCGAACTGGCCGACCAGGTTCCGGGCCAGCTGCCGCTCATCGCGGAGGACGACTTGTCGAAAATCACGGATCTCGGCGAATTTACGCCCATCCAGCTCGCCATAGGACTCCACCGGCAGGGCCTGGTGGAAGGCGAACTTCTGGCCGTTCTTGCCGATGCCGACGTCCTTGGTCTTGCCGTCGATGGCCCGGTAGTTCGTCCGGAAGCCCCCGAAGATATCGAAACTCTCCAAAGCGAAGCCCGGCGGGTCGATCTTGGTATGGCAGGCGGCGCAGGACTCCTGGGTGCGATGCCGGTCGAGCTGCTGACGGATCGTCGTCGCGCCGCGGATGTCGGGCTCCACCGCCGGCACGCTGGGCGGCGGGGCCGGCGGCTTGCGACCGAGCAGGCGCTCCATGATCCAGGCGCCGCGCACGACGGGCGAGGTGGTGGTGCCGTTGGCGGTCACCTTGAGCACGCTGGCCTGGGTGAGGAAGCCGCCGCGGACGCTGTCCTTGGGCAAGGTCACCTTGCGCAACTTCGCGCCGACGACGCCCGGCAGACCATACAGCGCGGCGAGGCGTTCATTCACGAAGACGAAATCGGAGGCGACGACGTGGCGGGCCGGCAGGTCGCCCCGCAACAGCTCGGCGAAGAAGGCGCGACTCTCGTCGACGCAGGACTCGGCGAGGTGATCGTCGAGGTAGTAATCCGGATAGAGGTTCTCGTCCGGATTGGTCACGCCGGCCTTGCGCAGGTCGAGCCAGTAATCGAGGAACGCATCCACGAAACGACGGGAGCGCGGGTCATCGAGCAGGCGGTCCACCTGGGCCCGCAGGACGGCGCGATCGCGCAGCTTGCCCTCCGCGGCGAGCCGGCGAAGTTCGGCATCGGGGCCGGAGTTCCAGAGGAAGAAGCTCAGCCGCTCGGCCAAGGCCACGTCGTCGAGACGGCCGGGTTTATCCTGCAGGTAAAGGAAGCCCGGCGAGCTCAGGACCGCGGTGTAGCCGGCGACCATCGCTTCGGCGAACGAGCTCCCGGTCTTGAGCGCGTTCTGGATCACCGGCAGGAAACGCACCTCCTCGGTCGGGCTGACGGGCCGGCGGTAGGCCTGCTGCACGAAGCGGCGCAGCAGTCGCTCGGCATCCTTGGCCGGATCCTTCGGCGTGACCTCGACCTTCAACGGGGTGGCGTCGGTCCGGCGGACGGGCAAGTCGTCGAACAAAGCCTGGTAAGCCGGGGTGGGCCAGCGGTCGTAGATCGGTCCTTCGACCTCGATCCAGCGCATGACCATCCCGGGCTGCCCTTCCGCGGTCGCCAGCGGGTTCTGGAAACGTCCGGCGCCGGGACGGGAGCGGAAGAACCGCACGGCGTCGACCTGGATGGACTCGCCCGCGACCAGCTGCACGTCGATGTCCGTGACGGTCACCTCGGGATTCAGGTCGATATTGGCGATCCGCCGCATCACGCGCGGCGGGGTGAGCGCGTAGACCGTCACGGGCTCGGATCGCCGACCGGGGCCGACGTTGTCGAGGTTCGGGATGAACCAGCGCTTGGCCTCGCCGGGCCCGACCCAGACGGTGTGGCCGCAAAGCTTGATCCGGTAGCGACCGGAGGCCGGCGCCTTGAAGGCGCTGAACTTCGGCTCGATCGGCTCGTAGGCGCTGGCGACGACGCCGACGCCCTCGAGTTCGCGCTTGGCGGGGTCGGCCTTGCCGACCGTCGTCGGGGCCTTGCCGGCGCGGACCTCAGGCTGGGCCGCGTAACCCAGCGTCGGGAAGGTCGCGCGCTCGGGGGCTTGGTTGAAGACCGAGAACTTCATCGGGCCGACGTAGCTGCCTTGGTCGCGGGCATAGAAGCGACGCGGCGTGCCCGGTAGTTTCTCCGCCGAGGCGACGAGCACCTGGCGGAGCGCGTCCTCCGCGGTCGCGAGGTAACGCGCCAGCTGCACGTGCGAGACGTCCAACGCCTGACCGCTCTTGTTGAAGCGATGTGATTCGGAGTCCTCCGGAAGCGACTCGCGGACATCCAGCCACGGCGCGGCCAGCAGGTCGCGCAAGGTGCTCTCGTATTCGAAACGGTTCAGGCGGCGCTTCACGGTCCGGCCCTCGGCGTCGAGGCGGGCACGGTCGGCGGCGGCGAGTTTGCCACCGAGGTCGGCGAGGTAGGCCGACTGCGCGGCGGCCTCTGGACGCGCCTTCTTCCGGGGAGGCATCTCGCCGGTGGCGATCTGGTCATGGACCTTCACCCAGGCGGCGAGATTACGGGGGTCGGTCGGGGCGAACTTCAGGGCCTCGAGGTCGAAATCACCTTTCCGGGTCTGGCTATCGTGACATTCCAGGCAGTGCTTATCGAGGAACGGCGCGAGCTCCTTCGCGGGCAGGGCGAGGGCGAGGAATCCAAGGGCGAGGAACCGGGCGAGCATCGGGGTGGTGGTTAAGACAGACGAATGCCCCGCGGGTTGCCAAGTCCCGAGGAATCCCCTGCCCCTGGCCGGGGCTTTCCTTAGAGGGAAAAAGCCCGAGTTAACGCCCCTTGCCATGCCCGCCCCCGCCCCCTGCCGTCCGGGATGCTCGCCACCATCCGTTCCGGCGCCCTCGTGGGGGTGGAAGCCGTCGCCGTCGAGATCGAGGTCAACACCGGGGAATTCGGCGAGCTCGAGATCTTCCTGGTCGGCCTGCCCGACACCGCGGTCAAGGAATCCAAGACCCGGGTCATCTCCTCCCTGATCAACACCGGGCTCCGCCCGCCGGAGACGGTGACCACCATCAACCTCGCGCCGGGCGACCTCCGCAAGGAGGGCGCGATGTACGACCTGCCGATCGCGGTCGGGCTCGCCGCCTCGACCGGGCAGCTCTCGAAGACCCGCCTCCCGCACTACCTCCTCGCCGGCGAGCTCGGCCTCAGCGGACAGGTCCGGGCGATCCGCGGCGGGGTGGCTTTGGCCGCCTACGCCAAACGCGCCGGACTCAAGGGCGTCATCCTGCCCCGCGGCGCCGCGCAAGAAGCCGCGCTCATCGACGGCGTCGAAGCCGTGGCGGTCGACACGCTCGACGCGGCCCTGCGCTTCCTGTCGGGCGAGGAGGGTTTCCAGCCCCTGCCCACCGTGACGGACCCGTTCGCCTTCGCGGGCCTCGGCGAGCAACCCGATTTCGCGGAGGTCAAAGGGCAGCTGGCCGTGCGTCGCGCGGTGGAGATCGCGGCGGCCGGCGGGCACAACCTGCTGCTCATCGGACCACCCGGCTCGGGGAAGTCGCTCATCGCGAAGCGGATCCCTTCGATCCTGCCGACGCCCGACAAGGCCGAGTTCCTTGAGATCCTGGCGGTTCATTCCGCCGCGGGCATGAACGTGGCGGACCCGACGCGCGCCTGGCTCCGGCCGTTCCGCTCGCCGCACCATACCATCAGCGACGTCGGGATGATCGGCGGCGGCGCGATGCCGACCCCGGGAGAGGTGTCGCTCGCCCATCGCGGGGTGCTCTTCCTCGACGAGTTACCGGAGTTCCGCCGCTCGGTGCTGGAGGTACTCCGGCAACCGTTGGAGGACGGCAGCGTGACGGTCTCGCGCGCCGCCGCGAAGGTGACCCTGCCCTCCCGCCTGATGCTGGTGGCGGCGATGAACCCCTGCCCCTGCGGTTACCTCGGCGACAAACAGCGCACCTGCCGTTGCGGCCCGACCGTCGTCCAACGGTACCGCGGTCGGATCTCCGGTCCCTTGCTCGACCGTATCGACCTGCAGGTGGAGGCGCCCGCCCTGTCCATCGAGGAACTGCGCGCCGGCGAGCCGGGCGAGCCCTCGGCGGCCATCCGGGCCCGGGTGGAGGCGGCCCGCACCTTGCAACGACGACGCTTCGGCGAGCGCGCCGGCGGGTGCAATGCGCTGCTCGCCGGCAAGGAGCTCCGCGCCTGCTGCGCCTTGGAGCGAGCCCAGGGGGACCTGCTCCAAGAGGCCATGGAGCGGCTCAAGCTCTCGGCCCGCGCCTATGACCGCATCCTCCGGGTGGCCCGCACCATCGCGGACCTCGCCGCGGCCGAGCGCATCGCCACGACCCACCTGCTCGAGGCGATCCACTACCGGTCCCTCGACCGAGGCTGAAAACGCTCGCCGACCGGGAGGTTTCGCTTCCAATGGGGGCCTCCCTATGAAAACCCTGAAAACGCTCGGGCTCCTCGGCCTGCTCGCCTTCCTGGCCCTGCCGCTCGCCGCGGCCGACGCCATCAAGGTCCTGATCATCGACGGTCGCAACAACCACGACTGGGTCCGCACGACCGAGTCCTGCAAGGCCACCCTCGAGGCCACCGGCCGCTTCAAGGTCGACGTCTCGACCGCCCCGGCCGCTTTCGCCAAGCCCCAGCCGGCGAAGCCCAAGGCGGGCGACGCCGACGGCAAGAAGGCTTACGACGCCGCGCTCAAGGCCTGGAAAGAAGAGGAGGCCGCCTTCAACAAAGCCAACGCGGACGCCTGGGCCAAGTGGGTGCCCAAGTTCGCCGATTACGCCGTGGTCGTGAACAACTACAACGGCCCGGAATGGGGCGCCGACATGAAGGACGCGTTCACCGAGTACGTCCTCAAGGGCGGCGGCCTGGTCAACGTGCACGCGGCCAACAACGCCTTCACCGGCTGGGAGAACTTCAACGAGATGATCTGCGTGGGCTGGCGCGGCGCGACCTTCGGGCAGCGGGTGGCCGTCGACGACGCCACCGGCAAGGCCGTCGCGGTCGCCGAGGCCGACGAGAAGATCAAGACCAAGGGCTTCGGCTCAGGTCACGGCTCCAAGCACGCCTTCACGCTCAAGACCCGCGACGCCGCCCACCCCGTCCTGCAGGGCGTGCCGACGGAATGGCTGCACGCCTCCGACGAGCTCTACCACCGCATGCGCGGTTCGGCCGACCACATGGACGTCCTCGAGAGCTCCTTCTCGTCCGAGAAGTTCGGCGGCACGGAGATGCATGAGCCGATGGTCTGGTGGGCCAAGTTCGGCGAAGGACGCGTGGTGACCACCTCGATGGGCCACCTCTGGGTCGGCGACAAGACCTTCGACGCCCTCCATTGCGTGGGTTTCCAGACCATCCTCGCCCGCTCCACCGAATGGGCCGCGACGGGCAAGGTGACCATCCCGATCCCGGAAGGTTTCCCGACGAAGGACCAGACGAGCGTCATCGAGCCGTCCAAGGTGGTCTGGAAGAAGTAATAAAGGATATCGTTTGATTGCGGGGCTTGAAGCCCGACCGGGGCGTGGCAGATTCCTGCCATGCCCCGCTTCTTTTTTGCCCTGCTCGCGCTCTGCCTAAGCGCCCTGGTCCGGGCCGAGACCTACGAGCTGCACAACGGCAACCTCATCCGTCGTTTCGAGCTGAAGGACGGACGCTTCCGCACGCTGGGCTGGACCGACCAGGCCACCGGCCGGACGCTCGACGTGGACAGCGACGAGTTCGCGATCCGTCTTTCGGACGGCACCGTTCTGACCGCGGATGATTACGAGGCGAAGGTGAATTCTTGGTCGAAGACCAAGGGAGAAGCTGGCTCGCCCCACGACCCCAGCTACCTCGGGCAGGTCGATTTCACGCTTCGGCCTAAGAAAACGACCAGCCCGCTGGCCCCCCCCTTGGTCATAGCCATGTTCTGCTCCGACCTCGGCATACTCCCAAAGAAGCCCCGGAGCATACCGGCCGACACCATCCTCAAAGCGGTGGAAATCACCTGGCCGGAACACAAGCCCGACCAAAAGGTCACGGTCGAAACAGAGCGGTTCCGCACCAAGGCCAAGGTCGGGCGTGGCGGACGTGGCGAGCCTGTCGTCTTTGACGACACGTGGATCCTGATGCCGGTCGAACCCACGACCTTGACGCGGCATACGGACGGTAACCAGCCCGCGGCCTACTCGCACCGCTTCGAGAAGGTCGGCAACCATAGCTTCGTCGACTTCGAGCAGGCAGAACGCGAGACCAAGCCCCAGCCGGGTCTAGTCCGCGCGCTGTGTTTCCCGACCGCCTTTACGTCGTTCCCCCCTCTCACGAGATCATCCTTCGTCGGAGTCTTCGCCGTCCCACGCGGCTTGACCCCGGAACAGGCAGTCATCGACTACAGCCGCACGAAAGGCAGCACCCGAAGCTACACGCACTACAACAACTGGTTCGACCCGGCCGGCAAGAACCTGAAAGGCGACAACCTGCCGGCGATCCACCGCCAGTTCCTCGAGGCGCTGAAGGGCTCGGGCATCAAGGTCGATGGCATGGTGCCCGACAACGGCTGGCAGGATCGTAGATCGGTCTGGGAACCCTCCCCGGGCGCCTTCCCGGAGGGCATGAAAGATCTGAACAAACTCAGCGAGACCCTGCGCGCGCAGGGCTCCTCTCTCGGGCTCTGGATGGCCGCCGACGGCACGACGAACGACATCGGCTGGGGCGTAAAAGAAGGCTACGCGAAGGCCCAGCCGAACGCCTACTTCAAGCAATACTTCCCCCACTACTCCTTGGCGGATAGTCGGTACCGACTCGACCTTGAGCACCAGATCAAGGCGCTGACCGAGCAGACCAAGGTTTCCTACATCAAATTCGACTTCAACCACCTTTCCAACGTGGTGCCTACGGACCGCCACGGGCACGACGCCGAGTTCCAAGGTTTTTGTCGTGCAACCTATCGGGCGAACGCCGCCGGTGTCTTCATCAACGCGACGAACTGGACCTGGCATTCGCCGGCTTGGCTGAACTACGCCGACTCGGTCTGGCTCCTGGCCGGCGACGACGGGTTCAACGGCAACTGGCCGGAGCTGGCCGGCCGCGCGCAGGCGACGACCGACCGCGACGTGTATTTCTGGCGGATGTGGGGCGCCCCTTCCGACCGTCCGTGGTTCCCGATCGCGAACATCATGACGCACGGGATCATCCGTAATGCCGGCGGGCAGATGTCCTATAAGACCGACCTGCCGCGGGACTGGTCCGACTACGTGCTGATGCACTACGGGCGCGGGACGTTGCTGCGCGAGTGGTACCTGTCCCCGGCTTCGGTGCTGCCGCATGAGTGGCAGGCGCTCATCGCGATCCACCGCTGGACGGAATCCCGGCACGCGGACATGATCAACACCTGCTTCGTGGGCGGGCGTCCCGACGAGGGCGCGGCCTACGGGTTCGTGGGTTGGTCGCATGACGGCACCACCGGCACCCTGGTCGCCCGCAACCCGCGCGCGGAGGCGCAGACGTTGCGCTTCGGGCTGGACGCGACCACCTTGTTCCGCGGCGCCCCGGGCAAGTCCTGGCGCGGCCGGATCGTCTACCCTTACCGTCAGGAACTGTCGCAGGGTTTCGAGTCAGGCGCGGTGGGCGAGATCACGATTCCGGGCTACGAGACGGTGGCGATCGAACTCGAGCCGGGCGAGGCACGCGGGCCGATGTTCAAACTGGCGCCGACGGCGCGCATCGAGCCGGGCACCCAACCGCTCGAAACCAAGATCAAGGTGGCCGAGTTCGCCGCGGAGCGCCGGGAACTGCTGGTGATGGGCTACCCCGCCCTGCCTCAGGTCTTCCTCGACGGCAAGCCCGCCACGCCTACGCGGCGCACGAAGAGCCGCCTCAACGCCTACCCGGGCTACGCCCGCAGCGGCATGCCGAGCGAGAAGGCCCGGGCTTGGGAGATGGCCGGCTTCGACCTCGCTTCCTTCGGCACGGCCGAAGTGACGGTACGTTTCGCCGGCGCGGAAGAGGCGACCAAGGCCGAGGCCTGGTTGCTCACCGAGCGCGGCTTCGGCAAGCAGGCGGACAAGGATACCTTGTCGCCCCTGACCTTCCCGGGCGTGCTGCGCCACACCGACGCCGTGCTGCGGGAAACCGAGTTGCCGGCCGCGCCTGCGCCCAAGGTGAAGCTCACCGGCGAAGACCTGCGAGGCGTGAAGTCCGCCCGTCTCGAAGGGGAGAGTTTCGGCGTCAACCCAGGTTACGGCGACAAGACGGTCACATTGAACGGCCTGGCGATCGGCAAGCTGCCCACCGGTGGCGACGACTGGAAGGCTTTCGGCTTCGACCTCACGGACGAGAGCCGGACGAAGCTCGCGCTGCGCAATGCGGCCGACGTCTCCGTGCCGCTCAACGAGGACAAGTTCAAGGTACGCAACCTCCGGCTGGTCCTGACCTTGGCCGACGGTCGGGTCGTGAAGATCGGCCCGAAGGCGGCCTTCACCAGCCACGCCGATTGGGCCCACTTCGAGGGCAAGGCCTTCGAGGTCGACGCCGTGGCCAAGGTTCGCCGGACCCCGCCGATCCCGCTGGACCTCGAGTGAGGGCCTAGACCCCCTGCAGGAAGGTCGCCACGGTGGCGCAGAGGACTTCCGGGGCGGCGGCGATGTCCACGGTCAGGCAACGCTCCGCGGGCGCCTGCGGCACCTCAAGGGCCGCCAATTGGCTATCCAGGAGGCTGGCCGGCATGAAATGCCCCTGGCGGGCGCCTAGACGGCTGGAAAGCAGCTCCCGGGAGCCGGAGAGGTGCACGAAGAACAGGTCGGGGTCGGCCTGGCGCAAACGATCCCGGTAGGCCTTTTTCAGCGCCGAGCAGGTGAGGACCATGCCCTCGCCGCGCGCCTTGCCCTCCGCGATCCGGAGAGCCAAAGCGGCGAGCCATCCGGCGCGATCCTCGTCGGTCAAAGGCTGCCCTGACCGCATCTTCGCGACGTTCGCCGCCGGATGGAAGTCGTCGGCCTCGATCAGCACGCGGCCGGTCACGTCGGCATAACGGCGGGCCACGGTGCTCTTGCCGCAACCGCAGACGCCCATGAAGACGACGTTGGGGTGCGCCACGGCGACCTCAGAGATTGATCGTGCGACCCTCGCGGAACGATTGGTCGGCCGCCGCCACGATGCGCATCGAGTTGACGGCGTCGTCGAGGTGGGCGGTCAGGTCGAGGTTCTCGCGGATGGCCTTCTCGAAGTAGACCTGCTCGCGTTCGCACAGACCATCGTGGCCCGGGTCGGCCTCGGTCGGCACCAGCTGGTCGGGCTTGGTGAACTTGCCGTCGGCCCCGAGCGCCGCGTGATGCACCTTGAGCGCCTGCGCGCCCGTGTGGCCGTCGACGTCGGCGGAGTTGCCCTCCTGGGCGCCCTTGCCGGCGACGATGGTGACGGAGCCCTTCGGCCCGACCACATCCTTCACGAAGAAAGCCTCCTCGGACATCATCGGACCCCAGCCGGCCTCGTACCAGCCGACGGAGCCATCGGCGAAAGTCACCTGCAGCTGGCCGTAGTTCACCATGCCCGGCGGCAATTCCTCGGACAGGCGCGCCCCGATGCCGGAGACGCGGACCGGACGGCTACCCGTCATCAGGCACATGATGTCGACGTAGTGCACGCCGCAATCGACGATCGGGCTGCAGGTCTGCATGAGCGCCCGGTGGGTCTTCCAATTGTCGCCCGAGCTCTGCTGGTTGAGGTTCATGCGCATGACCAGCGGCTTGCCGAGCTTCTGCGCCTCAGCGATGAACTGCGTCCAGGCCGGGTGGTGGCGCAGGATGTAGCCGATGACGACCTTGCGGCCGGTGGCCTTGGCCTTCGCGGCGATCTGCTCGGCCTCGGCGACGGAGGCCGCGAGGGGCTTCTCGACGAACGCGTGGCAGCCGGCCCCGAGCGCGGCGATCGTGTATTCGGCGTGGGTGTCCGGGTAGCTCGAGATCGAGACGGCGTCGGGCTTGGTCGCCTTCAGCGCCTCATGGAAATCGGCGAACTCGGGGTAACCGCCGCCGAGCTCCTGGTTGAGCTTGGCGCGGGACGCGGCGGAGCGCGTCACGAGGCCGACGATCTGGAAGCCGGGGAGCTTATGGTAGGCCAGCGCGTGGGAGCGGCCCATGTGGCCGGCGCCGACGCATAGGATACGGATAGGGGATGCGATGGAAAGGTCGGCGGGTTAGCCCTTGGCCTGGTCGTTCAGCCGCGTGTCGTCGCGGTAGAACAAGGCGAAGATGACGAGCAGGACGGCGGCGAAGACGGAGGGGTAGAGCCAGAACTCATCCTTAAAGACGAGCTTCGCAGGATTGGTGCGGTCGATGAAGCGGCTGTCGAGCAAGGGCGCGATCATGTTGCCGGCCCAGAGACCAAGACCGAGGGTGACCCAGGACACGGCGGACTGGGCGAGGTTCCGCAGGCCCGCGGGGGCGCGGCGGTCGGCGTACTGCATGCCCGTCACGAAGAAGAAGTCGTAGCAGAGGCCGTGCAGGGCCACGCCGGTGATGAGCATCCACTCGGTATTGCCGGACTTGGCGAAGATCGCGTAGCGGATGGCCCAGCAGGCCATGCCGATGAGCAGGGCGCGCTTGGCGGTCAGGTAATTGAAGGCGAACGGCAGGACCAGTAGGAAGACGATTTCGGAATACTGGCCGATCGTCATGATGGCTTCCGGATGAGCGACGCCCCGGCTGGCGATGAACGTGTTGGCGTAGGTGAAGTAAAGGGCCAGCGGGATGCAGAACAGGAAGGAGAAGACCAGGAAGAGCATGAACTTCCCATCGGCCAGCAGGGCGAAGACGCTCGGACCGGACCCGGCGGCCGGGGCGTCGGCCTGCTCGGCCTCGTCCGTGCCCAGCGACAGGGCGAGGATGCCGGCGGCGACGAAGGCGATGGCGCCCATCTTGAAGATCACCGCATCCGTGGCCACCT
>JACCEC011248876.1_pt1 | contig 15131 bp, 16 predicted proteins | sample 7450121 | NCBI WGS metagenome assembly JACCEC01 (sample SAMN15323455, study PRJNA562643) | freshwater metagenome | isolation source: river surface water | place: USA:Blue River Watershed | collected 2017-08-18 | reverse complement strand
TAAGATTTACAATTCGATGATTGTAAGATCACGTTTATTTTCTTTTAATCTTTTTGATAAACCAACTAAACCACATCCTTGTGCGACTAATACTTTTCGATTTGGATTCATTGTAAGACCTTCAATGAGTTCTAATGAAAACTTTTGATAAATATAATTTTCTAATGATTTATTATTTAATGTATGTATTACCCATGCAACACGTTGATGTCCTTTTACAACAATTTCTGTAATACGTCGATCATCATCATTTTCATATTCGGGGTTTACAAGAACAATACGTCGGTTCATAAATATATTTTGGAATTCAGGACCATTATTTTGAAGATCATTAAGGATGTCATTACAATATTTCAACACACGTCTTTCATCAATAAGTTCATGAACTTTTCCGAATACATTCGAACTCCATGCTTCTGCAATTGAATTCCATGTAAATGTATCCATAACAAACTCACGCATTGCACGTAAATCATCTGAATTCAATGGTTTTGATATTTCAGAATCAATAAAATCATGTAAACGTGAATCATATAAACCAGAAGATGAATCATTAGGGTGTCGGAGTTCAACAGGACCTAAACCATCAGGTGTAAAACGATCAGCAGGAATTTGATATAACACAGGACGTCGTATGTTTTTATATGAAGCACCTTTTGAATCTAACCATCTGATGTAACGTTCAATTTTTTCACCCACTGCACCAATTTTTGCAACTAATGGAAAACTTCCGTAATACATTGCTTTTGTAAGTGAAATACAGTCTGTTTCAACAAAACGTGAAAAATATAAAAAATATTTACCATCATTATATAAATTACTTACGGCTTCTTCGGATAATTTCTCAAGAATATCTAAATTACTTGTAACAGAACTACGACGTGAATTCCATATTTGTACTAATCCATCTGGCATATCTTGAAAACCATATGCCCATGCACATTTTTTCGTACGGAATTTTTTGTTATCACTTGTTTTTACAAAATCACGTGTGACATCCATTAAACATGACATACCACGATCAGGACGTGATGTATTAATAAAATAATATTTACGTTGATCTGTTGATTTTTGTTCGTTACATGAAAGTATATTTGGATCAAATCCATTTGGAATAATAATACATTTTGAATGATGTTCAGGTGGTATACATGTATTTCGATGATGTTCACTTTTAACCATAATAAAATCAACAGGACTCAATGCACTTGAAACAAATACTTGTAATTGATCATGTACATCTAAACATGTTTTTCCAGAACGATGTCCAGGTACACGGAATGCATCTAATGAACCAGGATCTCTCCATACAATAGTTAAATCAGCTTCATCCATTGAATTCCAAAGATCATATGGTTTCCAACATACACCTGTTTCTGGGTCAATACGTCCGTATTTCTTTAGATCAACAATGTTTCCGGATGAAGTAATTAATTCTTTTGACCAGTTCGAAAATACAACAACACGTGCGTTTAATTGATTTACAAAATATCTTGTAATATGTTTTACAGCTTCTTCAGAACCCCCCCAATTCGCACAACGTTCAAATGCACTCCATGGTAATGGATTCGATGTTGGTGGACATACATATGCAATACGTATACCTTGTCCGTGATTTAAATGTGAAAAATGATCAATTGTCATTTTTGCACGTCGGAATACTTTAAATCGATGTGCACTTTCAACACCATAAGGTGTTTTATTGTAGATATCTAATATTTTTTCAGATTCTGTTTCATTTTTTGTTAATTCTAAAAATGCTTTTGCAAGACGTTCATTTGGATTTCTCATTAGAATTGCTTCATGTACTTCATCAACAGTTTGTTTTTCTTCAGGATCCATATTTGTTTCACGATAACTTAATTTTTTTCCATCGGGTCCGACAGTTTCATTCTGTGCGTATGTTCTTCGGACAATCGTATTATTATCATGTGTTAACTGACAAATTACAAAATTGGATGGTATATTCATTGCTTTATTCCAACGACCCAACATAAAATGATGTCCTTCTGCATTACGTGCTTCATCTGGCCATTTACGTTCTTCCCAAAATGCACGTGTGTATGCAGTTGTTGATTCAGAAAAACCAGATGGTTTACCAGCATGACATGGATCAAATGCATTAAATGCAGTATCTGTAACAACATCATAACAATTAACTTGTGTACAACCAACACATTCAATTCCTTCTGATCTATACATTTCTAACAATGCAACACGTACTTTTACAGATTCACGATGATAAAGATCATCATCATCCATATGTACAACAATGTCAACATCAGGAATAGCAAAACCAAGTTCACACATTAAATTACGTTTTCTACCAAGTATTAAACGTTGTGGTAATGTTAAACGTTCGAGTTTGACAGTACCTGGCCATGTTTTTGCAAAGTCATTAATTTTTTCATCAAGTATTGGATCAGCTGCACCATCATCTACAATAACCCAATGCATTAAATGATGTGGATAACTTTGTTTTAACATATTATGTTTCATAAGTGGCCATAAATGACCACGATTACCTGTTGGACATATGATAGCAACTTTTGGTAAATTTGCTAACACACGTGAATCAAATTGTAAGGATGCTGATCCAGGACCTGTTTGAATCATTGGAACATCACGTACAGAAATACTTGGACGAAAGTTTGTTTGTGCCATATTTTTTTTTTAAATATATTTTTTTTATTTTTTCATACATGTTTCGTACGCGTTCTTTTAATGTCCGAAACCAAATAATGCAGGACCCCCACGCATATGCATGTTACCATAAGCAGCAGCTTTTGTTGGGAATGCTGAACGTGCATTTGCTATTAATTGTTGATAATCATAAGTTTTATCAGTAGGTTTGTAGATGTATACAGCATTAATAATGAAGAAAATCAAAAGAATAACTAAAGATACAGATGCAAGAATCTTTGCAGTTTCACCATCTTCAACAGATGCATTTGAATCAACATCATTAATTATCATACTACAATAAGCAATACCAATAACAGAGAAAAGAGCAAATAAGATGTATAATCCACGGTTAGGACCGATTTTTGAAGTAACACTTGAAGAATTCATTAGTTCAAGTAATTGACGTCCAATAAGTAACATAAAAGGGGCAAGACCTATACCATATCCAACAAGGTGTGAAAATTCAGCACGGTGTTGATTTCCAATCTTTTGGTAGAATCTATTTCCATAGTGTCCTACAACAAATAAGATAATACTAATTACATAAAGAACGATTTCACTATTTTCAATTGCCATTTTAATTTAATTTCTTTTTTTTACAAAACAGAAGAGATTTTTTTTTTATTTTTCTTCGTTCTGAAAATTACGAACTTTCTGACGAGCTTCTTCGAATTCATGGTCACTCGGACGTAATTCGGGTGTTCTTTGGTATAAATATGTTTCAGCTAATAAACGTCCAATGTCTGCTGTACGATTCAATGTTTCTTCCGGTGTTTCGACACCTGTTTCTTGTAATTGTTTTGCATAAATTATTTCACGTGCTAAATGCGAACGAAAATCAGGAGATAATGCTAACATTGTAAATTTTGGAAATAATTCTGCATATTTTTCATCACCATTTACAATTCCATTGTTTACATGCGTACGTACAACAAATTCATAAAGTTCTAAATATTTCCCTGTTAAAGACATTTTTTTTGACAATGGTTTTCTTTTTCTTTTTTATATGATGTATATAACAAAAAAAAGTGTAAAAAATGAACCAATACATACAATTACATGAAAAACAAACATTTGATATTGGATATCATACATTTTCACATGCTCGTGTTACTGATTTAAATTATTCATTTATATTCTTTTGTGAACCAACGAATTTTTATTTTACATACGAACCCGAACGACAAATATGGAATCAACAAGAAATTTCAACAGATATTATACATGTTTTTTCAAATAAAAAAAACTGCTTACTTCAAAATCAAAATATGTTTATACACTCCGCATATCATGATTTATTTGTTGCAAGAACAAACAAAAAAATACATGTTTATAATTGTTTAAATGAACGTATTCTTACAATTAAAGATGTACAACCTTCTGATGGACTAAGTACAGATTTCTATCGAAATCGTTTTCTTGTTCGGCATGAAAACAATATATACATATTTGATCCGACAAAAATGTGTTTAATCTCAAGAATTATAATAGAACCACAACATCCTTCACAATTTCGTTTTTTTGATGAAAATTTTATTTATAAAGATTTTTCTGGAGAAATGATCGATATTCGTACAAAAACATCCATATTTCGTCCGAAAATAAATACAGAATTTCTCGTGTTTGAAGATGATCAATTTAGAATTGTTAAAAATCTTGCAAGAATTGATAAATATTATTTATTAAAACTTTGTACTTTTGATGATCAATTTGTTGTTACATTAAAAGGAAATCGGATTTATATTTTGTCATATTAAAAAAAATAATAACATTTACTTTTTGTTAATTATTTATAAAAACCAATTAAAATTAGGGTAAACAAAAAAAATGGAAGATCTTTTTACACAATTTGTTTTGAAAAATCAAGATAAAAAAAGTTTTCGTGTGTATACAACAGGACCTTTACGTGCTCTTTATTATGATACGAACGGAAATCATCCGATCTTTACAGAAATAAGAAACACCGCACAAAAAATAAAAGAAACACATGAACTACATGATTTTTCTGTCGAATATCTCTCGAACTCGGATGAAGTATACTACGGATTTAAAACAATGTTGAATGATCCTACTTTTTTCACAGAAAAAATTCCTTTACTTTTTCAAGATCAACAACAAACACCCCATGAAAATATCCTTTTTATACAATCAGGTACAACAACATGTCAAGTAATGTGTTATAAATGCGGTGGTGATGATCATGATGATCATGATCATGTATACGAATTCTTTCAATTCGGTGCAAAAAATATGAAGAATACACAAGAATTCGAACGTTTTTGTACATGGGTCAAGAGAGAAAATATACAATACATTGTAGATTTCGGAGCACATGGTTATTCTATCGAAAACGGATGTATTCTAACAAATGAAAATAATTGTCTTACTGAAAATGCTGCGGAGTCTTGTAAAAGGATATATACATTTGCACTCAATGAAAATATCAAATACATTGTTCCTCATCGGAAATTAATTGATATACATACAAGCCCTGTTGATTCTATTGAAAATCCTGAGAATTCTTATGTTTTTCTTGATTGGGGCGGGGGTCAAATGCAAGAAAAAATAACAAAAACAAAAATTACCTTTGATCAGAATATTTTAATTTAATTAAAAAAAATGTTTCGTGTTCGTTTTATTACAGGAGAAGAACGTGAATATTCTATTGAAAATATAAATATTGAATACATCAAAAATGATCTTCGTTTAAAATGGTACCATGAAATACAATTGTTTGATTCAAACAACAATAAAATAGAAATTGAAAGTGTTGTTGCAGGAAAAACATATGATATCCTTGTGAATATACAAACAGAAATTCCAAGAATTGTACGTGCTCGTACGGATATTTCGTTATCTGAAGTATTTCGTTACCACACAACAACAAACAATCTTGAACGTTTTTATATGTGTAGTTATAACAAAGTGTTATTATCCGATCATTCTTATTTTGATCTTGACACCATGTCGGTTGTTGATGATGATGATACATCAAAAAAAATAATGCATGTATATCCAGACAATACAATCGTGTATGATTACGAAGAATATTATAACAATACAAAAATAATATACACGAATCATACAGTTTGTTTTTACGATCGTGATGGGAATATGTTCTACGAAATTCCTTTATCAAGATATGTTGATTTTTTTGATAATACAGTTATATCGCATATATATTATCAAAATGAAATGTATCATAAAGTATTTATCAACACTTTAGAATGTAAATGTATTCATACGATTTCGAAAGAAACATTACAGGAGTTATCAGAAGTGTTACCAGAAAGATGTTTTAAAGGAAATTTGTATTACAACTATAGGTCTACAGATGATAATAAATGGAAATATGGATGTGTTCCATCACGTAAAGGTTTATTAAATTATTATATCATGGGAGAAAAGAATGATTACATATTTACTCAAACAGGAAGGTCGGAAATTTATATTTTAAAAATAAAAATTGATTAACAAAAACTTTTTAAAGTAGAGATATAATAAATGTATGTTATGTCACCCCACGAAAAAAAAATGAATTGTTTTGAAGAAAACTTACGTAAATCGATCAAAGACATTCAAGAATGTAATAATTGTGAAATAAATACCCGTCGATTTCGTTTGATATCAACAGGTGAATTACGTGAGATATACTTTAAAAATCCTTCCGATCAAAAAATTTTACAAGCACAAACATGTATTGAACGTATACGTCAGGATATGAATGTAGAAATTGAAATATCACATTTAACGAATATGGATGAAATAAAATATTGTATCTTATCACATGCTGAAACAAATTTTATTCCAAAAGTATTCCAACAATGTAAAATGGTGTATCAACCAAAATGTTCTATTATTTTTTATGCTTCAAATGATATCGGACATGTTTATTTTGAAAAATCAGGGTATATGACAAGTTTTCGTTTGGATTCGAACGGATACGAACATTTTTATAAATGGTTAAAAGAATCGGGTATACAATATATTATAAATATATCTAATACACAACAACAACAAGAATTTAAACAAGAAGGTGGTATTACAGTTTTACAAGTAAAAAATCTTCAGATGTCTCCTTTAGGGTATCTTTCGAAAACGTTCGGGAATGGATGTACTTTAATACATTTAAATGTTTAATTGGATGTTTTATCCCCATTTTCATCTGTATCCACATTCCCATTTTCATTTCCATTTTCAAGACGTAATTGTCTTGCACGTTCGAGTGCGGAGAATTCTTTTGCAGAGTTCATAAGTGTTTCCTTACGTTTATCAAAGAGTATTTGTGATTTTTGTTGTTGTATACGATAGTCTGATATCATTTGATTTAAATGTTCATCAGCTGCTTGTTTATCTTTCCATAAACGATTTAATTCATCACGATTTGTTGGTATTGTAACAAGTTTTCCCATTTCCATTACTAATATAGAATAAATAGGTTTACCATATAATTCCGTATGATACTCTTTTAATCTACCTGCGAATTCAACAGCATCTTTTTCTGTTGTATGTGCAGAATATATTTTTAACCCTAATGTACCACCTGTACATGTATGTCCAAAAGCAGGTGTTAAAAAACTTACAACAGCATGTGTAAGTGGTTCTTGTGAATCTGTTTCCGGATTTATACCATAAGAAACTAATTCTTCTTGTGAAAGATTAATTTCAGGTATATTCGTTACTTTTATTTGTTCACGTGCGAGTACTTCTGCTTCTTGAATCATCTCAGGAGTTTCGACATAATTATCGGTAGTAATTTTTGGTCCACGTTTTTGTTGTTCCATTTTTTTGTTTCTTATCATTTTCTTAAAAAAATTTAAATCAAAAAAAAAACATTTTTTAAACACTGGGGATGTATTTCCATCCACAATCTTGACAACACTTTTTCCATATTTCATCTTGAAAATGTATACGATCTGTACCTTTTAAACTCGGAAAAACACTTAATAAATGTCTTTGATCTAATAATTCTGAAAATTTACGTAATAAATGTCCATAATTAAAAAAATGTACACGTCCAGCAGGTACGTGTTTTGCAAAAGGTTTTTGAATTTTATCAAACATTTCATAAAATTTTGTTTCAACATGTTTTGTAATTTTCGGAGGACGAATCTTACATACAGCATATAAAATTGAATATACTTTTTCAGAATATTTTGGCATTTTTAAATCACGTTTTAACCAATCTTTAATTCTACGAGGTGTAATCATTGCACGATTTTTTATATTTTCACGTAAAATTAAACGTTTGATACCACGTATAATATGTTTTGGTATTGTTGATACATTTTCTTCTGCTTTTATTATTTGATTCAAATATTCACGTAAGTGATTCATACGATCATATTCAAATTGAATTGTATGTTGTAAATTTTCTTCTGTTTCGTGCGAATCACGTTGATTTGCTACTGAATTTCCACAATTTGGACATATACAGTATGCTTCATATTCATCAAAATACCTTTGTACATCACATGTTGAACATATGTATACATTATCGTGTGATCCATTTCCATATCCATTCCCATTTCCATTTCCGTTTCCATTTTCATGTTTTGTTGCATTTAAATAATTATTTGGACGATATATAATACCCATTGTTTCATAAAAACGTTCAATATCATAAAGTGTCATATTTTGATTATTCACTTTTTCAAGATATACCATACAATTTTGTTCGAAAATTTGTAAACGATCTTGTTTTAATTGTTGTTGACACTCTTGTATCATTTCTTGTATTCTGATCATTCTATTTGGACAATGTTGTTGTGCAAAAGATAATTGTGTTTGTAGTTCGTACAATTTCGTACGTATTTCATGATTTTCTTCTTCTTGTTTTTTTATTATTTCATCTTTTCTTGTTTGATAAACATTCCGAAGGTTTGAATAAACAAAATTATGCAAAGACATGTTTTTTTTATTTTTTAAATGTCAAAAACGTTTTTAATACAAATATTTTTTTTCCTCTGTCCAAATATAAAATAAAGAAAAATAAACATGAATACTACACAATTCTTTCGTAAAAATCTCGATCGTTTTCGTATGAGTGATCCTGAAATTTATACAATTATTTTGTCTGAAAAAAATATTGATTTCATTCGTACAAAAGTTGAAACAAAAATAGGAAAAAAATTAAATTCGGTGGAGTATCAAAATATTTCGATCGATTATCTTTCGTATACACTCGATACACCAACAGAAGAATATATTGATTTATATGATGCTATTACAAAAATTAATAAAGGATGGTATGATGTATTATATAAAAATTTTAATGATACAGAACCAAGTATACAACAATTTTATCAAAGATCAGTCGAACGTGGTTTCTTACAAAAACCTTCAGAAATTGATGTGCCAATCATGACACAAGAAGAAAAAAGAATTGAACGTCCCGATCCAAATTTTCTTGGAGCACAAAATCCATTATTCCAAAATAATCGATTCAATGAAATATATAAAGATTCATAAAAAAAAACAAAACAAAAACACGTCTGGAAATGTATGTTTTCTTTCTACAGCAAAAATATAAAAAAAGATACACATCATGAAAATCGCAACACAACATATATGTGCACATGAAATTGAAAAAAAACATATTCAAACTGGTAAAATAAGTCGGATACAAGAAGGTTTACTTGTAAGATTATATTCAAATCCACGTACGAAATATGAAGGAGTACATATTGTTATCGGACCTTGTAAAATACAAAGGTGTGGATATTCACATTATGAATTGATTGGTACCAGTGTCGATTATTTTATTGAACAATGGTATCAAAATATTTTAAAACCTATTTACGAAAATATGATCGTAACACATGCCAAAATTGAACAATTTTATGATAAAAATAAATTATCATTACGTATAAATGATTTTACGAAATGGTTTCGGTGTCATTCTTATGAATACGAACTTTTAAAAGAAGAACAAATAGAAAATGAACAACAAGGATTTGCTGTTGTTATGACAAGAGGTCCTTGGTTTCATCATACAAAAACATATATGACATGTGGTTTTACTTTAGTTGAATTCGTGTGTATTTAATTCTTTTTGTGAGATGATCTACGTTTACGTCCGAAAGATGCACGCTTCTTTGATGATCTCTTAGTCTTACGTGATGATCTACGTTTACGTCCGAAAGATGCACGCTTAGTCTTCTTAGAAGACCTACGTTTACGTCCGAACTTGTTTTCAATCTGATCTAACACAGTGTTTCCGAAGGATGATCTCTTGACCTTTTTAGATGATCTACGTTTACGTCCGAAAGATGCACGCTTCTTGTGTGAAGATCTCTTAGTCTTCTTTGATGACTTACGTTTACGTCCGAAGGATGCACGCTTGACGGAATGTTTCTTATGAGAAGATCTCTTAGTCTTCTTTGATGACTTACGTTTACGTCCGAATTCTAAACCGAATAATTCATGTGCTTCCTCACGATCCATGGTTGATCCAAATTTCGATTTCTTTGAACGACCGAATAATAAATCCATAGTGGTTGCACCAAGAGATGAAACATCTTCTTCATCAGCATTACCAAAACGAGCAAATGGTCCCATCATTTCTTGTAAAGTTGATGAATTACCATGTCCCATTGAACCAAAACGTGCGAATGGTCCCATCATTTGTTCTAAATTACCAGAATTACCGTGTCCCATTGAACCAAAACGTGCGTATGGTCCCATTGAATCAGAATGACCATGTGAACCAAAACGAGCATATGAACCCATCATTTGTTGTAGATTATCAGAATTACCATGTCCCATAGCACCAAAATGACTATTTAATCTACTTGAAAGATTACGTGATGCTAAGTGTAATGCGGAACGCTTACCACTTGATCTACGTTTATGATGACTTTTTCTTTTACTTTTACCAAAATTATGACTTGCTGGCATGTCTAAAAATTTAATTTTTTTCTTTTATATTTCTAAACGATATTTTTTTTTTGAAATTCTAATTAAAAAAAAACATTCAAAAAAAATAATAAAAAATGACATCAAATATAACAAACGTAATCAACGAATATAACAAACGTATTCTTAAGATTACGAAAGATCTTTTTTCGTTAACAATGAATTCTAATTTTCAACGGTTCCAACAATTTATTGAACATGAAATTGAAACAGGAAATCAACATCTTTTTTTATGGAATCATATTGAAAAAGTGAATGATACCCTATATATTCGTATCTTAGAACAACAAGATATGAATGTTTTTACTGACCCATTCTTACAATTTAATGAAATTGATTTTACACTTCTCACTGAATTACGTTCGTGTTGGACACAATTATCCAATAAAGAAAAAAATATTATATTCGAATGTATTCAAAATCTTTTTAAAATCGCAAGATATACACGTACGAATTTGTACGATGAACTTCTTTTATTAACAATTTAATTTTATAAAGTAATATACAAACATACTTCCACTTCTTTATACATATTTATTATCATTTTATACGGTGTCTCATCTAATACATTATTATTTTCCACACAAAATAAAATTGTCTTCTTCTTGTTCGGATTAACTACATATAAACCTTTTGTCCACTCAATAAATGATTCCGTATTCTTTTCCAATACATTAATTGTCTCATGATTATGTAATATATCGTACTGTGTTATATGATTTGGTATGTACACTAATTCGTATTTTTTTGATTCAGACACAAACTCAGATACAGATGCGGATGTAGATGATGATGTAGACGCAGATGATGATGTAGATAAAGATCCAGATACAGATCCAGATAAAGATGTTTTCCATTGAAGATATTCTGTTAACTTACGACTCGATGCAACCGAACAAAATATTATAAGATTCTCGTTATCCACACTTTGTACAATACGATTAAGAACATTTAATGGATGTCCTGATAAATTCTTTGGTAATGGGATTGTATTCGTAGGTATTGTAATAAGTGCACGACATAACGGACATGTAACACCTTGTCGTATCCTACCTGTAGTTGGTACAATCATAAGCTGATGTAAACACGTACGACATAATGTATGTTTACATGAGAATACGTACGAATCAACATTATCACTTATACATACACTACATGAATCTAAATGTTCTTGTGTTGTATCATGTTCAGTATTTTCATGATATTGGATAATACGCTGTTCAAATAATAATTGGATGTAATCATTTTCACGTAGTAAATCTTGAAAAGATGTTTTACTCGTAGGAACACGTATGATATCTTTAAAATGGATGTTATTATTATATCCAGATGATGATATAGATAATGATGTAGATGATGATGTAGATGATGATGTAGATGATGATAATCCTGATGATCCTGATGTTGAAGTAATTGTAATATGTCGTAACATACCACATGCTGCAATTTCAGAAATGAAACTTTTAGGTACATAATTATATACCATGACCATAGGTTGTATAATCCAATGAAAATTAGCACATGGATAAGTCGAACGTATACAATCGAGCATTGTATTATTTAAATAATAATCAACAATGGATCTTGTAAAACGTATATTTTTTAATAAACTCTTATGTCGAGAATACATAAATTGTTCGATAATCATTAAATCATATGATTCATTATTCAATGTGTTGTAAATAATATTCGGTGAAAGATCTTTTATATTCGTATTAAAATGCCGACGAATATCACGTGTACTTCGTAAGTACATACATTTTAAATGTTTTTGTACACCATTTAAATACCATGTAGATGCACGTCCAGGTTCACTTATCACAATTGTACATTTGGGTAATATACATTGTTCTCTAAATGATAATGTTTGAAATACATCCGGTTGATATAAACATACATGTGTTTGATCATTAAATTGTATATTTCCTGCTGACGATACCGTACGTATATATCCTTTTTCTTGTATACGTAAGGGATACTTACGTAAACATAGATAATCTATAAATTTTGTAATTGTATCATATAATGGTAATGATATATCAACACCAATATCTGTTAATACATATGTACCATTCCCATTTGGAAGGTATACTTTTCCTTTTTCGAGAGTTTCAATCTGTTCAGACATTTATATTCAACTTTTTTATATTCTTTTTTTTTAATAAACTTTTTTATATTTTAATTAAAATGTGATGCAAAAGTTGATGAGAAAACTTCACGACTACGACGAGGTGTCATACCAGGAGTATCAGTACCAAATGAACTAACAACATTAATCTTTGCATTTGCATTGGTTGAACCAGCAGTTACGTTAGAAGGAATATTTTGTTCAACAGGTTTTGCATTAGGATCATATACAATCATACTTGTTCCGCTAACAGCGTCAGTAATACCATAAACACCTTGTTGTTGATTTGTTCCACGTAATGGACTTAATACAGGACGATTTTGACGTAATATAGCTTCTTGGTATGAAATTTCAGGAGATGATACAGTAGCTGAATCACCACGTTCAAGTGCTAAAGATACAACATGTTTAGGACGACGACGCATATGATAATATCCATTATTTGATTCAATAGGTACAGATGATGATGTTGATGATGTTGATGTTGATGTTGATGATACTTCTTCAGCAGTAAACTTTTCTTTCTTATCTTTCTTTTCTTTCTTTTCAGCTTTTGATTTCTTCATTTCAGCACTAAAACCTTCACATTTACATTCAGGTCCTTTAAATAAACACTTTTCACATACATTTTGTCCAATTTGTCCAAAACTACTTATACTTCCAAATGTTTCTTCTTTGAATAACATAAAATTATCAACTTGTCCAGCAGTAAAATTACCAAACTTTTTTACACCTTTTTTTGCTTGGTCTTTGATTTTTCTACCGAAAATTTTAAATTGTTCCATTTTTGAAAATTAATTTTTATTTTTTACAAGATCTCGAGAGATTCTTTTTTCAGAAAAAATAACATTTCGTATTTTTTACATGCGCTCTGTTTTTTTGAAAAATATATTTGTGTATAATAAAAAAAAGATGGGCATCCGAGGACTCACAAGTATCGCTTTAAAATTATTAAAAGGGAAAAATATGAAAAATATTTTCCCAATACAACAATTTAAACAACAAATATGGGCTATTGATGCAAGTTTATTTTTGTATCGTTCAAGAACATTATGTGTTACATCCAATGAACATAAGGGTTCAAATAAATTTCGTAATATTACTTCGAATGTACCATTATCACAAAGTCATATTGTAGGTTTTATTGATTTAATTTGTCATCTTGTACATTATGGTATTATACCTTTTGTTGTTTTTGATGGTGAACCACCACCCGAAAAAAATGAAACACTGCAAAAAAGAAGACAAGAAAAAATTGATTTTCAAAAAAAAATCGATCTTGTCGAACATTCTATCCTTGTTTCCACTAATAATACAACCAATACACGTACGTATGCTGATATGTTATCCTCTGGAACATCTGGAACATCATCGAATACATCCAATACAAACACAATTTCGAAAGAAGAATATGAACATATCAAAAAAAATATAGAATATCATAAACAACAAGCAAATGCAAACTTTGTTGAACCAAAAATTGTTTATGAAACACAATTACTCTGTCAAATTCTTGGTATACCTTATCATACAGCACAAGGGGAAGCTGAAGTTACATGCGCAATCTTACAAAGAACAGGGGTTGTTGATGCTATTTATACACTTGATTCCGATGTCATCGCACTCGGATGTACACGTATGATAAGAAAAATATATCAATATGAAAATGTTGAAATTATCGATGCTTCGTTTGTTAAAAATGAACTTGGTCTCACACATGAACAATTTATCGCTTTTTGTGTTTTTCTTGGATGTGATTTTTGTGATGGAATTATTACTAAAAAACCAGATATTAAACCAAATGAAATTATACAATTTGTATCTTCTGTACCATGTTTTCAACCAGAATTTTATCAACATATAATGGGACATGAATGGGTTGAAAAAGCACATGCTGCTTATCGTATTATCTACCAACAATCTGTGTATACTGATACACATCATATCAAACGAGAACATATTAAAATTGTACAAAAAAATATAAATTACTCATATTATTTTAAGAATATACTTCATTTCGAAGGAGAAAAATTAATACAACAAATTAAACAATCTTTTACATCGAATGATCCCCTAAGATTTTGTTACTATACACTTCCTCCACTGTATGGTCATCAAGACCTAACAACCTCTCACGATCAAGATTGTGATACTTCGAAAGATAATCAATGTGATAATCACTTACACTCATCTCCTCACCATTGGTACGTACAAAAGATATGTAACGATTCTCAAGATCATAACTATTCTTTGCCCCATACTCAACATTCCAAGCACCACGAGTTAATCTACGAAAACTATTACCTACCTTCATAATCACACGAGTATCGTTCCTCACCTCACGAGGCTCCCATAACTTTAAGGTCTTCTCAGGAGATGATATATCTACATGTAATGGACG
>JACCEC011254104.1_pt1 | contig 15136 bp, 14 predicted proteins | sample 7450121 | NCBI WGS metagenome assembly JACCEC01 (sample SAMN15323455, study PRJNA562643) | freshwater metagenome | isolation source: river surface water | place: USA:Blue River Watershed | collected 2017-08-18 | reverse complement strand
CACCTTCTGCGGGGTCAGACCCCGATGGGCCAGGCGCTTGATCAGGTCGGCGGCGAGCTTGTCGGTCTCGCGGCTGGCGGTGCCGGTGCCGATGGCGATCAGTTGCACGCCGTGCTTCAGGCACAGCGCGCCCAGGGTGGCGATCGAGCCTTCCCAGTCGCGCCTGGGTTCATGCGGATAGACGGTCGCGGTATCGAGCAGCTTGCCGGTGGCATCGACCACCGCCACCTTGACGCCGGTGCGGATGCCGGGGTCGAGTCCCATCACGGCCTTCGGGCCAGCGGGTGCGGCCAGCAGCAGGTCGCGCAGGTTGTCGGCGAAGACCTTGATCGCGACCTTCTCGGCCTCGTCGCGCAGGCGGGTGAACAGGTCGCGCTCGGTCGAGAGGCTCAGCTTGACGCGCCAGGTCCAGCCCACGCACTTGCGCAGCAGGTCGTCGGCCGGGCGTGACTGGTGACTCCAGCCCAGGTGGCGCGCGATGCGGCCCTCGGCCAGCGAAGGCGCGCTGCCGGGCCTGGCGTCTGCGGGCAGCTCCGCCTCGGGCAGCACCAGCCGGGCGTCGAGGATTTCCAGCGCGCGGCCACGGAAGACGGCGAGCGCCCGGTGCGAGGGCACGCGGTTGATCGGCTCCTCGTAGTCGAAGTAGTCGCGGAACTTGGCGTTGTCGGGGTGGTTCTCGTCCTTGCCATCGATCCTGCGGCTCTGCAGCAGGCCCTCGGCCCAGAGCCATTCGCGCAAGGATTGCACCAGGCCCGCGTCCTCGGCCCAGCGCTCGGACAGGATGTCGCGCACGCCGTCGAGCACCGCCGCCACAGTCGTGAAATCGCTGCCGTCCTCGCCCTTTTCCGGCTTGACGAAGCCCATGGCTTCATCAGCGGGAACGCGGGTCGGTTCGGCGAACAGCAGATCGGCCAGCGGAGCGATGCCGTTCTCGCGCGCGATCATGCCCTTGGTGCGGCGCTTCGGTCTGTACGGCAGGTACAGGTCTTCGAGCTCCTGCTTGGTCGGCGCGGCCAGAACAGCGGCCTGCAGCTCAGGGGTGAGCTTGCCCTGCTCGGCTATGCTTTTCAGCACGGCGGCGCGCCGGTCCTCGAGCTCGCGCAGGTAGCCCAGGCGCTGCTCGAGCTCGCGCAGCTGGATGTCGTCGAGGCCGTCGGTGGCCTCCTTGCGGTAGCGGGCGATGAAGGGCACGGTCGCGCCGCCGTCGAGCAGATCGACTGCTGCCTTGACCTGGGCGGGCTTGACCGAGAGTTCCTGCGCGATCTGCGCGATGATTTTCTGCATGCTGACAACAGGGCCAGCGGCCCCGAGTGGATGGGGACGACCGGCTGAATGACCAAAACGTGCAGTTTAGCCAGAAGATCCCTGGGATTTCAGCGTTCGGACCATCAGATGCCGGGCTCTAGGCTTCCTTCTGCTTGTCCTCAAGCCTGCGTCGTCTGGCAGCCCAGAGCGCCTTGGCCATGACCTGGAACCTGATCCGGACCACCTTGAAGGTGACCAACAGCAACAACATCAGCAGCGCCAGGTAGGCAAAAGCCGGCGTGCCCAGGTCATCACGACAGACATCGAGCTGCCACAGGCAGATGCCGACCGCGAGCCCATACGAAACCAGGGTGTTGTTGGACAGGAAGAACTGCGCCAGCGCGCGTTGCAGATGACCATGGGAATCCTCATCCGAGCGCAACTCGGCCAGCAGCAGGTACAGGCCCTGGTACTCCTCGTAAGGCCGGAGCTCGAACCTGCGCAAACCGAGAGGATCGACGCCGGCGGGGATGTTGATCCGGATTTCCTCCGGGCCGAGCCAGCGCAACCTCACGAGCAGTGACTCCAGCAGGATACCCAGGGCCTGCGTCATGATCATGACGGTGACCACGGCACCTGCTGCCACCCACTCGTCCAGACTGGAAAGCTGCATCAGGCCATTCGGCGGCGCCAGGCAGCTGCCGGCACTCAGGACCGCGCCATGGACGGCAGCGATGGTCACCAGCCCCGGAATGACCATCGCCAGCGTGATCCAGATCGAGATACCCAGGAAAGCGCCCATGCCTGCCCTCTGATTTTTGCCATCAAGGCTGCAAGTCTAGAACCGCCCGCCAGGCTGGGCAAGATCGTCGAACACTGCTCAAGTCTGGCACCGCCGGCTTATGATGAAGGCGGAGGAAACCCAACATGGCACCAGACCAGAAACCGTCCAGCCCCGGCCAGCCCTGCGTGACGCCGCCCGAGCAGGTCCTGCAGACCTGGCGCCGCACCAGCGACCCCTTCGGCATGCTGTCGTCGCAGTTCCAGGCCCAGCTGGCCTGGTGGACGCACCCGCAGCAGCTGCTGCGCGAGGGCTGCGAGGCCTGGGGCGAGGCGATCCGGCTCTGCGAACATGGCACGCGGCGCCTGCTCGGCACCCCGGACGCCGACCTGGTGACGCCCAAGCGCGAGGACGAGCGCTTCGCCGATCCGGCCTGGCTGGAGTCGCCCGCCTACGACATCATCAAGGAATGCTTCCTGGCCTTCGACCACCGGCTGCGCACGCTCTACAACAGCGCGCCAGGCCTGGCGCGCCACGAGCAGGAACGCGCCTACTTCTGGATCCACAACTGGCTCAACGCGATCGCGCCGAGCAACTTCCTGCTGACCAACCCGACCGCGCTGCGGCGCGCGCAGGAGACCGGGGGCCAGAGCCTGCTCGAAGGCTGGAACCACTTCACGCGCGACCTGCTCGCGCGCAACATCCTGATGGTCGAGCAGGATGCGTTCCGGGTCGGCGGCGACCTCGCCACCACGCCGGGCCAGGTCGTGTTCCGCAATCCCCTGTTCGAGCTGATCCACTACGCGCCCGCCACCGGGCAGGTGCGCGCGATGCCGGTCGTGATCTGCACGCCCTGGATCAACAAGTTCTACATCCTGGACCTCAACGCGAAGAAGAGCCTGGTCCGCTACCTGACCGCACAGGGCTTCTCGGTCTTCATCACCAGCTGGAAGAACCCGGATGCCAGCATGAGCGAAGTCGGCTTCGACGACTACCTGCAGGACGGCGTGGCCGAGGCGGTGCGCGTGGCACGCGAATTCTGCGGCGTGCCGCAGGTGCACCTGGCGGGTTACTGCATCGGCGGCACGCTGGTGGCGAGCTACATGGCCTGGGCCGGCAAGCGCTTTTCCGCCGACCAGATGCCGGTGGCGCACTGGACGCTGCTGACGACATTGACCGACTTCTCGGAGCCGGGCGAGATCGGCGTCTTCATCGACGAGGACAGCCTGGGCGCGCTCGACGACCTGATGGCGCGCAAGGGCTATCTCGACGGCGGCGAGATGGCGGCATCGTTCCGCCTGCTGCGCTCCAACGGCCTGATCTGGCACTACTGGGTGCACAGCTACCTGCTGGGCGAGCCGCTGCCGGCCTTCGACGTGCTGTTCTGGAACATGGACACCACGCGCATGCCACGCGCCATGCACAGCTTCTACCTGCGCGAGATGTACCTGAAGAACCAGCTGGTCAAGCGCGATGCGCTCACCCTGGCCGGCGAGTCGATCGACCTCGACCGCATCGTGCAGCCGCTCTACGCGGTCACGGCGCAGGACGACCATATCGCGCCCTGGAAGTCCTGCTACCAGATCCGCAAGTCGGTCAATGTGGCGGCACCGGTGCGCTTCGTGCTGTCCACCTCGGGCCATATCCTGGGCATCGTCAACCCGCCGGTCGAACCCCCGAAGCGCGGCTACTGGGTGGGCGAGCCCGCGCGCAACGACGACAGCGAGCACTGGTTCGCTCAGGTACAGCAGCAGCGCGGCAGCTGGTGGCCGGACTGGGCCGCCTGGCTGCATGAGCGCTGTGGCGAACTCGTGCCGGCCTACCCGGCGGCCAGCGAGCGCTTCCCCGCGCTGGTCGCGGCGCCGGGCGAGTACGTGCTGGAAAGGTGAGGCGAGCGGCTTTCAGTCGGTCCTGACCGGTTCGGCGCCATTGAGGCCCTGCAGCTGCCGGGCGCCGACCGGCAGCCGGCGGATGCACTTGAAGGTGCCGGTCGCGTGGCAGCACAGCCTGCCCTCGGCGTCGAACACGCGGCCCTCGGTGAAGGCCATGGTAGCGCTGCGGTGCAGCACGCGCGCCTTGGCCAGCAGCGGACCGCGCGCGGCCTGCAGGAAGCTGGTCTTCATCTCGATGGTGACCGCGCCCATTTCGGGCATTCCGCTGCGTGCGGCATGCGCCATCGCGACGTCGAGCAGCGTCATGGTCGCGCCGCCATGGACGACGCTGAAGCTGTTGAGATGATCCGGGCCGGGGACGAAGCGGATCTCGGCCTCGTCGTTCTCCCAGCGCAGCAGCTCGAAGCCCAGCAGCTCGACGAAGGGGATGGGGACGGGAAATTCCATTTTTTGCTTTCTGCTTGAAAATGATCCGGACATGGCGCAGCGCGGTCAGACTTCCAGCCATTCGCGCCGGATTGCCGCGGCGGCGAGCAGCTCGTCGGGCTGGCCGTCGAAGACGATGCGGCCGCGCCCCATCACCAGCGCGCGCCGCGAGACCGCCAGCGCGATGGCGAGCTTCTGCTCGACCAGCAGCACCGCGATGCCCTCGGCGCTCAGGCGCCGCAGGAAGGCTCCGACCTGCTCGACCAGCTGCGGCGCCAGCCCCTCGGTCGGCTCATCGACGATGATCAGTTGGGGATCTCCCATCAGCGTGCGGCAGAGCGCGAGCATCTGCTGCTCGCCGCCCGAGAGCCGGCCGGCATCGACCCGGCGGCGCGTGCCGAGCTGGGGGAACAAGGCATACATGTCGTCGACGCACCAGCGCCCGGGGCGGCCGCGCTGAAGACCGAGCAGCAGGTTCTGCTCGACGCTCAGGCGCGGGAAGATGGCACGCTCCTCGGGCACGTAGCCGATGCCGGCGCGCGCGATCTCGAAGGTGCGCAGGCCGAGCAGGTCGCGCCCGCGCCAGCGGATCTCGCCCTCGCAATCGACCAGCCCCATCAGCGCGCGCGCGGTGGTCGAACGGCCCGAGCCGTTGCGTCCGAGCAGCGCGACGATCTCGCCCGGCTGCACGTCGAACTCGACGCCGTGCAGCACAGGGCTGCGGCCATGCCAGGCGTGCAGGTCGCGCACTCGCAGCAGCGCCTCAGTCATGGACTGGCTCCGGCGGCAGCGCGCCGAGATAGGCCTGCTGCACTTGCGCGTCGGCGCGCACCTGCTCAGGCGTGCCGAAGGCGATGACGCGCCCCTGCGCCAGCACCGCGATGCGGTCGGCGAGCTCGAACACCACGCCCATGTCGTGCTCGACCATCAGCAGCGTCCTGCCGGCGCTGAGCTCGCGGATCAGCTCGACGCAGCGCTCGGTCTCGCTGCGGCTCATGCCGGCGGTGGGCTCGTCGAGCAGGATGACGCCGGCGCCGCCCGCGACCGTCACGCCGAGCTCCAACGCGCGCTGCTCGGCGTAGCTGAGCTCGGCGGCCGGCGCATCGCGCCGACCCGACAGGCCCAGGCGCTCCAGCAGCGCATCGGCCCTTGCATTGAGCTCGCGCAAGCCGCAGAGCCGGCGCCAGAAGCTGTAGCGCTGGCCGGCGCTCCAGAGCATGGCGCAGCGCAGGTTGTCGCCGGCGCTCAGGCGCGCAAACAGCGAGCTGACCTGGAAGCTGCGCGCCAGCCCGAGCCGGTTGATCTGCTGCGGCGCGAGGCCGTCGATGCGGCGGCCGTCGAGCGTCACCGACCCGGCAATGGGAGCGTCGCGTCCACTGATGAGATTGAACAGCGTCGATTTGCCAGCGCCGTTCGGCCCGATCAGCGCGACGCGCTCGCCACGCGCAACCGACAGCGAGACGTCGCGCAGCACCTCGGTGCTGCCGAAGCGCTTGGCGAGGCCTTCGACGACGAGGACGGGATCGGAGCTCATCGCGGCCTCCATCCAGCCCGGCGCCGATCTGAGCGGGCGCCAGCACCCTCCCCGGCCCGGCCGCCGTTCCGGCTGGCAATGAAGCGGCCCGCACCCCAGCCGCCCAGCAGCAAGGCGGCAGCGACCAGCCAGTCGGCCAGACGGGTGCAGTCGAGCGCCAGTCCCAGGTAGCGGAAGGCGCCACCCGAGACGGATTGCAGTTGCAGCCGGTAGGTCAGCTCGACCAGCGCGCCGGCGCCCAGCAAGCTGGGCAGCGCCGCCGCACACGCCAGCGCAGCCGGCAGCCATTGCGACGGTCGCCCGGATCGCAGCCGGTCCCAGCCCTGGACCAGCAGCCCGGCCAGGCCCTGCGGCGCGCGCATCACCATGAACAGGAACAACAACCCCAGGTAGAGCTGCCAGGCCGGCGTCCACTCCGACAGCTGCACGGTCGTGAACACCAGCAGCACAGCGCCCAGCACCGGCCCGAGGAAATACGCCGATCCGCCCAGGAAGGCGAACAGCAGCCAGGACGCCGAGCGGTGCGCGCCCAGCGTCTCGGCGCTGGCGATCTCGAAGTGCAGCGCGGCCAGGCCACCGGCGACGCCGGCCAGGAAACCCGCTGCCAGAAAGGCCAGGAAGCGCACCGTGTGCGGGTCGTAGCCGACGAAGGCCGCGCGCTCGGCGTTGTCGCGCACCGCGTTGAGCATGCGCCCCAGCGGCGTGGCCGAGAAGGCGCGCAGCAGCGCGGCACCTCCCAGCGCATAGGCCGCGCACAGGTAATAGACCTCGATCTGCGGCCCGAAGCTGATGCCGAGCACGGGCGGCCCGATCACGCGGTTGGCCGACAAGCCGGCCTCGCCGCCGAAGGCCGCAGGAAACATCAGCGCCGCGGCCGCGACCAGCTCGCCCAGGCCGAGCGTGATCATCGCGAACGGCGTGCCGGACTTGCGCGTGCTGGCCCAGCCCAGCGGGACGGCGGCGGCCAGCCCGGCGAGTCCAGCAGCCAGCGGCACCAGGCTGACCGGCAGCGCCAGGCTGCCGGCGGCGGCCGCGCGCAGCGCATGCACGCCAGCGTAGCAGCCCAGCCCGGTATAGACCGCGTGGCCGAAGCTCAGCATGCCGCCCTGGCCGAACAGCAGGTTGTACGACAGGCAGGACAGCGCCGCGATCGCTGCCTGTGTCAGCAAGGCCAGCGCCGCATTGCTGCTCAAGCACAGGGGCAAGAGCAGCAGCGCCAGCGCCGCCAGCGCCCAGGCCAGGCGTTCGCCGCGCATCAGGCCTGCCTCCGGCCGGACAGGCCGGCCGGGCGCAGCAGCAGCACCAGCACCAGCAGCAGATAGGGCAGCATCGGCGCGACCTGCGCCAGGCCGAGGCCCGGCAGCAGCATGCCGTCGTAGGCGACGGCAAAGGTCTGGATCAGCGCGATCAGCAGCGAAGCCAGAAAAGCGCCGGCCAGCGACCCCAGACCGCCGACGACGACGACGACGAAGATCACCGGACCGACCGCCGCCGCCATGCCAGGCTCGGTGACGAAAGTCGATCCGCCCACGACACCGGCCAGCCCGGCCAGCGCAGCGCCGGCGCCGAACACGCCCATGAAGACGCGCGGCAGGTCATGCCCGAGCGCCTCGACCATCTCGGGGTGGGTGAGCGCGGCTTGCACCACCAGCCCGATGCGGGTGCGCTGCAGCAGCCACAGCGCCAGCCACATCGCCAGCGCCACCGCGACCGCGAAGACGCGCGTGGCCGGGAAGGGGTGACAGATCACGCCGGCCGCGCGGCAGACCTCGCCCGCCGCGCCCCAGGCCCAGCCGGTGCCCGAGCTCGCACCGTGGACCAGCGTGAACGCCGGCCCCTGCAGCAGCTCAGGGGGGCGGAAGTCGAGCGGCTGCCGGCCCCAGGCCAGCTGCACCAGCTCCAGCACCACATAGCCCAGGCCGAAAGTCACCAGCAGCTCAGGCACATGGCCGTGCCGGTGCACGCGGCGCAGACAGCCGGCCTCGAAGCCGGCGCCGAGCAGGCCGACGCCCAAGGGCGCAAGCAGCAGCGCCGGCCAGAAGCCCAGCCAGGCCGACAGCGTGGCGCCGATATATGCGCCCAGCATGTAGAAGCTGGCATGGGCGAAGTTGAGCACCCCCATCATGCTGTAGATGAGGGTCAGTCCGGCGCTCAGCATGAACAGCAGCAGGCCGTAGCTGAGGCCATTGAGCAGCGAGAGAAGCAGCGACTCCAAGGGTGACATCCCGGGCCGGTCCAGTCCGGCCCCGCCGGGTTTTTACCAGCTCACGGGGCCGCCAGCAGCAGCGGGGTGGAAATTTTCCGCATGACCCGCACGGGCACAAGGCCTCCCGGGGGGCTGGACAATGCGCGCATGCAACTCAAGACCAGCCGATTCGAGGGCCTGGGCGAAGCCTTCCACACCCGCCTGCCCCCCACGCCGCTGCCGGACCCGCACTGGGTCGGCTGGAGCCCGCAGGCCGCCGCACTGCTCGACCTGCCGCCGCAGCCGCCGCAGCCGCCCGAAGACAACCTGCTGCAGCGCCTCAGCGGCAACCGCAGGCCGGACGAGCGGCTGCCGATCGCGACCGTCTACAGCGGCCACCAGTTCGGCCACTGGGCAGGCCAGCTCGGCGATGGCCGCGCGCTGCTGCTGGGCGAGCATGCGGCCAGCGGGCTGGAAGTCCAGCTCAAGGGGGCCGGGCGCACACCCTATTCGCGCGGCGGCGACGGCCGCGCCGTGCTGCGCAGCTCGATCCGCGAATTCCTGGCCGGCGAGGCGATGGCTGCGCTCGGCATCCCGACCACGCGCGCGCTGTGCGTGACCGGCTCATCCGCACCGGTGCGGCGCGAGACCATCGAGACCGCCGCCGTCGTGACCCGGCTGGCGCCGAGCTTCATCCGCTTCGGACATTTCGAGCATTTCAGCCACAGCGGCCGCCACACCGAACTGCGCCGTCTGGCCGATTTCGTCATCGAGCATTTCCATCCCGAATGCGGCGCCAGCGGCAACCCCTACGCCGCGCTGCTGGCCGCCATCACGCAGCGCAGCGCCGAGCTGGTCGCGCATTGGCAGGCAGCAGGTTTCTGCCACGGCGTGCTCAACACCGACAACATGAGCGTGCTGGGCCTGACGCTGGACTACGGTCCGTTCCAGTTCATCGACGGCTTCGACCCCGGCCATGTCTGCAACCACAGCGACAGCGGCGGGCGCTACGCCTACGCGCGCCAGCCCAACGTGGTGTACTGGAACCTGTTCTGCCTGGGCCAGGCGATGCTGCCGCTGCTCGACGACGAGCAGCAGGCGCTCGCCGCGCTCGAACCCTTCCGCGAGCGCTTCCCGGCCGCGCTGCAGGTGCGCATGAACGCCAAGCTCGGCCTGGGCGAGGTGCGCGTGGGCGACGCCGAGCTGACCGAGGATCTGCTGCAGCTGATGGCGCGCGAGCGCACCGACTACCCCATCTTCTGGCGCCGGCTGTCGCTGGCGGCGGCCGAGGCCGACGGCACAGGCCCGGCCTGGCAGGCGCTGCGCGAGCTGTTCATCGACCGCGACGCCTTCGAGCGCTGGCTCAAGCGCTGGCGCGAGCGGCTCGACCAGAGCAGCGTGAGCCACGCACGCGAACTCGGCGCACGCATGCTGCGCGTCAACCCGCGCGTCGTGCTGCGCAACCACCTCGGCGAACTCGCGATCCGCTCGGCGCAGCAGGGGAACTTCAGCGAACTCGCACGCCTGCAGGCCGCGCTCGCCTCTCCCTTCGATGATCTGGCCGACAGCGACGACCTGGCCGCCTTCCCGCCCGACTGGGCCAGCCAGATCAGCATCAGCTGCTCATCCTGAGCCGGCCCCCACCTGCAAGAGAAAGGAACCCATCATGTATCCCGTGGAAAAGACCGATTCCGAATGGCGGCAACTGCTCGCCGCCAAGGACGCCGAGCCGCTGGCCTATTTCGTCACCCGCCAGGCGGCGACCGAACGCCCCTTCAGCGGCAAGTACGAGCGGGTCTGGGCCGATGGCAGCTACCACTGCATCTGCTGCGGCCAGCAGCTGTTCGAGTCCGGCAGCAAGTTCGACGCCGGCTGCGGCTGGCCCAGCTTCAGCGCGGCGCTGCCCGGGACGATCGAGGAAAAGAGCGATCACAGCCACGGCATGCGGCGCACCGAGACGCTGTGCAGCCAGTGCGGCGCCCACCTCGGCCATGTGTTCGATGACGGCCCGGCGCCGACGGGCGTGCGCTATTGCATGAACTCGGCCGCGCTGGACTTCAAGTCGCGCTGAACAAGGCCCACCATATGAAACCAGGTTTCTTCAATTGGAACTTTCCCTGATTTGGGGCGAAAACAAGGGAAAACCCTGATAGGCAATTGACGTCGATTCAGTTTGCCGTCAGGGTTTTCCCGGGGTCGGTTCTAGAATGCAATTTCAAATTACGCCTTGATTGCAAATCATGACCAACCCCATCTACGAAAAAATGCGGAACAACCCCAAGTTCCAGCAGCTCGTGCAGAAGCGCAGTCGCTTCGCCTGGACCCTGTCACTCATCACGCTGGTCAGCTTCTACGGCTTCGTGATGCTGGTGGCCTTCCAGCCCGCCACGGTCGGCGAGCCGCTGTCCGAGGGCTCGAAGTACACGCTCGGCCTGGTGGTCGAGCTCGCCATGTTCATCGGCTTCTGGCTCATGACCTGGTTCTACGTCAGGCGCGCCAACGGCGAATTCGACGCCATGACGCAAGACATCATCCGTGAAGCCACCCGTGGAGGCCAGAAATGAGCAAGTCCCTGAAGACCCTGGGCGCGCTCGCCCTCGCGCTGGGCGCGACCGCCGTGCTCGCCGGCCCCCCGGTCGGCGGTGAACTCGAGAAGCAGGCCACCAACTGGCATGCCATCATCATGTTCTGCATCTTCGTCGCCATGACGATGGGCATCACCTACTGGGCGGCCGGCCGCACCAAGTCGACCTCCGACTTCTACACCGCCGGCGGCGGCATCACCGGCTTCCAGAACGGCATGGCGATTGCGGGCGACTACATGTCGGCCGCCACGCTGCTGGGTCTGACTGCCATGATCTACGGCCAGGGCTATGACGGCTATGTGTACATGATGGCCTTCTTCGCCGGCTGGCCGCTGATCCTGTTCCTGATGGCCGAGCGCCTGCGCAACCTGGGCAAGTTCACCTTCTCGGACATCACCGCCTATCGCCTCGACCAGGGCAAGGTGCGCACCATGGCCGCCGTGTCCTCGCTGACCGTGGTCTGCTTCTACCTGATCGCGCAGATGGTCGGCGCCGGCCAGCTCATCAAGCTGCTGTTCGGCCTCGAGTACAACGTCGCCATCGTCGCTGTCGGCCTGCTGATGATGGTCTATGTGACCTTCGGCGGCATGGTCGCCACCACCTGGGTGCAGATCATCAAGGCCGGCATGCTGCTGGCAGGCGGCACGCTGGTGATGATCCTGGCAATGAGCCAGTTCGGCTTCTCGTTCTCGACCATGATCGAGCGCGCCACCGATGTCCACAAGCTCGGCGCCAAGCTGATGACTCCGGGCAGCCTGCTGGCCGATCCGGTCACCGCGATCTCCATGGCCATGGGCCTGATGTTCGGTACCGCCGGCCTGCCGCATATCCTGATGCGCTTCTTCACCGTCAACGACGCCAAGGAAGCCCGCAAGTCGGTGCTGTACGCGTCGGGCATCGTGGCCTACTTCTTCAACGTCATCATGCTGATGGGCTTCGCAGCCATCATCATCGTCGGCCAGAACCCCGAATTCTTCGAGGGCGGCACCGTCGGCGGCAAGCTGATCGGCGGCGGCAACATGGTCGCCATGCACCTGTCCAAGGCGGTCGGCGGCAACATGCTGCTGGGCTTCCTGGCTGCGGTCGCCTTCGCCACCATCCTGGCCGTGGTCTCGGGCCTGGCGCTGGCCGGCGCCTCGGCGATCTCGCATGACCTCTACGCCCGCGTGATCAAGAAGGGCCAGGCCTCCGAGACCGACGAGATCCGTGTCTCCAAGTACGCCACCATCGGCCTGGGCCTGATCGCCATCGTGCTCGGCATCCTGTTCGAGAAGCAGAACGTCGCCTTCATGGTCGGCCTGGCCTTCGGCATCGCCGCTGCTGCCAACTTCCCCGTCCTGATCCTGTCGATGTACTGGAAGGGCCTGACCACCCGCGGTGCGCTCGCCGGCGGCTACAGCGGCCTGTTCTCGGCGGTGTTCTTCGTCGTCGCGTCCAAGTCGGTCTGGGTTGACGTGATCGGCAAGGCCGAGCCGCTGTTCCCCTACACCCAGCCGGCACTGTTCGCCATGCCGATCGCCTTCCTGGTGACCTTCCTGGTCTCCAAGCTGGACAACAGCGCCAAGGCACAGGCCGAGATCGCTGCCTTCGATGACCAGTACGTGCGCGCACAGACCGGCTTTGGTGCCGCTGCTGCTGCCCAGCACTGATCCACAGGCCAACGCAGGAAAGCCGCCGGGGTTCGCCCTGGCGGCTTTTTTCATTTCCGGGAATGGGGGTTCAAGCCGCTGCCGCCAACCGGACGCCCTGCTCCGCCATAATCCTGCCCATGCGCTTCCTGATCGACTTCTTTCCCATCCTGCTGTTCTTCGGCGCCTACAAGCTGCACGACATCTACGTCGGCACCGCGGTGCTGATGGCAGCGACCGTGCTGCAAAGCGCCATCATCTACGCGCTCGACCGCAAGCTGCAGACGATGCAGAAGGCCACGCTGGCGCTGGTGCTGGTGTTCGGCGCGCTCACGCTCGGCCTGCACGACGAGCGCTTCATCAAGTGGAAGCCGACCGTGCTCTACGCGGGCATGGCGCTCGGCCTGGCCGCCGCGCTGTGGGGCTGGAAGAAGAACGTGCTGCAGTTGCTGCTGGGCAGCCAGCTGCGCCTGCCCACCCGCGTCTGGGCCCATCTCAGCTGGGCCTGGATCGCGTACTTCATCTTCATGGCCGCGAGCAACGCCTATGTCGCGGTCTTCTATTCGACCGAGGCCTGGATGGACTTCAAGCTCTGGGGCTACATCTTCCCGGTGCTGTTCATCGTCGGCCAGGGTCTCTACGTCGCGCCGCACCTGAAGGACGAACGCCCATGACCGATCTGAGCCTGCCCACTGCCGCAGCCATCGAGGCGCATCTGCGCCAGCAGCTCGGCGCGACCGAACTCGAAGTCGAGGACCAGAGCGCCGCGCACGCCGGCCACGCCGACGCCAACGCCGCAGGCCGCGGCACGCATTTCCGCGTCGCCATCGGCTCGCCCCGCTTCGCCGGCCTGAGCCGTGTCGCGGCGCATCGCCTTGTGTATGATGCGCTTTCGCCCTTCATCGACGCCGGCCTGCATGCCGTGGTGATCGAGATCCGGCGCTGAATCCGCATTCCACTGTCACGCCATACATGAAAAAAGTCCTGACCGCCGTGGCCCTGGCCACGACCCTGAGCTCCGCCTGGGCACAGAACCTCGCCGTCGTCAACGGCAAGGGCATCCCCTCCTCGCGTGCCGAGGCCATGGCCGCCCAGCTCGCCCAGTCCGGCCGCCCGGTTGACGAGGCCCTCAAGGCCCAGATCAAGGATCACCTGACCAATCTCGAGGTCTTCGCGCAGGCCGCCGAGCAGCAGGGCATCAAGTCCAGGCCCGAGTACAAGCAGGCCGCCGAGCTCGCGCTGCAGAACATGCTGGTCAGCGAGCTGTTCGCCAGCTTCGAACGCAAGAACCCGGTCGCCGACGCCGACATCAAGGCCGAGTACGACAAGTTCGCCGCCGCCAACAGCGCCAAGGAATACCGCTCGCGCCATATCCTGGTCGAGAGCGAGGCCGAGGCCAAGGCGCTGATCGCGCAGATCAAGGGCGGCGCCTCGTTCGAGGAACTCGCCAAGGCCAAGTCCAAGGACCCGGGATCCGGCGCCAACGGCGGCGACCTGGACTGGGCGAATCCGGGCAACTTCGTTCCCGAGTTCGCCGAGGCGATGAAGGCGCTCGACAAGGGCCAGATGACCGAGGTCCCGGTCCAGAGCCAGTTCGGCTGGCACATCATCCGTGTCGACGACCTGCGCCAGGCCCAGCTGCCGCCGCTCGAGCAGCTCAAGCCCCAGATCAGCAAGCACCTCGGCCAGCAAAAGCTCGCCCAGTACCGCGAGCAACTGCTCAAGTCCGCCCAGCGCAGCACCGTGCCGCCCAGCGTCAACGGCAAGCCGCTGGCCCAGGCGCGCATCGACGCCATGCTGGCCAAGGTCGCGCGCAGTGGCCGTCCGGTCGATGACGGCGTCAAGGCGCAGATCGTCCAGCACCTGCTCGACCTCGAGACCTTCATGCAAGCGGCAGAGAAGGCCGGCGTCAAGGCCTCCAGGAGCTATGAGCAGAAGGCTACCGTTGCGCTGCAGCAGGTCATGGCCGGCCTGCTGCTGGCCGACTACCAGGACAAGATCAAGATCGGCGACGCCGAGGCCAAGGCCGAGTACGACCGCTTCGCTGCCAGCGGTGCCGCCGACCAGCCGCTGCCTGATTTCGAGCAGATCAAGCCGCAGATCGTCCAGCATCTGGCGCAGCAGAAGGCGGCCCAGTTCCAGGAAAACCTGCTGAAGAAGGCGCGCGTGCAGTAAGACTGGCGCCCCGATCAGCACACAGCCCGCTTGATGCGGGCTGTTTTTCATCCGGCAACGGCCAGCGCCCCGGACCGACACCGGCCGGCTCTGGGCGCTCAGTGCACCACGCGCCCGAACTGGAACGTCCCCGGCGCGATGATCGGATCGACATCGACCGGAATCTCGCTCCTGGGCGGGAACCTGCCCTCCAGGATCAGCCTGGAGAGCGGGTTCTCGATGCGCTGCTGGATCGCGCGCTTCAGGGGCCGCGCGCCGAACACCGGGTCGAAGCCGACCTTGGCCAGCTCGGCCAGCGCCGCGTCGCTCACCTGCAGCTGCAGGTCCATCTTGGCCAGCCGCGCAGTCAGCACCTGGAGCTGGATCCTGGCGATCGCCGCGATATGCGCCGCGTCCAGCCCATGGAACACCACCGTCTCGTCGATGCGGTTGAGGAACTCGGGCCGGAAATGGGTTTTCAGCTCGCCCCAGACCGCATCCTTGATGTCCTCGGCGTCCTGGCCCACCATGGCCTGGATCAGGTGCGAGCCGATGTTGGACGTCATCACGATCACCGCGTTCTTGAAGTCCACCGTCCTGCCTTGCCCGTCGGTGAGCCGCCCGTCGTCGAGCACCTGCAGCAGCACGTTGAACACGTCCGGGTGCGCCTTCTCGACCTCGTCGAGCAGGATCACGCTGTAGGGCT
>JACCEC010259249.1_pt1 | contig 15142 bp, 12 predicted proteins | sample 7450121 | NCBI WGS metagenome assembly JACCEC01 (sample SAMN15323455, study PRJNA562643) | freshwater metagenome | isolation source: river surface water | place: USA:Blue River Watershed | collected 2017-08-18 | reverse complement strand
GGGCAGCGTGGATGGAAGGTGCAACCGGTGGGCGGGTTCAGCGGGTTGGGCACTTCGCCTTGCACGGGTGTGCGGGCGCGGCCGGTATCGTGCATTTTGGGAATCGCGTCCAACAGCATCCGGGTGTAAGGGTGCTGCGGGTTACCAAACAAGGTGTGCTTGTCGGCCAGCTCCACCAGTCGGCCCAAATACATCACACCCACCTGGTCACTCACATGGCGCACCACCGCCAGGTTATGGCTGATGAACAAATACGTCAGGCCCCGCTCGCGTTGCAGGTCTTTCATGATGTTGAGCACCTGCGCCTGCACGCTCACATCGAGCGCCGAGGTCGGTTCGTCACACACCAAAAACTCGGGCGCTGTGGCCAGGGCTCGGGCGATCGAGATGCGCTGGCGTTGCCCACCTGAAAACTGGTGGGGGTACTTGACCATGTCGAGCGGCGACAAACCCACCGACTGGAGCAGCCCGGCTACGCGTTCCTTCAGCTCACCGGCATCTTTGATCAGGCCGTGCTCTTTGAGCGGTTCGCCAACGATGTCGTCCACCGTCCAACGCGGGTTCAGGCTGGCATACGGGTCCTGAAAAATCATCTGGATGCGCTGGCGCATTTGACGGGCATCGGCCGACTTGAAGGCCGCATGGGCGTCTTGCCCGTCAAAAGTCAGGCCGCCGCGTGTGGGCTCATATAGCCCCACCAACAAGCGGGCCACCGTGCTTTTGCCGCAGCCGGACTCGCCCACCAAAGCCAAGGTTTTGCCGCGCTCGATCTCAAAGCTCACACCGTCCACGGCGTTGAGCATCTGACGTGGTTTGCGTTCAATCACGCGGTTGAGCCAGGGAGCTGACACGTCAAAGGTCTTGGCCAGGTCGTGGGCCACGACCAAGGGCTGTGTCTTGTTGTCGCTCATACAGCGCTCCCGTCGTGCAGCCAGCAGGCGGCTTGGGTGGAGCCGGCTTGGACCAAGTCGGGGCGATCCTGGCGGCAACGGTCAAAGGCTTTAGGACACCGCGGGTTGAAGGCGCAGCCTTGGGGGATGGCGTTCAGGCGTGGCATGGCGCCGTCAATTTGGTTGAGGCGTTCGCGGTCAATGTCCATGTCGGGGATCGAGGCCATCAGGCCAGCGGTGTAAGGGTGAGCCGGGTGGTTGATGACCTGGTGCACCGGGCCAATCTCGGCCACGCGCCCGGCGTAAAGCACAGCCACGCGGTCGCAGGTTTCGGCGATCACGCCCATGTCGTGCGTGATCAGCATGACGGCAGCGCCGCGGTCTTTGCAGACCTTTTTGAGCAAGCTGATGATCTGCGCCTGGATCGACACATCGAGGGCCGTGGTGGGCTCGTCGGCCACAATCAGCTGCGGCTCGGCCGCCAGGGCCAGCGCAATCACCACGCGTTGGCGCATGCCGCCAGAAAACTGGTGCGGGTAGTGGTCGATGCGCTCTTCGGCTGCCGAAATACCGGTGTCCTTGAGCAACTGGATCGCGCGCTGGCGCGCCTCTTGCGGCGTCACGGGCAAGTGGGCCAAGATGGTTTCGGTCAGCTGTCGACCGATGCTGTAGAGCGGGTTGAGCGAGGTCAGCGGATCCTGAAAAATCGCCCCGATCTTGCGGCCCCGGATATGGCGCATCTGGTCAGCGTCCAGGTGGTCGATGCGCTGGCCTTCCAGCAAAATTTCGCCACCGGCCACGCGGCCCGGTGGCTCCAGCAGACCAATGATGGACGCTCCGGTGAGCGACTTGCCCGCACCCGACTCGCCCACCACACCCAGAATTTCGCCGGGCGCGATGTCAAACGAAATATCGTCCAGCGCACGCAAAGTGCCATGGCGGCTGGGAAACTCCACCACCAGGTTTTTGACTTGTAAAAGACTCATCGCAATCTCGGATTCAGCGCGTCGCGCAACCAGTCACCCAACAAATTGACCGACAGAGCGATCAGCGCCAGCATCACCCCCGGGAAAATCGTGATCCACCACTCGCCCGAGAACAAATAGTCGTTGCCCACGCGAATGAGCGTGCCCAATGAAGGCGAAGTAGGTGGTGCGCCCACGCCCAAAAACGACAAGGTGGCCTCCGTCAAGATGGCAGAAGCCACCTGGATGGTGGCCAGCACCAACACCGGCCCCATCACATTGGGCAGCACATGTTTGAACATGATGCGCAAGGGTGCCACCCCTGTCACACGCGCAGCTTGAACGTACTCTTTGTTGCGCTCGACCAGCGTCGTGCCACGCACGGTGCGGGCGTATTGCACCCAGCCCGTGAGGGTGATCGACACAATCAACACGCCAAAAGCCAGCGATTCGTGCGCATTGGGAAACAAAGCGCGACCCACGCCCGCGATCAAAAGCGCCACCAAAATGGCGGGAAAGGACAGCATCACATCGCACAAGCGCATGAGCAAGGCGTCGATCCAGCCGCCTTTGAAGCCCGCCAACAGGCCCAAGCCCACGCCCACCAAGACCGACAACACCACCGAGGCCAGGCCCACCACCAAAGAGATGCGTGAGCCATAGATGATGGCCGAGAGGATGTCACGCCCCTGGTCATCGGTGCCCAGCAAGAACTGGCTGGTGCCGCCTTCCATCCAGACCGGAGGCCGGCGCGCGTCGCTCAACTCCAGCGTGGCCAGATCAAAGGGGTTGGTGGGGGCCACCCATCCGGCGAACACTGCCGAAAACAGGCAAACAAAGGCGATGAAGGCCGCCACCATTGCCGTGGGCGACTGGCGGAAGCTGTAGCCCACATCGCTGTGGAGCCATCGGGTCAAGGCATTGCTCATGGTCACTTCACGGTGATGGACTTGAAGGGCATGTAGTTGTCACCACGCTGGACCAGTGTGACCCTTTTGCTGGTACCCCAGGCCAGCGCTTGCTGGTGCAAAGGCAGGTGGCCAATGTCGGCGCTGTGCAACTCAAAGGACTCACGGATCATGGCGTTGCGTTTGGCCTGGTCGGTCTCGCTTTGCACCTTGATCATCAACTCATCGACCTTGGGGTTGCAGTAAGAGCCCAAGTTGAACTGGCCAGCACCTTTGTCGTCGGGGCAACGCATCAGGGCATTCAGGGCGTTGTGCGCGTCATAGGTGCTGGGGGTCCAGCCCAGCAAATAAAAGCTGGTGTCGCGGCGCAAGATTTTGGGGAAGTAGGTGCCCTTGGTCTCGGCCTTCAGGTTGACCTTGATGTTCACCCGCGCCAGGTTGGCGGCCACGGCTTCGCAGATCTGTCCGTCGTTCACATAACGGTCGTTGGGGCAGTTCATGTCGATGGTGAAACCCGTGGGGTAACCCGCTTCTGCCAGCAGCTTTTTGGAGGCTTCCGGGTCAAAGGGCAGGCGCTTGTTCAAATCGGGGTTAAAGCCGTTGATGCCGGGGCCAACCATCAGGGCGGTCGGGTTGGAGGCCCCACGCATCACGATGCGCTTGATGCCCTCGATGTCGATGGCCTGGTAAAAGGCCTGGCGCACGCGCTTGTCCTTGAAGGGGTTTTTGCCCTTGACGCTGGAATACAGCAGTTCGTCACGCTTTTGGTCCATGCCCAAAAAGATGGTGCGCAACTCGGGAGCCACCAGGGCGCGGGTGTTGGCACCGGCGTTGATGCGGGGCACATCTTGCACCGGCACCGGCTCCATGATGTCGATCTCGCCGGACAGCAAAGCCGCCACACGCGTGGGGTCGTTCGAGATCACAGAGAAGATGACCTCATCCACGTTGCCTTCGATCTTGCCCCAGTAGTTGCCGTTGCGCACAAAGGTGGTGCGGATATTGGGCTGGCGCTCACGCAGGCGATAGGGGCCTGTGCCATTGGCGCGGAAGGAAGCCGCGTTTTCAATGCCCTTGCGGCGGTCGACCGGGCGAGTGGCCTGGTTGTCCTCGCACCATTTCTTGCTCATGATGAACACGGTGGACAAGACATTGGGAAGGATGGGAAACGGGGCTTTGGTCTCGATCTCAATGGTGTGGCTGTCGATCTTGCGCACTTCCTTGATGTCGTTGGTGTTGCTGCGCATGTCCGAACCTTCGCCAGCCGCGCGGTTGAGCGAGAACACCACATCGTCGGCCGTGAACGGCGTGTCGTCATGGAAGCGCACGTTCTTGCGCAATTCAAAACGCCACACCGTGGGCGATGTCTGCCGCCACGAGGTGGCAAGACCAGCTTCGAACTTCAGGTCCTTGCTCACGCCCACCAGCGCCTCGTACACATTGCTGGTCACGCTCAGTTGCAAGGACTCGTTGAGCGAATGCGGGTCCATCGACAAGGCGTCACCCTGGTTGGCAATGCGCACGGTGGCAGCATGTGCAGCCCCCAGCGACAGGGCCGAGACGAGGGTGGCAGCCAGCAAGGCACTAGACAGTTGGGCAATGCGCATGGGGTTCTCCTGGGGTTGAATGTGAAAGCCGATCATGCGGCTGCTTGGGGCTGAATCGGCAAGGCTTGCTCGACCAAACTGGCGTGCAAAGCGGCGCCCAGCGGCAAGATCTCGTCGTTGAAGTCGTAGCGGCTGTTGTGCAGCGGGTGCGGGCCGGGGCCGTGCGGCAGACCTTGCCCGATGCGGATGTAAGCACCGGGTTTGGCCTGCAGCATGAAAGAAAAATCTTCACCGCCCATGCTGGGCAGCATGTTGCGCCAGACCTTGTCTTCGCCGACCAAGCCCGCCGCCACGTCACAGGCAAACTGGGCCTCAGGCACGGTGTTGACGGTGGCGGGGTAAACGCGCTCATAGGTCAATTCGGCCGATGCGCCAAAGCCTTGGGCAATGCCGGCGCACAAAGACCGCAAGCGGTCTTCGATCAGGTCCTGCACGCTCTCGCTGTAGGTGCGCACCGTGCCGATCAAGGTCACTTCGCCGGGGATCACGCTCATGGCGCCGGGGTGGCCGCCTTGCATCGAGCAAATGCTGACCACCGCTTGATCAAACGCCGACAAATTGCGCGAGACCACGCTCTGCGCGGCGGTGATGATGTGGCCTGCCACCAGCACCGGGTCGATGGCTTGGTGCGGGCGAGCGCCATGGCCGCCTTTGCCGCGAATCAAAACCTCAATGCGGTCCACCGCTGCCTGCATGGGGCCAGGGGTGATGCCGATCACGCCCAAAGGCGTCTCGGGTGAGTTGTGTTGGGCATAGACCTGCTCGCACGGGAAACGCTCAAACAAACCGTCTTGCATCATGGCCCGCGCCCCGGCATAGCCTTCCTCGCCCGGCTGGAAAATCAGCACAGCCGTGCCGTCAAAGCGCCGGGTTTCGGCCAAGTAACGCGCTGCGCCCATCAGCATGGCGGTGTGGCCGTCGTGGCCGCACCCGTGCATCAGGCCAGGCTTGGACGACTTCCAGGCGCAATCGTTGAGCTCGGTCAAAGGCAGCGCGTCCATGTCGGCGCGCAGGCCGACCATGCGACCAGGGTTGCTGGCTGAACGGCCCTGCCCATGCACCAAAGCCACCACGCCTGTTTTGCCAATGCCGGTGTGCACGCTGTCCACACCACAAACCTGCAGCATCTCGGCCACACGACGGGCGGTATAGACCTCTTCAAAACCCAACTCGGGGTGGGCATGCAGGTCGCGCCTGAAAGCCGTGAGCTCGGGGTGGAACTGGGCAATGCGCGCAAACGCCGTCCCGCGCCCCAACACCGATTGCAAAGAAGCGCCCATGCTCAATGGCCTCCGGATTTGCCCACGCGCAGACGCGGGTCAACCACAAAGTAAAGCAAATCCACAATCAGGTTGATGACCACAAAGATCAAGGCAATCAGGCACAAATAAGCCGCCATGACCGGGATGTCGGCAAAAGTCACCGCCTGAATGAACAACAGACCCATGCCGGGCCACTGGAACACCGTCTCGGTGATGATGGCAAACGCAATCAAGCCGCCCAGTTGCAAGCCGGTGATGGTCATGACCGGCACCAAGGTGTTTTTGAGCGCATGGCCAAAATGGATGGCGCGGTTGGACAAACCCCGGGCGCGGGCGAACTTGATGTAGTCGGTGCGCAGCACCTCCAGCATCTCGGCACGCACCAAGCGCATGATCAGCGTGAGCTGAAAAATCGCCAGCGTCACGGCTGGCAACACGATGTGGTTCCAACCCTTGGCGCTCGACAGGCCAGTGGACCACCAGCCGATTTGCACCACCTCGCCGCGGCCAAAACTGGGAAACCAGCCCAACATGACGGCAAAGACCAGGATCAGCAAAATGCCGATCAGGAAGGTGGGCAAAGACACGCCCAACAAAGACACGGTCATGAAGAGCTGACTGATCCAGGTGCCCCGGCGCAAAGCGGCGTACACCCCCATGGGAATGCCTATCAGCAAAGCCAACGTAGCGGCCACCAAAGCCAGCTCGAGGGTGGCCGGCAGTCGCTCGGCGATCAAACCGGAGACCTTGGCACCTTGGCGCAGACTCAGACCAAACTCGCCTTGCACCGCATTGGCCAGAAAATGGCCAAACTGCACAAAGAAAGACTGGTCCAGACCCAGAGCACCACGCAGCTCGTCGATTTGCTCTTTGGTGGCGTCTTGCCCCAGCAAGAACACCACCGGGTCACCGACATACTGAAACAGCAAAAAAGCGATGAAAGCGACCGTGACCATGACGATCACGGCCTGGATCAACCGCTGCAGAATGAAAGCCAGCATCAATTGACCTTGATCAGCGTCCAGTCCAGACGGTTGTCAGGGCGGTGGATGACTTCGATGTTTTTCTTCATCGCCCAAGGAATGACCTGGTTGTGCAGCGGAATGTGCGACACGGTGTCATTCGACAGTTGCAGGCCTTCGGTCAACAGGCGGTTGCGCACGGGCAAGTCGGTTTCGGTCTTCACGCGGTCCACAATGTAGTCCATGCGGGCGTTGCTGTAGCGGCCCACGTTGTAGTTGCCGTCACCGCCGGTGCCGACCGAGCGGGTCAGCGATTGCAGGCTGTAGAGCGCGTCGAAAGTGGGCACACCCCAGCCCAGCATGTAAATGCTGGCTTCGTAACGCTGGATCATGGGGAAATAAGTGACCAATGGCAAAGTGCGCAGCTTGGCACGCACGCCCACTTTGGCCCACATGGCGGTGATGGCCTGGCAGATTTCTTCGTCGTTGATGTAACGGTTGTTGGGGCAGGCAAAGTCCACCTCAAAGCCATTGGGGTAGCCCGCTTCGGTCAGGAGTTTTTTGGCCGCGTCCAGCGAATACGGGAAACGGGTGTCCACGGCTTTGGTCCAGCCATTGACCTGAGGCGCCACCAGGGCCCCGGTGTTTTGGGACAGGCCACGCATGGTCACGCGGTGGATGGTGTCGATGTCGATGGCCTGGTACAAGGCCTTGCGCACTTTCACATCCTTGAGCGGGTTCTTGCCCTTCACGTTGGAGCCGGGCAATTCTTCGCGGTGCTGGTCCATGCCCAAAAAGATGGTGCGGTTTTCAATGCCATCGACCACTTTCAGGTTGGCGTTGTTGCGCATGCGGCCCAGGTCTTGTGGGCTGGGGTCGAGCACAAAGTCGATCTCGCCCGACAACAAGGCGGCAGCGCGGGTGGCTTCGTTCTTGATGGCGGTGTAGATGATCTCGGTCACGTTCGTCGTGGTATTGGTCCAGCCCCACCACTGCGGGTTTTTCACCAGCACCAGCTTTTGGTCGGGTTGCCATTCCTTGACCATGAAGGGGCCGCTGCCCATGGCATTGCGGTGGGCAAAGTTCTCTTCTTTGGAGCGGATGTCCTTGGGCTCGGTGGATTTGTTCTTTTCGGCCCAGGCGCGGCTCATGATGCGCAGTTCGGTCAACTGGTTGAGCAACACCGGGTTGGGGCCGCTGAGCATGATGTCGACGGTGCTTTCGTCCACCTTGACGACACGGCTGATGCCCTGTGTGTAGATGTTGAAGTTGGAGGTCTTGGCGCGTGCGCGTTCCAGAGAAAACACCACATCGTCGGCGGTCAAGGCAGAACCGTCGCTGAACTTGACCCCTTTGCGCAAGCTAAACCGGTGCTGCGTCGGGCTCACCTCACGCCAGGACGTGGCCAAGCGAGGTTCGATCTTGAAAGTTTTGCTGTTGTAGTAAAGCAGGGAGTCAAAAATCGCGGCATGCACCCCGTTGCCCAAGGCATTGTTTTGCGAGTGGATGTCCAGGGTGGGAATGTCACTGGCACTGGACCACTTGAAAGGCTTGGCCTGGGCCAGGCCCGCCGTCATCAGGCCCGCCAAAAGCAAGCCAGCAGTCAAACCAGTGGGAAGAACAGACAAACGGGACACGGTATGCATGAAGTCACCTCGATCTTGATGGGTTGTATACACTTTGGAATATGCACCATTTAGGCGCCAACACGTGACAGGGAATTCCCCCAATCGCACTGTCGCGCGTGAGACTGATGCCCTCAATCCAGCCGAATTTGGCCGTACCAGGCCCGCGTGGCGCTGCGGGTGTTGTCGGTGTCGGTCATGATGGCCAGCCCCAGCAAGGCGCCGGGTGCTTCACCAAAGGCTTTTTCAAAGTCTGCCCGGATATTGCGCTGGTAAGACAACCATTGGCCTACCCGGCCGGGGCCAGACTCCACCGCCAATTTGCGGATGCGGTCGGTGCGGGGGTTGACGATCACCGACTCGGGTGGGCACTGGTTGCACCACACATACATCAAGGTGGCATAGGGCAGGGGATCGCCTGTGAGGCTTTGGGTGAGCTCGCTGAGCATGGCGTTTTTGGGGCTGAATTGTTGCCGGTCACCCTCAAACACCAGGATCAAACGCACGGGTGAGTCTTCAGACTCGCGCAGCATCATGTCGGCGCCCGGGATCAACTGCGCCACCCGCCAGTCAAACGACAAGCGCCCCAACTGATCCGGGGCAATGTGCACGCGCTGTCGCAGCATGCTGGCCGATGATTCCGCCTGCGCTTTCAGGGCATAGCCTGGGTTTTGTCTTTCCACTTTGTAGGCCGTGCGCAGTTTGCCGGGCAAGACCATCTTTTCCCATTGCGATTTGTCATGGGCATTGAACTGCAAGGGCAGTTGCCGCAGGGGTGCCGCGCGGCTGCTGAGGGGCTCGGGTTGGGGCGGTACAAGCGAGCAAGCCGACAAGCCCATGCACAGGCCCAGCGCCCAAAACAACGTTGCGCGTGGGGCTGCAGAAGAGCGGTTTATCATGGCCTTTTTCAATCTGATGAAAGTGACAAGATGTTAAATCGCCGCCGCCTCGTACAAGCTGCCCTTTTGTCCGCAGGGGCTTTGAACACCGCCTGGGCCCAAAGCAGTTTTCCCTCCAAACCGCTGCGCATCGTGGTGCCCTTTGGAGCGGGGGGCGTGGCCGATTTGACGGTTCGGGCCGTGGCCCAACAACTTTCGGTCAATTTGGGCCAACCGGTGGTCATTGACAACCGCCCCGGCGCAGGCGGCATCGTGGCGGCCGAACAGGTGACCCGCGCCGAGCCCGATGGCCACACCTTGTTGCTGATGTCCAATGGCACGGCCGTCAGTGCAGGCTTGTTCAAGGCCTTGCCCTTCAACCCCCGCACCGACTTTGCGCCCGTGTCCTTGTTGGGCCTGTTTGACATCGCCATCGTGGTGCCCGAGTCTTCGCCCCACAAGACCTTGGCCGACTTGGTCAGCTTTGGCCGCGCCAACCCCGGCAAACTCAATATGGGCACCATCAACATCGGCAGCACCCAACACCTGGCGGGCGAGTTGTTCCGCACCCAGGCCAACCTGATCGCGCAAATCATCCCCTACAACGGCACACCTGCCGTGATCAACGCCTTGCGCGGCGGTCAGGTGGATGTGGCGGTGGAAATTTTGGGCCCGCTCAAGCCCCAGATCAACGCCAAGGCTGTGCGCTTGCTGGGCGTGATGGGTGCCAAGCGCCCCAAAGACCTGCCCGACACCCCTGTGGTGCGCGAATTGCCTGGCTTGAGCGACTTCAATGTGTCGTCCTGGAATGCCCTCGCTGCTCCGGGCAAGACCCCTGCGGCGGTGGTGAACCGTCTGAACGCCGAACTGGTGAAGGTGCTGGCCGCGCCCGACATGGTGCAGCGTCTGGCCGGCTTCAACGTGCAAGCCCAGTCCAGCACCCCCACCCAACTGGCCCAGCTGCTCGATGCCGACATCAAACGCTGGACCGACGTGATTCAAAAGGCCGGGATACCCCTGCAATGATGTCGTGATGCGCCTGCTGCACGGACTTGAAAGCCCCTGCAGCAGGATGGCTTGGCCTCTTCAGCGCGGCGCGATGCGGCTGGCCAAGGGGCGAGGCGTGTAAGCGGTGTCAAAGCGGCACTCGGCCGCTTGCGCAGGCCGCAAGGCTGCACAGCGCGCGGCAATGCCTGCAGGTGTGGGCTTGGTGCCCTGGTTGACCCAGGCCAACAGGGCCTCAAACAGCGGTGGGTAGATCGCATCGCCCAGGTAGCTGTGCTCGGCAGAGTTCACATAGGTTTGCACCAGACGCGCGCCATTGCCAGACGCTTCCATGCGTTGGCGCAAGGTGTCGCTGCCCTCCACAAACACGGTCGAGTCGCCAATGCCGTGGGTGGTCAAGACCGGCACTTTGAACCGGCCTTGGTGGTTCACATCGGCATCAAATTTGGCACTGGCTTGTGGGTCGGCCTTGAAGCGCAACACAGCCGCATTCAAGGCGGCGTCGTTGTCAGAGCCGATGTACCTGACCGAGTCATTGCCAAAGGGGCTGGCGCCACCGTTTTTGATGACCACGTCTTGCAAGGTGAAGGTGCCCCAGTTCAGGTGCCCGGCAATCGAGTTTTCTGGGATTTTCAGGACATCCACAATGGTCTTGATCTTGCGGGCCTGCTCGGGGCTGCGCTGCGCTGCGGGCTTGCGCACCCCCAAACAATCGTTGACCCGGGTGGCCAGCTCGGCAGGGGTCAATTTGCTGCCGACGGGCAAGCCCAGCGACAAGGGGTACTGCGGCTCATCGGGGCGTGGGTGGTTTTGGCACAGGTGCTGGTAAATCGCGCGCAAATCCAGCCGGAAATCGTAGGTGGTGGGCCCGGCCACCACACCGCTGGTGAGCAAAATGCCCTCCCAGGACTTGGGGTAGAGCTCAGCCGCCCGTGTGGCCACCATCGCCCCCCAGGATTGACCGTGCAGCAAAGTGCGCTGGGGTTTGGCCACATGGTCCACAAAGATGCGCCTGACACGCTCGGTGTCTTCGGCTGCGGTGGTGACGGCAAAGCCGCCTTGCCTGAACACCGATCCAGCCCAAGCGTGGCCTTCGCTCAAGGTGATGGCCCAGCGTTTGATGTCTTCGTCCGCCCGGGAGGCCTTGGGCTCACCCAGCGAAGGCCCGCCATGGGCGTGCACCACCAGCACGCCACTCCATTTGGCGGGCATGGCCAATAAGAAATGCGAACCGGCGGAGTCTTGGCCGCGCCAGCATTGGGTGCCTGCCGGCACGCCCTCGGGGCAAGCCACCTTGGGAGGTGCCGCTTCTTTGGGCAAGCTGACGCAGCCCGTCAAAAATACCAAGCCAGCCAATGACAGGCCGAGGTAAACAGCCGATTTGGCGCGGAAAAGCGCAGTGAATCGAGCACCAGAGAGGCGGGGGTGGGCAGACAAGCGAGGTGTGTTCATAAGGCATATCCAAAGGTGAAATGAATTTAGCAGCCTTTGCCTTGCGTGGCACCCGCGTTATCCCTTGTCACAAAGCAGTTTCAGTCGCTGCTGAGACAGGGCGACAAACAAAAAACCCACCATGTTCCCATGGTGGGTTTTTGATTTTCTAAATCTCAACTGGCTGACGCCAGCGTCAAATTAGAAAGTGTGGCGCATGCGCACAACGAAGCCTGTACCAGCACCAGCGGCTTCAGCTTTGAACACGTCAGCACCCAAGGTGGTGCGCTTGCTCAGAGCGTAGTTGGCACCCAAAACAGTCTTGGTGTCAGCATTGGCAGCGGCTTTGCTGTCCTTGTTGTAGCCAGCCAGCAGGGTGTAAGCACCCATAGGAGCGGACAGACCCAAAGATGTCACGTCGTTGGTGGTCACGCCAGCAGCGTTTTCAGTTTTGGTGTTGACCACAGTGACGCGGCCAAAGCCCAGTGTGTAGCCAGCGGCGACAGACTGCTGCTGAGACAGGGTGCTGGTGAAGGCTGCAGCGCCAGAAGCGCTGCTGTTTTCAGCACGCACAAAGCTCAGAGCCAAAGGACCCTTGGCATAACCAGCGTTCAAAACAGTGCGCTCGTCAGCGCGTGCGGACACCGAAGTCTGGTAACCCAGGCTGAAGCCATTGAATGTGGGGGTGACGTAAGCGATCGAGTTGGCTTGTGTGCCGGAAGCAACCAACACGCTGGTACCAACGCCAGCTTGCAAGGAGGCGCCGCCGCCGCAAGCCCATGGGTCAAATGCGCAATGACCAGCTTCGATGATCTTACCTGCACGGATGGTACCGAAACCACCGCTCAAATGAACGTTGAGCGCATGGAACAGCGCGGTGCCACCACCAGAGCTGGAGTTCATGTCACCAGTCGCTGCGTTGTAACGCATTTGGCTGCTGAAACCACCACGCAGACCGCCACCCAGGTCTTCGTTGCTGTTGATGTTGATGGCGTTCATGCCGTTGCCCAGGTGAGCAACTTGGGCCTTGGCGCCAGCAGCGCCAGTGTCCATGACACCAACCTGCATGCCGCCAGAAATGGTCACGGAAGATTGAGCGAAAGCAGCGCTGGAAACTGTCAGAACAGCCAGAGCAATCAGGGATTTTTTCATTGCAAGTTTCTCCAAGGTTAAACAAGGGCCCGAATCAGATGGGTGTACATCACCCCTCGAGACCCTGAGCCAACCTCCAATTCAGGAAGTTGTGTGTATTCGACCAGACGTGAATGACTTCGCCAAGACATTGAGCAAAGAAATCCTGATTCCGTTGCAAGCGTGCAACAACACCTAGGCTTTACCCTTGGTTTACGCCACGAGACAGCTGATTTTTTCAATTAATTCAATGACTTCCATCAAAAATTGAATTCAAAGCTTGATAAGTAGCAAAATTAAAAATCCACAGTGAAAACAGCGCCCATGGCAGGTTTGGACACACCAAAACTTGGCTTGGATACACTTTGACCATGATGAATGCCCTGATTTTGGCCGCTGACAGCGCTTTGCGCACTTTGTGGGCTGAGCCCCGCGCGAGCCGACCCAACCCCGCTGCCAACGTGGCCACGCTGAATTTGACCGAGCAAGAACGTCGCCAGTCGGGAGCGCTGATGCGCGTCAACCACGTTGGCGAGGTGTGCGCTCAGGCGCTCTACACCGGGCAGGCGCTGGCCTGCAAAAGCCCCGCCCTGCGCCGTCAACTGGCCGAGGCCAGCCGGGAAGAGACAGACCACTTGGCTTGGACGCAACAACGTTTGCACGACCTCAACGACCGGGCTTCTTGGCTGAACCCCTTGTGGTACGCGGGTGCCTTCGCCATTGGCTTTGCAGCTGGCAAATTGGGCGGTGACACTGTGAGCCTGGGCTTTGTGGTGGAGACCGAACGGCAGGTCGAAGACCACCTGCAAAGCCATATGCACTTGCTGCCAGCGGCTGACTTGGCCTCCCGGGCCATCGTCACCCAAATGAAGGCCGATGAAATCAGCCATGCCCAAATGGCCCTCAAAGCGGGTGCGGTGGAACTGCCTGCTCCCGTCAAGACCCTGATGCAAGTAGCCGCCAAAGTCATGACGACCGTGGCGCACCGGGTTTGAAGAGCGCACAACCCAGCGCCTCCTGATACCCCCCCCGGTAGGGCCCAATTCGCTGGCTTTGCCGGTTTGACTCAAGCCAACAGGTCCAACACCTCAAAACTGGTGGTGATTTCGGCCGTTTTGCCGAGCATGATGCTGGCTGAGCAGTATTTGTCATGGCTCATGGCGATGGCGCGCTCAACGGCGCTGGCGGGCACGCCCTTGCCGGTGACGGTGAAGTGCATGTTGATGCGGGTGAAGACCTTGGGATCGACCTCGGCGCGTTCGCTGCTGAGCTTGACGCTGCAGCCGCGCACGTCATGGCGGCCGCGTTTCAAGATCAACACCACGTCATAGGCGGTGCAACCACCGGCGCCAGCCAGCAGCATTTCCATGGGGCGGGGGGCCAGGTTTTGGCCACCGTTTTCAGGTTTGGCGGCGTCGGGCGCGCCGTCCATGGCGACCATGTGGCCCGAACCCGTTTCTGCCAAAAAGCCCATGCCTGAGCGGGTGCCGGCCCCGCCGGTCCAGGTGACTGTGCATTCCATTGAAATTCCTTGCAAAGGCGCCGCCCATGGCAGGCCAGATCATGAAGGCCTCATGTTACCCAAGCAGCTGAGGCCAAAATGAGCCTTTTTTGACATTTTTTTGCATTTGACCGGGCCCAACATGCTGCGATGCAACAAAAACACCCGTACAATTACGAACAAGCGTGCTTTTTTGCATGCACCCTTTGTCTCCTCCACCCTCTGAAAAGGTGGATTTGCCCCCAGCCGCAAGGCTCGGGGCATTTTTTTTGGCCGTTATCATCAAGGCCATCTTTTTGAAGCGATGCGCCCCGCAGCGCGCTGGCCATGACGACCCCACACCTCCAACCCGCCGATTACCTGATCAAGATCCTCAACGCCAAGGTTTACGACGTGGCGACCGAGTCCGCCTTGGAAACGGCCAAAAACCTGTCGAAGCGCTTGGGCAACCAGGTGCTGCTCAAACGCGAAGACCAGCAGCCGGTGCACAGCTTCAAGCTGCGCGGGGCTTACAACAAGATGGCGCACCTGACGCCTGAGCAACTTCAAAAAGGCGTGATTTGCGCCTCGGCGGGCAACCACGCCCAGGGCGTGGCGCTGAGCGCCAGCCGCTTGGGCACCCGCGCCGTGATCGTCATGCCCACCACCACGCCGCAGGTCAAGAGCGATGCGGTCAAGGGTTTGGGCGGCGAAGTGGTGTTGTTTGGCGACAGCTATTCGGACGCCTACAACCACTCGGTGCTGTTGGAGAAAAAGCAGGGCCTGACCTTTGTGCATCCATTTGACGATCCGGATGTGATCGCGGGCCAGGGCACGATTGCCATGGAAATGCTGAGCCAGCACCAGGGGCCGCTGGATGCGGTGTTTGTGGCGATTGGCGGCGGCGGCCTCATCAGCGGTGTGGCCAACTACATCAAGGCGGTGCGCCCCGGCGTCAAGGTGATTGGCGTGCAGATGAACGACTCCAACGCCATGAT
>JACCEC012777196.1_pt1 | contig 15146 bp, 14 predicted proteins | sample 7450121 | NCBI WGS metagenome assembly JACCEC01 (sample SAMN15323455, study PRJNA562643) | freshwater metagenome | isolation source: river surface water | place: USA:Blue River Watershed | collected 2017-08-18 | reverse complement strand
GAAAGGAAAAAGGATTATACCCATGCCTAAAGCCTTAAAATCCACCAGTGAATTGTTTTTGATCAAATTAAAGGGGTTTTATGCCTAAAAAATCAGATTCAGAGTCTAAGACTCTTGACCCGCAGCTGGGCTACGAAGAAGCCGTTGCTGAATTGGAGGGGCTGATTGCCAAAATGGAGTCAGGCAAGCTCTCTTTAGAGGATACTTTGGGCTCCTATAAGCGCGGTGCTGAGTTATTGAATCATTGCCAAAAAGTACTTGAACAAGTTGAGCAACAAGTAAAAACATTCCAAGGTTAATTGTGAGTTTTGATGCCCTTACCGCTGAGTGGTTAAAGCAGTCTACCCAGAGGGTTGATGCTGCGATCACTCATTCTTTTAAAGATATGAGTGTTTCCGCTCAAGGTTTAAAAGAAGCAATGGTTTATGCCGCAACAGGTGGCGGTAAGCGCATTAGACCTCTATTAATCTACGCTACTTCCAGCCTGAAAGGGCAGACCTTAGATCAGGTGCCTGGCATTGATGCTTGTGCTGTTGCGCTTGAGTTATTTCATACCTACTCATTGGTCCATGACGATATGCCTTCCATGGATAACGATGATTTACGCCGTGGCCGAGCCACGGTTCATAAGGTTTATGACGAAGCCACTGCTTTATTGGTCGGCGATGCTCTGCAAACAATGGCATTTGATTTAATTGTCCAGAGTGCCATGAGCGATCTTCAAAAAGTAAAAGTGATAGCTGCCCTAGCTAAGGCGGGTGGTATTGAAGGTATGGCTGGTGGTCAAGCTATTGATTTGGCGAGCGTGGGTAAACCGCTAACAAAAGATAGCCTAGAAAATATGCACCGCCTTAAAACTGGTGCTTTACTAAGGGCATCGGTACGTATGGGCGGTATAGCCATTGAATTAAACGAGCAAGATCTTGCGAAATTAGATCAATTTGCTAGTTCTTTAGGACTTTTGTTCCAGGTAGTAGATGATATTTTGGATGAAGTGTCCGATAGTCAAACACTTGGAAAAACAGCTGGTAAGGATGCTGCCGCTAATAAACCCACCTTTGTTTCATTAATGGGTTTAAGTGGTGCTCAGGCATTTGCAAAAGAATTACATCAAGAAGCTATCGATAGTCTTTCAGTTTGGGGCGACAATGCTCACTTATTGAAGTCGATTGCAAACAAAGTGCTGCACCGAGAAAATTAATGACTGATTTACTAAAAACAATTAATTCACCAAATGATTTGCGTCTTTTAAGCCGTGAGCAATTGCCCGGTCTTGCAGAAGAATTGCGCTCATTTTTGGTCGACTCTGTTGCGCAAACAGGTGGCCACTTATCTTCTAATTTGGGAACTGTTGAATTAACAGTCGCTTTGCATTACGTTTTTCAAACTCCATACGATCGCTTGATTTGGGATGTGGGTCATCAAAGCTACCCGCATAAAATTTTGACCGGTCGACGTGATCGCATGGGTAGCTTGCGCCAGTACGGTGGCATATCTGGTTTCCCTCGTCGTGATGAAAGTGAATACGACACATTTGGAACAGCGCATTCATCAACCAGCATCTCTGCTGCGATTGGTATGGCTCTTGGTGCAAAAGCCCAAGGAGAAAAAAGAGTTGCTGTAGCCGTGATTGGTGATGGCGCTATGACAGCAGGCATGGCTTTTGAAGCGCTGAATAACGGCGGTATTCATAAAGACTTGCCTCTAGTTGTTATTTTGAATGACAACGACATGTCGATCTCGCCAGCGGTAGGTGCATTAAATCGCTACCTTGCAAGATTGATGAGTGGTCGTTTTTATGCCGCCACTAAAAAAGGTTTGGACAGCATGTTGTCGATTGCGCCACCCTTGAGAGAGTTTGCAAAACGCTTGGAAGAGCATGCTAAGGGCATGGTTGTGCCAGGAACTATTTTTGAAGAATTTGGATTTAATTACATTGGCCCGATTGATGGTCATGATTTGGATTCATTGATCCCGACATTAGAAAATGTGAGACGTTTGGCTCTGAGCGGTGAAGGCCCTCAGTTCTTGCACGTGGTCACTAAAAAAGGTCAGGGTTACAAGTTGGCTGAAGCAGATCCGATTTTGTATCACGGCCCTGGTAAGTTTGATCCTGCCCAAGGTATTACGCCATCAGCGCCCGCTAAAAAAACTTTCACACAAGTGTTTGGAGATTGGCTCTGCGATATGGCAGCTGCTGATAAACGTCTTGTTGGTATTACGCCAGCTATGCGCGAAGGTTCAGGCATGGTTGAGTTTGAGCGTCGTTTCCCTGATCGTTATTTTGATGTGGGTATCGCTGAGCAACATGCGGTGACTTTTGCTGGTGGCATGGCCTGTGAAGGCATGAAGCCAGTTGTGGCGATTTACTCTACTTTCTTGCAACGCGGTTACGACCAGATGATCCATGATGTGGCCCTGCAAGATTTGCCAGTGGTATTTGCAATGGATCGTTCAGGTTTGGTGGGGGCCGACGGCGCAACTCATGCGGGCGCCTATGACATTCCTTTTATTCGATGCATTCCTAATATGTTGTTAATGGCGCCAGCTGATGAAGCTGAATGCCGTGACTTATTAACAACCGCTTTCAAACAAGATCATCCATCTGCCGTTCGTTACCCCCGTGGTGCCGGTGTAGGCGCAGTGGTAGGTCAAGAATTAAAAGAGTTGCCATTAGGTAAGGGTGAGATTCGTAGAACTTCCAAAGGTTTACACAAGAAAAAAGTAGCGATTTTGGCCTTCGGAACTTTGCTCTACCCAGCTTTAGCAGCGGCAGAAGAGTTTGATGCGACTGTGGCTAATATGCGCTTTATCAAGCCTCTTGATGCTGATTTGGTCGTGCGTTTAGCCAAAGAGCATGATTTGATTGTGACTATTGAGGAAGGTGCTATTGGCGGTGGAGCCGGTAGCGCTTGTTTAGAAGCTCTAGCAGCAGCTGGTATCCAGGTGCCTTCTTTGCTTCTTGGTTTGCCTGATCGATTTATTGATCATGGCGATCATGGATTGCTCATGAAGGAGTGTGGTTTAGATCAAGCGGGGATTGCTAAAGCCATTACTACTAAACTGGGTAATATGGCCTAAATAGCTATCTAGCGAGCAAGGGCCATTAAATTACGTCACAATATGACTATGAACGATATAAATACAGGTTTTCTGAAAACAGCTGGGATGCCAGACGTCCAATCCACGGTGGATCATCGGAACATTCCGATTGATCGAGTGGGTATTCGCGGTGTTCGCCACCCTATCCAGGTAAGGACTGAGGGCGGTGTTCAACCGAGTGTTGCTGTGATCGATTTGGATGTGTCTTTGCCAGGCGATAAAAAAGGCACTCACATGTCTCGTTTCATTGCTTTGCTTCAAGAGCACAGTGAGCCACTAGACGCTAAGCAAATGAGGTTAATGGTTGGCAAGATGTTGCCATTGTTAGAAGCGGAAGCCGGTCAGATTTCTTTGAAGTACACGCACTTCATTAATAAAGTTGCCCCTGTTTCAGGTGTTGAAAGCTTATTGGACTACGACGTGACTTGGATTGCCCAAGCCAAAAAAGTGAATGGCGAAGTAGAAGTAGATCTTCACCTTCAGGCTGTTGCTCCAGTGACTAGCTTATGCCCATGCTCTAAACAAATTTCAAATTACGGTGCACACAATCAGCGCTCACACGTCACGATGACTGTTGCGCTAACACCGGATGCTGATTTAAGTATTGAGACTCTTGTAAAGATTGCTGAAGCTGAAGCTTCATGCGAACTATGGGGTTTATTGAAGCGCCCAGATGAGAAGTATGTTACTGAGCGTGCTTACGACAATCCAAAGTTCGTTGAAGACTTGGTTCGCGATGTGGCTGCTCGTTTAAAGACAGATGCAAGAATCAAAGAGTTTGTTGTGGAAGCCGAAAACTTTGAATCTATTCACAATCACAGTGCTTACGCTTTGATTCGATCAGAGTAATTAACTCAATTGATCTAGGGGCCACCTAGGTCGAACATCAAATCCCCAATCCTTGCTAGCAAGTTGGGGATTTTTCTTTAGGCGCATCGCTCCTGCAAATGCAATCATCGCGCCGTTATCCGTACAAAGATGAAGTGGTGGGTAATGCACGGCTATACCTTCTTTTTGGCAGGCCACTTCCAGTGCTTCGCGGAGTTGCTCATTGGCGCCTACGCCACCAGCCACCACCAAAGTTTTCATGCCTGATTGTTTGAGTGCTGAAATCGATTTGCTGACAAGAACTTCAACAATCGCATCCACAAAACCTCTAGCAATTTGCGCTTTATCTATAGAACTCAACGGCCCATTCTGAGTATTTTTCTTCACCTGTGTGAGAACGGATGTTTTTAATCCAGCAAATGAAAAATCTAAATCACCAGAGTGCTTCATAGGTCTTGGAAATTGATAGGTGCCAGATGTACCTTGTTTGGCCAGAGCTGAAACAGCCGGACCACCTGGGTAACTTAAACCTAATAATTTGGCAGTCTTATCAAAAGCCTCGCCAGCAGCATCATCCAACGTTTCACCAAGAATGGCATATTCGCCAACTCCCGTTACTTCCATGAGTTGGGTATGCCCCCCAGAAACCAATAAAGCTACAAAGGGGAACTGGATATTGGCATTGCTGGCTAATAAAGGCGAAAGTAAGTGGCCTTCTAGGTGATGAATGCCCAAAACAGGCTTATTAAGTGCTAAAGCTAGACCTTTTGCCACAGAAGCACCCACTAAAAGGGCGCCTGCAAGGCCGGGACCTTGGGTATAAGCAATCGCATCAATCTCTTCCAGAGTGCTTTTTGACTCTTTAAGTGTTTGATTTATAAGGGGTATAACTCTTTTAATATGATCCCGGGAGGCCAATTCAGGCACAACACCGCCATAATCCACGTGCATAGCGATCTGAGAATAGAGTGCTTGGCCCAGTAAGCCCTTGCCAGCGGGCTCGCCAGCCTCCCAGGGGGAGGTATCGACAATCGCCACGCCGGTTTCATCACATGAAGTTTCTATACCAAGTACTCGCATGACTGTATTTTGCCGTGCTACAATCTCGTTTTACAGTTTTTTCTGACTTTTTTTCAGAACCTTTTAGAGAATCACAGCATGACAACTATCCGCTTACGCGAAAACGAACCATTTGAAGTAGCATTGCGCCGTTTCAAGCGCACTATCGAGAAAAACGGTCTTTTGACTGAATTACGTGCTCGCGAGTTCTACGAGAAGCCAACAGCTGAGCGCAAGCGCTTGAAAGCTGCTGCTGCAAAACGCCATTACAAGCGTATTCGCAGCCAGATGTTGCCTAAGAAAATGTATTAATTCTTTCTCAGGCTGGATTTCTAGCCTTGGGATACGATGAACCCACTGACGGTTATCCCGCAGTGGGTTTTTTCATTTGAGGAGTGATGATGAGCTTAAAAGAACAAATTACCGAAGATATGAAAAACGCTATGCGCGCCAAAGATACTGGCCGCCTAGGAACTATTCGTTTATTGCTAGCAGCAATGAAGCAAAAAGAAGTTGATGAGCGCATTGAGTTAGATGATGCAGCAGTGATTGCGATTGTTGAAAAACTCATCAAGCAACGTAAAGATTCCATTTCTCAATTTCAAGCAGCTAAACGCGATGACTTGGTTGCAATCGAAGAAGCAGAATTGGTTGTGTTGCAAACATATATGCCTGCACAAATGTCTGAGGCTGAGGTAGCTGCTGTAGTTGCACAAGTAGTGCAAGAGTTGGGCGCCACTGGTCCGCAAGATATGGGCAAAGTGATGGGTGTTGTTAAACCTAAGTTAGCTGGTAAGGCTGACATGGGAACAGTCTCTGCTCAAGTTAAAGCAGCTCTCACAAAATAAATACTTTTATTAGTCATGATCCCTCAGTCATTTATTGCTGACTTATTAAACCGCGTCGACATCGTCGAAGTGGTGGGGCGTCATGTCACACTTAAAAAAGCGGGCGCTAATTACCAAGGCTTGTGTCCTTTTCATAATGAAAAGTCGCCGTCATTTAGCGTCTCCCCAACGAAACAGTTTTATCACTGTTTCGGTTGCGGAGCTCATGGCTCAGCTATCAGTTTTCTAATGGAACACTCGGGCTTAACTTATGTTGATGCCATTGAAGAATTAGCGAGATCATCCGGCTTAACGGTGCCTCGTGAAGAGCGTCGTCCTCAGGATTTGGCAAGACAAAAACAAGCACTCGCATTGAGTGAAGTGATGAGTCCAGCAGCTGATTGGTACAAGCAGCAACTGAAAGGTGCGCCTAGAGCAATTGATTATTTAAAGCGCCGTGGCTTAAGTGGTGAAATCGCAAAACGATTCGGCTTAGGTTACGCGCCAGAATCTTGGCAAGGCTTAGAGGCTGTGTTTGGTACTTATAGTGAAGATGCTATTGCTAATGTTTTAGTTGAAGCTGGTTTGATTATTCAATCAGACGCCAAACGATATGATCGATTCCGTGATCGCATCATGTTCCCGATTCGTAATCCTAAAGGCCAGGTCATTGCTTTTGGTGGCCGCATCCTAGATGCAGGAGAGCCTAAATATTTAAATTCACCTGAGACACCATTGTTCTCAAAGGGCAACACACTCTATGGTTTGTTTGAAGCCAGGCAAGCTATTAGAGATAAAGGCTATGTGATTGTTTGTGAAGGTTATATGGATGTGGTGGCATTGGCGCAATTAGGTTTTGCCAATGGTGTTGCAACATTAGGTACTGCATGCACATCCAATCATGTCAGATCTTTAATGCGCCAATCCGATCGCATTGTGTTTTCATTTGATGGTGATGCCGCAGGTCAGCGAGCTGCTAAGCGAGCTCTAGAGGCTTGCTTACCCATGATGGCTGATGACAAAGAAGTGAAATTCTTATTCTTGCCAGAAGAACACGACCCAGATAGTTTCGTTCGCGAAAAAGGTGCTGATGCTTTTGAGCAAGCCATCTCTCAAGCAATGCCACTTTCAGCATTCTTCATCCAAGTGGCCAATGAAGGCCATGATTGGAATACACCTGAAGGTCGTGCACAAACTCAACACGATGCCAAGCCATTGATCTTGGCCATGCCAGCGATCGCATTAAGAGCGCAACTCATTCGTGAGTTAGCGCAAAAAATTGGGATTACACCGGCAGAATTAGAAAACTTCTGCGGTCTTAAGACAGTGACAGAAACCCGCGCAGCTCCAACTATGGTTTCAAATACTTCTGGTAGTTATGTTCAGTCAGCTACTAATGCTGGTGGTAAAAAACCTTGGAATAAAAAACCAGCGATTCCTAAAGGCCCTCCACCAACAGCGCCAACCGACCTTGCAGAACAGATTCTTAGAATTTTGTTGCAGTACCCTCAATTAGGACAAGGCTTATCCGTAGAGCAAAAACGTTTAATCCTTGCTTCTGCCAAAAAACGTTCTGATAAAGCCATGTTTTTGATGGACGACCTCATCAGCCAATGTGAGGCCATGCCAGCCAATGTTGGTTTTGCTGTTTTCCAGGAGCAATTGGATAAAACTGCCTTAGCAAAGTCATATGCCATCTTGCGTGAACGCATCATGAGTGCTGAATTAAGCGAAGATGCTGCAAAAGAAGATTTCGAGGGCACCTTAAAAAAGCTAGAACAACTGGACCTTAAGGAACAAATGACCGACATTGCTGCTCGAATAGCTTCTGGCCAAGCCGAGGAGAGTGATAAAGCTCTATATCGGCAATTAATGGCAAAACTTAAATAATCTGGAAAAACCTCAGGTCACCGACTATAATTCAAGGTTTTCGAATTTCCAATAAAATTCAACAAGTTAGCAGTTCTGTAACTTCTTAGCCCTTAAAGTGAGTGAGTACTAACATTATGTCAGCAACTAAAGCAAAAAAAACGATAACTAAAGCAGTTATTAAGAAAGTAGCACCGAAGGCAGCTAAATCAGCAAAGCCAGCCCCAAAGAAAGCTCCAGCTAAGAACGTTAAAAAGGCAGCCCCTGTAGCCAAGAAGCCAGTTGCTAAAAAGCCAGTAGCTAAGGCTCCAGCAAAACCAGTTAAAAAAGCTGCACCGGTTGCTAAAAAACCTGCGGCCAAGAAACCTGTAGCTAAAAAGCCTGCAGCTAAACCAGTAGCCAAAGCTCCAGCGAAACCAGTTAAAAAAGCCGCACCGGTTGCTAAAAAACCGGTAGCAAAGAAGCCAGCAGCTAAACCAGTAGCTAAGGCTCCAGCGAAACCAGTTAAAAAAGCTGCACCGGTTGCTAAAAAACCTGAAGCAAAGCCAGCTAAAGCAGAAAAACCTGCGAAGGCAGAAAAGCCAGCTAAGGCAGAGAAACCACTTAAAGAAGTCAAACTAACTGCAAAAGAAATCAAAGCAGCTAAAAAAGCAGAAGAACTTGCAGCGGCAGCAGCAACAACTGAAGAAGTTGTAGAACAGCCAAAGAAAACTCGTGGCCGTAAACCAAAACCAGTTGAGCCAGTTGATCCTAACGTTGATAACCGTACTGATCGTCAAAAAGCACGTGATCGTAAGGCAAAAGAAAAGGCATTGTTACAAGAGTTCAATGCGCAAAAATTAGGTAGCGAAGAGCAACAAGAATTACGTCGTGCCCGCTTGAAGCATTTGATCAAGATGGGTAAGTCACGCGGTTACTTAACGCATGGCGAAATCAATGACGTGATGTCAGATGAAATCTCTGATTCTGATTCATTAGAAACATTGATTAGCTTGTTAAGCGATATCAGTATTACTGTTTACGAACAAGCTCCAGACGCAGAAACATTGCTACTTAACGAGAACGCACCTTCTGCTACGACAGAAGAGGAAGCTGAAGAAGAAGCTGAAGCAGCTTTATCAACAGTGGATTCAGAGTTTGGTCGAACAACTGACCCAGTCCGTATGTATATGCGTGAAATGGGTACGGTTGACCTTCTAACTCGTGAAGGCGAAATCGTTATTGCGAAAAAGATCGAAGCTGGTCTAAAAGAAATGGTGATGGCGCTTTCAGCATGCCCAGTTACTATTTCTGAAATTTTAGATAACGTTACAAAAATTGAAGAAGGAACCATGGAGATCGACGAGTTTGTCGACGGTCTAGTGGATCCAAACGCTGAAGATATCCCAATGACAGCTGTTGAGGAAGAGGAAAACCTTGACGAAGAAGAGGGTGAAGAAGACGGCGAAGAAGGCGGTGGCGGCGGTGGTGGTAACACTGCTTCAGCTAAACAGTTAGAAGAATTAAAGCAACTTTCATTAGTGAAGTTTGCGGTGATTCGTACGCAATTCGACAAGATGCGTAAAGCCCATGAAAAAGAAGGCTATAACTCACCAGCATACAAAAAAGCACAAGAAGCTATCCGTAATGAATTAATGGGCTTCCGCTTAACAGCGAAATCAGTTGAAAAACTTTGTGACACGATGCGCAAGCAAGTAGATCAAGTTTGGGCATTAGAGCGTGGCTTAGTTCGTATCCTTGTGGACAAAGTAGGTGTTCCTCGTGGTGAAGTGCTAGCTGGCTTGCCTAAGAATGCGTTGAACTTGAAGTGGACGTCATTGTTATTGAAAGATGGTAAATCTTACGCAGCCATCCTTGAGCGTAACGTGCCAGCAGTTCAAGAAATGCAACAGAAGTTAATTGATATTCAAGATAAAGTTGTTTTGCCACTTCCAGAATTAAAAGAAGTGAACAAAAAGATGAACGAGGGTGAAAAGCGCGCTCGTGCAGCTAAACGCGAAATGACAGTAGCCAACTTACGTTTGGTTATTTCTATTGCTAAAAAATACACCAACCGTGGCTTGCAGTTCTTGGATTTGATCCAAGAAGGCAATATCGGCTTGATGAAGGCCGTAGATAAGTTTGAATACCGTCGTGGTTATAAGTTCTCAACTTATGCAACATGGTGGATCCGTCAGGCTATTACGCGTTCAATCGCCGACCAAGCTCGTACGATCCGTATCCCAGTTCATATGATTGAAACAATCAACAAGATGAACCGTATCAGCCGTCAAATTCTTCAAGAGACTGGTGTTGAACCAGATGCAGCAACTCTTGCAGCTAAGATGGAAATTCCAGAAGACAAGATTCGCAAGATCATGAAGATCGCTAAAGAGCCTATCTCTATGGAAACCCCAATTGGTGATGATGCAGATTCAAACCTTGGGGACTTCATTGAAGATACGAATACATTAGCACCGCAAGAAGCTGCTTTGCATGACTCTATGCGTGATGTGGTGAAAGATATTCTTGACTCATTAACACCGCGTGAAGCTAAAGTACTCAGAATGCGTTTCGGTATCGAGATGAGCACTGACCATACTTTAGAAGAAGTGGGTAAGCAGTTTGACGTTACGCGCGAGCGCATCCGTCAAATAGAGGCTAAAGCTTTGCGTAAAATGCGTCATCCAAGCAGAAGCGACAAACTTAAGAGCTTCCTAGAGGAAGATTGATCAATACGGGCCCTTAGCTCAGTTGGTTAGAGCAGAGGACTCATAATCCTTTGGTCCGCGGTTCAAGTCCGCGAGGGCCCACCAGTAGTCATAAACCCCCAGCAGCAATGTTGGGGGTTTTGTCTTTCTGCACATATTCAATTTGCTTGATATCCTTTCAAATGTTCTTAATATCTGAAAAGCAATAAATGAATATCAATTCTGATTACACCCAGAGAGTTGTTCTTAACCACCAAGATTTAAGTTGGGTGGCTAGCCCTGAATTGGGTGTTGAAAGAAAGATGTTAGAGCGCGTCGGTGATGAGGTGGCCAAGGCCACTTCTATTGTGAGATATCAACCAGGTTCCAAATTTAAAGCGCATACCCATGACTTGGGCGAAGAGATATTGGTGCTAGAGGGAGTATTCAGTGATGAATTGGGTGACTATCCTGCTGGTACCTACATCATGAATCCACCGGGTTCATCGCATGCTCCATTTAGTGAATCGGGGTGTACTCTATTTGTGAAGCTGAGACATCTTGGGCCAGATCAAGTTGAGCGAGAAATCATTGATACCAAATCAACTGAATGGTTGCAAGGTATGGTTCCAGGTTTACATGTCATGCCATTAATGAGACAAGGCACTGGATCAACCCTAGTTCACTGGGCACCTCAAACGTACTTCAACCCCCATAAACATTATGGCGGTGAAGAAATATTTGTAGTGGATGGTGTATTTGAAGATGAACATGGCCGCTATCCAGCTGGATCATGGATTAGAAGTCCTCATATGAGTTTGCATCAGCCATTCAGTAAAGAGGGTTGCACCATCTTTGTTAAAACTGGACATCTTATAGATTAGTTGTTGTTCTATGAAAATCCAGATACTTTTAGGGTATCTATCGCAGATGCCAAATCAAAATCTTTTTGCGTAATGCCGCTGGCATCATGTGTCCATAGCCGAATCCTGAGGTTTGTATAAGTCGTCAAGATTTCAGGATGATGATTTTGTTGATCAGCCAGTTCGCAAACCTGATTTACAAAATCAACGGTTGTTTTGAAGTTCGCAAATCGCCATTCTTTAAAAATGCTTTGATCTTCTGGCTCAATTGACCATTTATCCAGCTGTTTCAATGCAACTTTGATTTCATCAGTGTCTAATTTTTTAACTGGCATAGTCGTCTTCTATAAAAAGGCATCAATTTAGATTTATTATCAGTATTAAGCATACTGTTATTTTTAGATCTTGGTTGGCTAAGGTCTCTATAGGTTTTATTTGAAATATTTTGTTTTAATAGCTTAGTCATTAAATAAGATCAAATTAATTGGAGATGGATAGATGTCCCTTATCGAAAAACTAAAAGCTCGTGCAGCAGAGAATAGACCTGTACGAGTGGCCATCATTGGTGCAGGCAAGTTTGGATCTATGTACCTTTCACAAGTGCCAAGAACCCCAGGCATTCATTTGGTTGCTGTAGTTGATTTATCTCCATCTCGTGCAAAAGAATCTCTTACTCGAGTAGGTTGGGAAGAGTCACGTTTTAGCGCTACATCACTACAAGATGCTGCTAAGTCAGGGGCTACCTTTGTTACTGATGACGCAGAAAAGACGATATCTAGCGACTATGTTGATATTGTTATTGATTCAACTGGTAGTCCTGCTGCAGGTATTCGTCATGCCTTGCTCTGTATTGAGCACCGCAAACATATCATCATGGTCAACGTTGAGGCAGATGTTTTGGCTGGACCATTGCTAGCCCGCAAAGCAGCTGAAGCCGGGGTAATTTACTCTATGGCATCAGGCGACCAACCAGCCTTGATTGCTGAGATGGTTGATTGGTCTCAAACCATTGGTCTAGATGTTGTTTGCGCTGGTAAGGGGACTAAATACTTACCTATTTATCACCAATCAACACCAGATACTGTTTGGGGGCATTATGGCTTTTCTAAGGAACAAGTAGCGGGTGGCGACTTTAATCCTCAAATGTTTAATTCATTTTTGGATGGAACCAAATCAGCTCTTGAAATGGCAGCTGTTGCAAACGGATGTGGCTTAAATCCTCCAACAGATGGATTAATGTTCCCTCCGTGTGGCGTTGATGATTTGCCACATATCTTGCGCCCCATCTCTGATGGCGGCATTCTTCCTCAAAAAGGCACCGTTGAAGTTGTTTCATCTGTTGAGCTTGATGGTCGCCCAGTTTTTAGAGACCTTCGTTGGGGTGTCTATGTGGTATTTGAGGCGCCAAGCAAGTATGTGATGGACTGTTTCTCGCAGTACGGCCTCAAAACTGATAGCACTGGCAAATATGCTGCAATGTATAAGCCTTATCACTTAATTGGTTTGGAGTTAGGTATATCAGTAGCTAGTATTGCTGTACGCGGTGAGGCCACTGGTGCTACTGGTGAGTGGCGTGGTGATGTAGCAGCCACAGCTAAGAGAAATCTGAAAAAAGGTGAAAAGTTAGATGGTGAGGGTGGCTTTACTGTTTACGGAAAGCTCATGAGAACAGCAGATTCTCTGAAGCTAGGCGCACTTCCAATTGGCTTGGCGCACAATATGGTTCTCAATAAAGATATTCCGGCTGGGAAACCTGTGTGCTGGAGTGATGTTGACTATGATGCCACTCAACAAGCAATTAAGTTCCGTAGAGAAATGGAGCAATTGTTTAATAAATAATTGCTTCTCAATAGCAGAATCAGTTAGTTGAAAAGCCACCCAGGATTCTGAGGTGGCTTTTTAACCCTCATTAAAGAGAAGTTTCCACGTTGCTTTATACGCAACAATTTCAGCCACTTCATCTGGAAGGGTTTGCAGGAAGAAGCGTAAGCTTTGCGTTTTCTCACCTAATGTATCTATCCTGTCTCCACCTAGATCTAATGCCGCCAAAAATCGATAAGGATTGGCAGTAATTAATTTGTTCCAAGCATCTTGTTTGGCCCAGTAGTGTGCATGGAATTCTCCATTAGTTGGATATCTAGATCTTTGATTACCAAAAGCCGTATCGATATATAAATTTTTATGCTTTTCAAGAAGAGTCCTAATGTACTCGGGTGAATAAATTGACGATCTCGCGGCGTAACGGATTTGTGCAAGATGACACCAAATAACCTTAGCTTTGGGATATTGCGTCATCATTTTTTCAAGGGGGCCTAGAAGGCCGTCCTCAATTTCATAATGAAGTTGAAACGGAACGCCTGATTTTTCAGCAAAGGCAAAAAGGCGATGACCAAGAGGACCGTCAATCGGAATAGTTACATCTCGATCTGCTCCTTTTATGGCTTGGCGAGGTGATGGGTAGTGCCTAAATTCAAACTCTCCCATTAATGGAGTATTTTGCAGAGTAATATTTTTTTCGTTTTCATCCAAAAACCGACTGGAGTTTTTCGTCCATGCCGGATCATTGCCACCATTACCGGTTGGGATGAAGTATTCAGGATATTGAATAGCCAGTTGATCGCTGTCGTAATTCCAAAAAGCTCCTTGATCAACCAGCTTTTTTGGTTGATCCAGTGATAGGCAGACTTGAGCTAATCCTGCACGATCCATGGCTTTCATAAAGCTTTGTGGGTCAAATTTCAGTGGGTTGTATGAACTTTCCACATCAATGATGGGGAGGGTTCCCGATTTCTTAATGGAATTAATTCGATTTAAATAACCTTGTTTGGCTTTTGCAAAGTCAAACTTGTATTCCTGTGACCAGGCTGATTTGAGATTAAGCGCTAATAAACTAAATGCGCTCATTTTTAGAAATGGTCTTCTTTTCATCAACTTATTCTCACTCAAAAATATTGATTTGAAAAGAAATTATTGCGGATTGAAAATATCCTTAACCAATTAAGTTGCCTACTAGGGTTTTTCTTATAGCACTTTCCTCAAATAATCATTGATTGCCTGATTAATGACTGTTAGATTGGAATTATCTGATTTTCATCAAAAAGTGAGGCTTGTCATGAGTTACGGTTCACATAAATCAAAGCTAGGTGCTAATGTTTCTTCTCAGCAACAAAAGATGATGGAGTCATCACAAGCAATCGGTAAGCTCACTGTTGAAAGTGCACAGGCAATTGCTCAAATTAATCAGCAGGCAGTCCAAGACATGGCTGCTGCCTTTCAGGAAAAAGTAGCAGAGTTACTTAAAGTAAAAAATCCTCAGGAAGCGTTTGATCTTGTTCATGCTCAAGTGTTGCAAGATGCTGCGAAGCAAGTTACAGACTACCAAGCTAAAGTTGCTAAGGTCATGAAGGCTAATCATGATGATTTGTCTGAATTGGCAGATTCTTTGATCCAGCAATCAAAAATGGATCTGATTCACTTTGTGAATGATGCTACTGCTAATGCACCTGCAGGATCAGAGCCTTATGTTTCTGTGTTCAAAACAGCATTTAATAATGCGCTTCAGAACTTTGAACTGATCCGCGCGAGCACCGCTGATTCATTTGCTAATTTTGAAAAAAGCGTTAATAACATGAGTCATTTATCCAAAGTGACCGTCCCGAAAAAGCCAAGCATAAAGGCTCGATCTAGGAAGTAAACCTCTCATAGTCTAAAGGTAGCTTAAAAGCTTGATTTATATCAGGCTTTTTTGTTGCATTCTAATTTATAGAAATCATAAATTAGGTATAAAAAGGCGTACACTTTAAGGATGATTGATGAATTAAATCCCAGTACAGATTTAGGTTTGCGCTATTTACGTCTTTTTGAGACCGCTCAAGACGGTATTTTGATACTCGACTATTCAACAGGAAAGATTGAGGATGCCAATCCAT